>Ga0209284_10002097_pt1 | contig 28162 bp, 20 predicted proteins | sample FRY03_FD_187211 | JGI IMG/M metagenome (GOLD analysis project Ga0209284, IMG submission 187211) | Freshwater microbial communities from Lake Fryxell liftoff mats and glacier meltwater in Antarctica - FRY-03 (SPAdes) (version 2) | ecosystem: Environmental > Aquatic > Freshwater > Ice > Glacier...
GAAATAGAAGAAAAGTCTATTGTATTATGTCCAATAAGAAATCCTTATGAAACAATTAGTTCTGCGTGTAACCAAACGAAAAGATACACGAACAAAAAGCGTTTTTCTATCCGAAAGACCATTCACGAATATACCATAATGATGACCTTCATCCTGAAAAATAAGGATTCAATCCTGATAATTAAATATGAAGATGTACTTAAAATGTGTTTAGATTGCGAAAATAACAACATAGAAAATAATCCCATAATTTATTATCTTCAAAATAGATTTGATCTATTTCTAGACAATGAAAATGTAACGGATCCTTTTATTAAGAATGGTTCACATAGATCAATCATTATTGAGGAGAGGCTACATTCATTTAGGTATAGGCGTAAAATGAGAAAAGCAGTCAATCTCTATAACCAGGCCTATCAACATAGTTTAGGTGTATAATATAGTATTCTTTCAAGGAGGTATAAAATGATTAATAGGGAAATTGAAGGCAAACATTTAGGTGGTGGCGTAGTACTATATGAGGCCGCCATTGATTTTGATTTTGATTTTGCCACAGATACATGTAGGGAGATAGTAGATAGAGAACGTAGCGCCATGTACAAGTTGGTTGTCCACCCGGAAACAAAAAGAAAAATGTATTTAAATAAAAGCGGTTATTACTTTGAGAAAGAAGATATAGACAAAATGCCTGGCAGGGGATCCAGTGCACATCAGGATCCAAGACCTGAAGTTAAAGAGCTATTAAATTTTCTTGAAAAATCAAAAGATCATTATTTATTGAAATATTTTGAAATGTTTCCACTAGCATTTAAGTGTGTTTGGTGGAAGGTTAAGAGTCACATAGTCTCTTATGAAAAAAATATTTATCTCGGTACTCACTCTGATATTAGCGCAGACTATGTATACGGATTACAGATTCCAATGGATCAATTGATGACTAGAAGTATTATTAGCGTAATAGTTTATTTTAATGATTCAGTTGATTTGGAATCTGAATTAGATGGCAAAAATTTTACTGGTGGGCATCATTATTTTAATTATTTAGATATTGACTATCAGCCCAAAAGGGGCGATATATTATTTTTCCCTTCAAATTATATGGCAGCCCATGAGGTAAAACCAGTAGGAGCAGGAACTAGGTTTAGTTATCTTGGCTGGTATAGCCAGGGAACCCCGAACAAAGAGGTGGGAGAAGCTGTAGTGGACCCTATCCAGGACCCCGAGGCCGCCCACGGTGCTACTAATCTCTATATGCCAGAGCTAATAAGTGACTATAAGAAATTCTTAATAGACAGAGGACATTCCAAAAGTTCAGAACAATATTCTTTAATAGAATCCGGGAAGGGATATTGAAAATTTCCCATATACGATGGTTGAAGTAGCAAAAATATAGCACTACTATATCTAGCATAACCTGGAGGAAAAATGAGATATAATGATTTAATAAGCTATAATCAAGCTGGTATATCTTATACGGGAATGGTAGTAATTAAAATACAGGGTATACAAAATCCTGTTATATTAAATAATATTTCAGTTATTCTCGCTAAGCAATATTTGGCTAGTTCTACCTTAACGACAATTGGCATAGTTAGTGTAAAAACTGCATTAGATGGTGTTGTTACAATGGAGGTGTTGAATCCTACCGACGCAACTTTGACAACAATTGGTGTTATTAGCGTACAAGTTGGGCTAAATGGTCTCGTTACAATAGAGACATTAAACGATACCGCAGCAGCTTTAATCGGCGCACAAAGTATTACAATTCATTCTGACACACTAGTAAGTGTTGGTTAGCAATTATTATTTTAGATTGAGGATAAAATGGCAGATATTTTAGTAAACGACATAGTTCGTTTGAGGGTTAAGTTCGTTGACATAGGTCAGGATGGCTCGCAGGTTAATGCAGATGTATCTGCCGTGTTACTAAAGATATATAATTCTGATAATTCAGAAATTTTGTCAGTGACACCCATAAGCATTAATGCTTCAGAATATTATTATGACTATTCCCCATCTTTGGCCGGAGTTTATAAAATATCCTTTTCAGGTATTAAAATAAGTGGGGCAACAATAGTCGTTAATCAACAAATATATGTTAGCACATCATCCCTAGAATACAAACCTACAATAAATCTTAAGGAAAATGAAGTAATTACGTTTGCCGCAGATATCGAACCAGTATATCTCGACCCAGAATTATTGCTCCCATTTTTTCCTGACGTATCCTTATTAGAAATAGGTGAGTTAATATATTCCGCATCGCTTGAAGTAAAGAGTATCTACAAACTGCTTGATACCGAAAATGGGGATAATATACCATTTACGGCTTTGGAATACATTAGAGCATCAACTTGTTGTGAACTAACAAGAGCTTATGGTAATGGTGGAGACGATGAATTATCAATAAGATTGGGCGACTTATCCGTAACTAATAGAAGTCTACCAAGAAATACATTGAGCAGGGCAAACGCAACGACATGGTGCCAAATAGCTGCGGCACTAAGAAAAGAGATGGTTGCCGCTAAGGCTGGTATTAGAGCCGTGCAACCAAAGGGGCTTCCAACAATGCCAACAATTGGCGCAGGTAATAATATGGATCCGTATACCGGCCTATTTGCCTACCAATCTTCAGGGGCAAACCCTATCCCTAGTAGAAAAATAAGAAAGTATGATTAGTCTAAAAACAACTTTTGATGGGATTTTGGCTAAATGGGGTCATAATGTTATGATCCAAAGACTTTGTGATCCAAAGACTATGGAATATAGCAGCAGGCTTCAGAGATATACTACCAGATCCATATATCCGGGATCCCAGGCATTCGCGAATTTATTGCAGGAAAAACCACAAGGCTTAACAGTTAGTTCAGAAATAATTTACTATTTTCAAGATTCAGTTAATCCAAAATCTGGTGACAGAGTTTATGAAGATATGCCAGGAACACTGCCCGACGAGATATATAATATAGACTTTGCTGCCCCGGTAAAAGGTAAGGGTGGAAAAATAGTTTATTGGGTTGCTGGCGCTACAAGGGAGAGTACTAAATAATGATGAAAGTCGTTAATGGACAAGCGATTAGATTTCGTTTTGGTTTTGTCATGGACGGGATTTTTTTTAATCCTCTATCTGATGTTTCTCCAGTTGATGTGCACGCTACGGTTGTTAGGGGTCAAAACGGTAGTGGAAATATAATTCAATCTACAGTTTCTTTAATCAACTCTAGCTATAGGATAATTTCAGTAGAGGCGAATGGTACAAGTCCTACGTTCACATTTGATGTAAACCATAAATTAATTCTTGGTAATTCTATCCAGGTTTATGGAATTGGCGGAGGATATGATTCAATTTATAATATAGCTTCAGTTATTAGCTCTACTGAAGTAGTAGCCCAGAGAACAGAGGACGCTAGTTTAAATTTATCTTCTTATAACTCAGGTAGTAATAGTGCTAGAGCTACTTTAATAAATGAAAATTATTTTGTTAGAATTTCTGAATCAGAATATAATTTTGTTTATACAGTGCCACAAGGGTTATTCGGTGGAATATATACACTTGTCATAGAAACTATAAATGGTATTAAGACTCAAACCATAGAACATGTTTTTGAAGTATCTCCTCAGCAATCGACAAAAACTGGGATTATTAAACAAAAACTAATAAAAGATAATACAATAACCTTAACTACGGAATATGCTCATGGGCTAACAGTTGGAAGCTTTGTCAGCGTACTGTCTATAGATAACAAAATAGACGGAAGTTATTATATATCAGACGTTACAGCAGAAAATAAATTTTCATTTAAATTAAATGCAACAATGGCAGAAGAAGATGTGGCAATCTTCGGCAATTATGTAGGCAACCAAATAGTCGGAGTATCAGGACAATTAACAGGTCCAACCAGAGGTACCTCAATTTCCTATAGACCAATTTATGATTCAATGGAATTGTATAGTACAAATTCCATTCTACTTATAGGCCATAGCGATGGATTAGAGCTAAACGAAATAACAAAAATAAACTCAATGCAAGAAGCGACAAATATATTAGGGGCAAATTTGAACTCTCCTCTTTTAAGAGGGGTATATGATGCCTATAGCTGTGGAGCAAGAAATATTTTTGTTGTAGCTGCTGCACCGATGTCTGAATATATAGATGATGTAGAACAAAGATTGGACGATAATGATTCTCTAATTTCAGAAATTACAGAAGAGCCAATAAATTTTTATGAAAAATATTATGAAAGACTTCAAAAAACATATTCAATAATAAAAGATTATGAATTAATAGATATTATTGTGCCATTAGAAGTCTCTATAATAAAAACTGGGAATGTTGATTTCATAACACAATTAGCTTATTACTGTTATGATTTTAATAATACTACTGGCTTTGTACAGTTAGGGATTATTGGTTCAAGATCAAGCGGAATAAAAGATTCAGATATAGCTGTTTTGGAAAGTAATCCAATCTTTAAGAATAAATTAACCGCTTATGCACTTGATGGTCAAATTTTTTCAGATATAGGAAGATATATAATACCGATATATGGGGAATTAACTTTCAGTCATGTTGGTTTCAATAGGGCATACACTAGTAGTGGAGCAGCAGCATTTGCTGGTGCGATGTCTTCAAATCCAGTTTACAATGGTATGATAAGGAAAAGAATATCGGGAGCTTTTTCCGTTTTCGGCGCCAATCTTTCAAGTGATTCTTTAGTAAGATTGGACAATCTTGGTATTAACGCTATCTATAGAAGTAGAAGAGCGACAAGGGGCAACCCATATGAAGCATATGTATCAAATGATTATACAATGGCGAATACTTTGAGCACTTTTACGAAAGCACCTCAGATGAGATTGGTGGCAATGGTAATCAATGAAATAAAATCAATATCGAATGATGGACTAGGAAAAAGCGCAGAAGATAAAGTCACTGATCAGGTAAGGACAATGTTAAAATCACTAGTAGCATTTGGCGCAATAAAAGATTATTCTTTACAAGCCTATGCTTCTAAAGCGGAAAGAGGTTATCTAATATTCGAGATAACTCTTCTTTCTTCTCTGGGTTTAAAAAATATTAACTTTTCTGTGGCTACGGGACCAGGAGCATAATATGGCATCGTCTTTCCCTTTTCCCAATAGGTTCGATTCAGATTCAGGGAATGAGGGTAAATGGGGATGGGGTGCAGCACTTAGACTAAGGGAACCTCAATATATAAATGATAGCGATTCCAGAAGATTAAAAGCAGACGGTAATTTAAGCTATCTACAATTTATAGAATTAGTCAGAAGACTATGGGAAAACTCATATCCCGATATCCCAATTATCTCCAATTATGGTGGGGCATATGCTTCTTATCCATCTATAGCCTATGGGATGGAATTAAAAAGGCCGCACAATCAAGAACCTAAATTAAGATATAGAGATAAGACATTAGGTGAAGATGGAAAATATTATATTATAGAAGGACAGAAGTTTCAAAACGTTGTTTCTTTTACCATAATGACAGAAGCCGATAGGGGGAAAATCAAAGGAGATGACCAAGAATATATAGGTGCAGAAGTCGCAGATAGAATAATAGAGATATTTGAAGACTTTATGCTTGAATATACTCCTGTTTTTAAAAGATTGGGAGCTCAAGAATTTGTTTATGCGAGAAGGTTGGCTGATAGTGAAATTAATATGGATCAGACAGATGTTGTAAAAAGAACTGTGACCTATTTATTAACTACTGAAAAGTTGGTTGCTACTGCGGTAGACAGAATCGAAAAGATTACAACGGATATAAGATTATGGATTGCCTATGAGCAAGATATAGTCGATTCGGCAGCAGCTACTCCTCAGTTTAATGTAAAATATGATGAAAATTTTGATGTGAACATAGTTGATCTTTATCAGGGTGCGACACCTAATTCTTAGGGTTTCATAAATAGATTAGATACTTCTAAATGTAGTTAGTTTCTATATCATGGTCATTACTATATGTTTCGAGTTAAACGATAAATTCGCTAGCCGGAGGTTAAAAATAACATGGCTCTACCAGGTGTAAGAACAATAATTAAAGATCGCTTTTATAGCATTTCTCGTCAGGATAGTCCTGTCGGCCCAAGAATTGTAGTATTGGCGAAAAGAACCACAGACACAGGTACGGGTAATGTAGCTGACCTTGACGTGGTTCTCTGCACGAATGAGCAAGATGTCGTAACCGCATTTGGTGTAGACTCGGGATGCCATAGATCATTCGTTGAATTAGTTGCAGGAGGCGCCGAAAGAATTTATATGGTTCCATTGCCATCTGATACTGTTTTCAACCATGATGATGCGACGATAACAAGCACTAACGCTGGTGGGAGTATCTTTAATACTATGTTTATAGCAGCAGAAGCAGCACAACCAGATATGATACTTGCCTGGGGACGCGGTGGACACCCATATGACTGGGATCTGCAGGGCGCAACTCCAAATGCTAGTACAGTTGATTCTGAATTTGGCTTCTATGCCAATAACAGCGCAACAGTAGCCAACAGTTGGGTTCTTAAAATAGCAGCAGCTGTACAGAGAATAAGTCAAGACACACATCCAGTTTTTGCAGTTATAGGCCTTAAGCCTTATTCTGGGACTAATGAGGTTATGACACCGGGTCAGGTATCTATTCACTTAGCAGCTACTGCTTTAGCTTCAAGAGATAGCGATGTTTCGGTCACGGATCAAGTCGATAACGTTAGCTATACCCTTAAGGGAGTTGGCAGATCGGTTGTCGTCGTTGGCACCGAGCTCAGACCATCTAACTATCCAGTATCTTGGGGTTATGCAAATGGAGTTTCTGCTTTTGCCGCTGCATTAAGTAGAATGGCCGCTTATACATCAACGATAAATAAGACTGTATATAATATAGCTTCACTAAGGTATAACCCAAGTAGAGCAGCGCTAACAAGCTTAACGAGCAAGGGCGTTAACTGTGTACTTCTGAACTTCAATAAGGCGCCAATCTTTTCAGATGGATTGACATTTGCAGGAGCAGATTCGGACTATACGAGATTGACAACATTGAGAATCATTAACGAGGCGACATTAGTAGTGCGCCAAAGCTGCCAAAAATATATCGGTCAGCCTTCAACGCTACAGGTTAGAAACTCAATGGAAACATCTATTACTTCAGCCCTTAGAGGCATGCAGCAATTAGGAGCTATTTTAGATAGCGATTTTGCCATCAGATATATTGCTGATGAGAGTAAGGCTTTGATAGACCTGGTGATCACACCGGCATTTGAACTTAGAAATATTGAAGTTCAAATCTCAGTTGCACTTGGTTAATCAAATATAAAAACAAATACACACACACTGCACTTTATATACCGATTAGGAGGGTACTATGGCAGCCGAATATTATGATAGCCCAGTAAATAAGTATTTAAATACTTATACAACTTTTTCTGGTGCTGATATTGTTGCCACTTTTGGTGGCGTTGAAATTGGGGCTCTTTCTGGAATCACTTTCTCAGTGACAAGAGAAAAGGCACCTATCTATACAATGGGTTCACCAAACCCACGTTCTTTCTCAAGGGGCAAAAGAGGCATTGCTGGATCATTAATCTTTACGGTATTTGATCGCCCAGCTTTGTACACAATGCTTGAAGCCCATCACAGTACATCTTCAGAGATGAAGTTCTTCACAAGAGCGCATAACACTCTTCCTGGGGATCCAAGTCACAAGAGGGGTATAGCGGAAGTATCAAATCAAACAAGAGATATAACGAGTAAGACACCATACTACGCAGACCAAATCCCACCATTTGACATTACAATTACATTCGTCAACGAATACGGCCAAGCGGCTGTAAGATCAATCTATGGATGTGAGCTTCTGAACGAAGGTTCAGGTGCTTCGATGGATGATATCGTTATCGAAGAGACAATGACATACGTTGCCCGTGAATTGGGTCCAATGTATAAAATCACGACTGACCAACTCGGAAGATTTAATTCCGATGATTTAGGATCTTTGATCAGTAAAGATGCAGTTAGCTCAAGCGGACTGAATAGTGATATAATTAGACCATAATTGTAAGTAGCCCAAAAATTATAGATAGTGGAGGATATGGTGCAATATGCCGATCCTCCACTATTTTATTTTAAGGAAACATAATGGCATTTGAACGAGAAGAAGTTTCAGATATAGCCAACCTTAGTGGTATATCGTCTAGACAAAACAGAGTTTCAACTTACCAAAATAGCATAAAGGAATTCAGAAAAAATAATTATTTACCAGATCCATTTTCGGATATGTCTTTTTCTGGTGCAGATATTACTGCTACTATAATAATACCGAAAATAGGAGAAAATGGTTTACTTTCTGACCAGGGCGATATTTTAGAATTGGCTGAACTCCAAACTATATCCTATTCAATGCATAGGGAAAACTCCCCAGTAAGAACTCTAGGTCACGTTAACCCTAGGGGATTTGTTAAAGGTGCCAGAACGATAGCTGGTAGTATGATCTTTACCGTATTCAACGAATATGCTTTTTACAGAATAGAAAATTATAGAAAAATTTTAGCAGATAGCAAAGGCTACTATGCACCATTAGCAGACATGCTTCCTCCATTTGATGTAGTATTCAGCTTATTCAATGAATATGGGATGGCAGCAAAAATGAAAATATTTGGAGTTACCATTGTAGATGAGGGCAGTACTATGTCCATAGACGATCTAATAACAGAACAGACATATACTTATATGGCTAGAGGATTGCAGCCTCTGATACAATTAGATACCGCGAGTGACGATCTTCGTTACCCAGATGGTTTTCAAGCAGCACGATCAGAAAGACGCAAAATAAGCAATAATGCTTTCGGCGATAGAGTCGAAGATTATAAAAATTTCATAGAAAGAATTTATCAACCATAAAGGTACCAAATGGCCAGTAATTTTAAAACAAATCCATATAGACCATTTAGTGGATATATACCGTATGGCGATACGGTATCCAATAATCCTTCTATCAAGAGCGCAAACGGTACTTTCGATCCACTAAGCGCAGATATAGATCTCTATTGGGCGGGCGGTAAGAGTTCAGGCGATCAAAGATTCAGTAACTATTATGATTATTATTTTTCGGGTGAAGACGTTAAAGTCTACATAGATGGTTTGTTTGACACAAAAGATGAATTAGATATAGCTGGTTTTGGGTATTTAGTTAAACAAGAAAAACAAGCTTTATATGGATTTTGGTCGTACAACTTTGATGCCATTATGAATGGTACTAGAATCATCAGTGGACAGTTTTCAATCTATTCAAGATATCCAAGAAGAATGACAGAGCTTTTAGAGGCGGCTGCTATAGCTAGAACTAATTCAATATCAGGAAAAGCTGATTCAGCTGGCGTTATTTCTGTTATGAGGGCGCAAAATGAATCTAGGAAAGATGAAGAAAATATACAAAAATATTGGGCGAATAGCCAACTAGATAGGATAACCACAGATCCAGCTATAAGCACTTCTTCAAGTAATGGTGATCGAAATATATTTAGTGCTCATCCACCATTTAACTTTGTTATATTATATGGTGTTGAAGAAAGCGGTCTTAGCTCTGTCGGTACATCGGTCAATTCAACTACTGGATCAGTTTCACAAAGAGATAATTTAGACAGGATAATATCAACTGATATTAACGAAAGAAAAATTAAACTTTCTAATCCAACAACTCCAATGAAAATTATTTTACAAGATGTACATATTATGCAAATGAGTACAGAGTATCAAAGTGGTGGAGCCCCATTAATTGAAACATATAGTTTCGTAGCTAGAGATCATTATTTTACAGAAGCAGATTCTAGTCAAAACCCTTATACCGGCCAAAAAACATTCGTTGCCAATGAGGTTAAGAAGCCATCCACTACGGCCACTATTCCAGAAAAAAGTAGCCCATTGACATATTCTTATACTACAGGTCTCGGACAACCTCCAAGATCCTAAGAACTAAACATTAAAGACTCTAAATGGTATCACTATTTCTGGCGCGAATATGGTATACTGTATTATTAAAATAAAAACAAGGAGCATTCATGTCTGAAACTACAAAAAGAAAAGTCGTTGTTAGAAACGATAAAGAATTAGCAAAAGAATTTTCTGCAGATTCTGTAGAAGTTTTTTTGGAAACTGAAGATTTTCAAGATGGCGATATCTTAGCTGACCCCGATGATGATTTCGAAGATCAACCAGTAAAGAAAGATCCATCCCAGGCTACAACCGTAGAAGAGCTGGATGAAGATCAGGCTATATTCGACAATGGCCCAACAGCTGGTCAAATCAAAACGTGGAAGAAACAACACGGTGAAGTCTATGTAACATCTATCTCTTTTGATAAGCATATTGTATGGAGAGTCCTTTCTAGATTAGAATATAAAACTCTTGTCAAGAAAATGGAGACATTAGTCCAAGCTGGTCAACTTTCCAATGCTGAAGCCAACATGTGGAATGAAGAAGCAATTTCTGAACTATGTATTCTGTTCCCGTCTTATGATAAAAAAGCTCTAATTGGTGAAATGGCAGGATTGCCTTCTTTGATTTCTCAAGAAGTTTTGGAAGCTTCAGGGTTTGTGGCACTAGAGGTTCGCCAGCTCTAAAATGTTAGATCCAGGAGTCCTCTTTTATCTAAAGAAAAAACATGGTTCGATATTTCAAACCAGTATAAAACGGTTTTGATATAGTATTTAAAGAGCTAACTTTTTTTGAATTTGATAAAGTAGCTGCCTATAAGGCTACAGCTGGTATGTCTTCTACTGATACTGAAGATGAAATATTAAAAGCTTCAGTAGTTTATCCTGAAAATTTTGATGTAAACAGTCTTCCCCCTGGAGTTATCAGTTCTTTAGCTGACCAAATAATAGATTTTTCAGGCTTCTCTTCCGCAAAAATCGCCAAAAGAACATTGGATGAAAAAAGAATCCAAGCTTCTCAAGTTAGAGGCTTAATGAAAGCTTTTGTGCTGGCTACTATACATACAGATAGCCCAGAATCGTTAGACCTTTTAACATATTCTCAGTTGGCCGAAAGAGTAGCTTTGGCTGAAAAAATAATAGAAGTTCAACAAGCAATAGCGGGTATGGAATCTACAAATGTAATCTTAGCACTGATAGACCCGGAAGAAGAAAAAGAGAAAGAAAAACTATCAGCATCTAGGCACAATGCCTCTAAGGTCCAAGGTGCAGCTACCTATGAGGACCCAATTGCCCAGAAATTATGGGGTATGCGTAGGGGTTAAAAGAGGAGTATAGAATGATAAGAGATAACGGACCATTACATAACATTGGGTTCGGTACAACCTCAAGAGATTTTGAATCAGGGGACAGAGAACAACAGGGGCCATCGCCACACTCTGGCTTTATTAGTAGGGCTCTAGACGATAACCCAGTCCTAAAAATGGCTTCGGCTATGGTAGCGACTGGGATCGCTGCAACAGTTGCAGGAAAATTTCTAAGAGGTGGTGGACTAAAACTACGGTGAGGTACTAACCAAAAAAGCGGGAATTACTGGAGCAGAAAGCGTATTAGGTAGACTTAATACTCATCTTTTGAGTATGAGAAATACGTTGGATGAATATGAGGGAGTAACTCGTTTATTTGAGGGAAAAAATAAATTAGTTTTTACTAGAGATGGTAAATTAACAACTGGATATGATGGGGCTAAGAGCACAGTCAATGCCGGTTATGCTTTCTTGGGCCAGGGGAGTAGGGCCAGTAGTACTCACGTTTGGGATTATAGAGACGCCTTACAACAAAAATTAGTTAGGCAGGCGAGAAGATTACCGTATGAAGTCCCGGCATTCTATGCCGCTGATAAATACCTAGCTAAACCTTTATTCGGTACTGGCGAAGAAAAAAACCAGGGTCCAAAAAGAAAATGGTATAATCCAGCAAGAGGTATTGACCTAGGTAAAGACCTACTCAAAACAAGTCTTTTTCAAATGGGTGGATTTATGCTGCCAACTGCTGCACTTGGTGCAGCAAAGGATAGCTCATTAAACTTTTTTAGAACTGCAGAACAAAGACTTTTATCTACCAGTGTTACCAGTTATTCCACGTTAACTAAAGCCCCATTTTTTGGTGGTGGCGCAAAACACGCCATATACGAAAGGTCTCTAAACTTAAAAGGAGCCCTTGAGGTAGTTGGACATGACCTTATCGACGTCCTGCATAAGAGTGTAAAGTTTTCGGAAAGATCCTCTGGAGCATTATCGAGCGCCTTTTTGGCAATGAACGATATAAACAAAAACCCCGTAGCTGGTCTATATTCACAAAGAAGAGGAAATATACCACAGGGTTCTGGGACCCAGGTACGAAGAAGGGACACTATACAGCATTTAGCGAGAGATATATATGACGTCGGCGCTAAAGTAAAAGGCTCCAAAAAAAAATTAAATAATGGTCTTGTTGGAACAACAAAAATTGATTCATTATTAGATTTAATTCCAGGCTATAAAGCAATAAATACCGCCGCAAAAACTGGCCAAAGAGAGTATAGACATTTAGGATTAGCCCAAGATTTTCTTGAATCAAAAGATTTTAATGTCATACAAAAGAAACTAGAAATCTTTAATCCAACTGCCACAGGGGTATCAAGAGACGACACTTTAGGCACTGCAATAGCAAATATTCAGAGAAAAAGAACTTCTAGTCTCTTTGAATCATTACACGAAGGCGTTGACGAACTTGGCCTTGACGTATTTGGAAGCCCAAAGTTTACAAGATTAGTGCGTCAAACTCAATACAAGGAAAGACTACATAATAAATTAGTAGAAGGCGGCATGGATAAACAGCATGCCAAAAGATTCACGGACACTCTAGGGGTTAGCGATGATCCGTTTAGGCCTGCGACAAAGGATAGACCAAAGGATTACATAAGTGCATCCGAGCGTTTTTCGATGGGCCCAGACACTGAACCATATGGTGGCAATTTCTATGATGAATTAATAGCCAGATTCAATACTGGTAAAGTCGGAAAAAATGCTAACCTTCCTAGTAATTTTGGTGGGGAACAGTTAAAAACTGCTATTGATGCGACAGATGCATTATATATAGGAATGGAAGTGCCAACATTATATCCCGAAATTGGAGATTCCCTTGAAGTGCCGGGGAGATTATATTCTGGAGTATTTAACTCGTTTAGTAAACATATAAAAAATTCTGTTTTAGGTGAACAAAAATTAAACATAAATAATTATACCGAAAAACTTACATCGGGTGGCAGAAATAATGCCATAACAAAAAGAATAGAAATGGCAAGAAGGGCTGGAAAAGTATTAGGATTATCAGACGATATTATTAATGATATTAAGCCAGGTAGACTAGCAAAAGAACTCGGTAACCGTGGGATTAATATAAACAACGATGCTCAATTAAGAGGGTATTTATTAAATAATAAAGAAATGAGTTATGGAAGTTCTAGCGGAATTGCGGGAATTTTTGGTTTAAGAAAACTTACATTAGATGAATTCCAAAAATCAGAAGAAAAAACTGCAGGGATATTCAAGAATACGTTTGTCGATAAAGATAATCTAACGCGCAAAAACGCTTTAAAGAAAATTTTGTCTGGCGATACGGAAGAAAGGAAAATGCTTGGTCGCATAATACAAAAGACAGAACTTCCAAATACAGTGAAAGGCTATTATGCAGATAGCCAAGGAAAAATGGTAAACCTTAATCCTATTAGAGCTGCTAAACAAAAAATAGGAGAATTTTTAGGTAACGAACTTAAGATACCAATAATCGGAATTAACCCAATGCAAATGTTAGGGTTTAAAGATTTTTCCCAAATGTCCAAAGCTGGAAAATTTCAAGTATCCACGGGGGCAAGTAACCATCCTTTTATTAATTCTAATATCCCTGAAGGCTTTAACTCCCAAATACTCTCTTGGCATAGCACTGGTGGATTTCTTGGGACTAAAGGAAAACTATATTCCTATGATTCTGCCGCTGTCAAAGATTCCCACAACTATAGAGTTGAATCATTAAGTGGATTTTACAGGCCGCTTCCAACAAACAGTACCTCTATGTTTGCCTCAACGGCAGAATTAGCTGCTGGCGCAACTACAAAATCAGCTGCTAGTGATACAGGATTTTTAGGAAGAGTAAAAGAAAAACTTAATTATGATTCAGAACAGCCTAATTCTCTTTTTAGGTTTGCGGGAAGAATAATTAATCGTCAAGCAGACATAAACAACGATGCAGTTATGGCTAAATTACTTAGCTCAAACTTAGATGAAGAGTTTACAATAGGTGGCTTTGGAAGAAAAAGATCTCTAAAACTTTCACAAGAAAGAGGTAAGGAAACTTCCTTTGCTCTTCGCGACGCTAAATCTGGAGAGCAAGTTGCATCGCACGCTGCCTTAATGGAAGCATTCACTAATTTTGCCAATAAACAGTTAAATTATGGAACTAATAAAACTGTTATTAGAAAATTTTTAGGAGACAATTCAGAATTATTAAATAACGCTACAGTTGGCAAAAATCATGGTGGAGTAGCGCCTTTGAGTATAGATGACATTGTGAACATCCATTCTCCAGCCAACAGAGACAAAGTAGTATCTATGTTAGGAAACAACTTAGATAGAATAAAGAAGAACAATCTGATTGGTGATAAGAAATCCCATGAGATGACTGGAGAACAATATGTAAATATAAGAAAAGCATTTTCAAGATTGAAAAAATCTGAAAATATAGAAGATTTTTCTGCGCAATCCCAATGTATGCAAAATCATCTTTCTATCGTAACAAGAGGTGATGAATTTTCTTCTGAAGTTTTTAGATATTTATTAGAATATAAAGGGTTGACCCAAAATTCTAATACGTTTGAGATAATGAAACAAGTCGCGGGGGCGATTGACGAATTAGCAAGTAAGGGAATGATTTCTTCTGCCCAAAAAGCAGAAGCACAGGCTGCGACACTGTCAACTTTGTTAAACTTAAGTGCATTTAAAACTTATAGATTTGACCAAACTGGAAAGGGCGATCCGCTCGAAGTTGCAGACGTATTATTGAATCCATTAAAGCGTTTTGAGTCTGCGCGAGAAGCAATAAAAGAAATCCCTAGTGCAATAGATCCATACTTATCTGGCACGATTTCCAAAACTACAGCTGGGATATTTAGCTATGAAGGCCTTTCTTTAGCTAAGCCAACTCTTAGAAAGAATTTTGGAATTGGCAAATACGTTATGAAGCCAAAAGCTACTTCTTTTTCGGGACAATCAGAGGATCAAGCATTTACTTATATCCCAACTTTTGGAACAGCGCTTAAAAATAATCCAACAAAAACCTTGCTAAGCGCAGCGGGAATAAAAACTTATGGTAGTCCAGAAGGTTTTTCTCTAGCTTCAGTCCCAATGTCACATGGCTTTAATAGGCTCAATAGATATTTTGGTACGACTGGTTCAGGCTTAGATGCGGAAAGATTTAATGGTCCATTAGATCTCTATATCAGGGGTATGAATGCGCAAAGAGTCTTACCAGCGGTAGCCATAGGGAGCACAGTTTTAGCAGTTGACAGAACCGCTGGAGGCCTAACAGGAGAAAGGGATCAAAGAGGAGAAAATGTCTACTCTCCTCTTGTCTTAGGCAAAGTCGCTAGAGTCGGCGCTGAAGTCCAAGCAGGAATATCAGGGATAGTACCTGGTGGAATGAGCTACGGTCAAAAGAGACAACAAATAATTCATGGTGAAGTGGGTATTAGGAAAGGAAGATTCTGGTCTTTAGGTAATACAAAACTTAAAGGCGGGGAGATAGAATACTTCAGACCATCTTGGTATAGAAGATTCCAAGCTGGAGCCATGTTTACTTCCGATACTTATGGAAGTCCAATCGAAAAAGCATTATTTTATAATGATTATTCACCACTTCGTCCATTAGATCCCTATAGGTTTGAAAGAAAGCACTACGAGGATAGACCTTATCCAACTACTGGAGAATATTTTTCTGGTCCGTATGGAGCGGCAGTACCGATACTAAATGCGACAGTAGGAAGAATACTTAAGCCACAAAGAATAATGCATAAACCAGAGCTTGACAGAGCATTGTCTAGCTATGTTCCAGTAGGAGTATCTGGCGCATATATGCCGCAAGAAGAGGTTGGGGCATACCCTCCATATGGTCAGATGGACTCATCTATTAGCTATTCGGCAGCGGTCCCAACTGATTATAATAGAAAAGCATTAAGATTTATTTCTCCATCAATGGGGCAACGGTGGAACCGGTATTTCGGGTGGCTATAATGATATAGCGAGAAATAACGGTAGACTGATATCTCAATCTGCGCCTTTGGAAACGGCAAAAAATATAATAAGAGGAGAAACTGCATCTCAAAATAATACGCTTGCCGCAATGGCATATAGGCCTAGTCAGCAATCCAATACAGATATACCGATATATGGACCTCCGGTGGGTTCAGGTATAATGTCGGAAAGAGTCGTCCAAGCAGGACTGCCAATAAGATCTGGCAGTAACGAATTTCAATCAGGGGAGCTTGGTTATAGGGCTCAAGAAGCTTTTGGAATCTATGGTTTTACGGGTGGGAACATAAGGTCAAGTTTAGGTTTTGGATCTTATGATTTCGAACCCGATAAAGCGGTATTGCAGTCAGCCTCTAAAGCATATGGATCTACTAGAGCTTTTTGGGATTTGAACCTTGGTGGTTTAGGTGATGTTCCATTACAGGCAGAAGGGGCTTTGGGAAATATTGAAGCGTCTGAAATAATAAGAAGATTTGTTCCTAAGGAAAGAACTAATATAAGTTATCTCAACCCTATTAAAAATAAAATGGGTAAAGAATATCCGTTTCTTCCCAATAGTAGCTACTTCACCGATTTCACTACTGGTGACCCATTCACTAAAGTGGACGAAGGAGAGTTGAGACTCCCTGGTGTTGGTTATGAAAGATTTAATAAGATTTATCCAGGAACTACAGGAAGATATGGACCAGTTAGTCAACTTGATATCCTCGCAGATGTCGCACCCTATTCAAGGGAATATAGATCATTAGATTCCAGAATACATAAAATGGGTCTTTCTCCTGAAGAGCTATCAAAGGTTTCACAAATAAGAGCTCAACGAAAAGCTGTAGAGGAAAGTGAAACAAATTTCAGTCCGTATGATACTACTTCTTTTTCTCAAAAAATGAGGAATCCGATTAAGAGTATAAAAAATTCACTTCTCCATGCTGACAACATTGTGAACAATAAGCTTTTTGGGAGGAGAACAGCAACAGAAGATTGGGAAAGAAGACATGTTTATGGCACAACTTTTCCAGAATGGCAAAGGCCAGTAGACAGTTTTATCTCCCCGATTTACGATAAGGGAACTCAGAGAAATCCTATTCTAGCAGCGGGTGTAGGTGCAATTGGATTTGGACTCTTTGGCAAGGGGAGACGAGCACAAACGATTTTGGGGGCAGTTGGAGCAGTAACAGTTGGTGGCTTTTCAGCTTTCCAAAGAGCTAAAGGTAAACGACATTTGCCGCAAGAAAGAAAAAAAGAATTAGCCCTAGAAGAATATGCAGACATACTAAGCTATGTCAAAAATAGGACAGCAGCTGCGCGAGCAGAACATATTGGAGATATTGAATCATCTAAACAGTTTATGCTTGCAAGTAAAAAAACTATGTATGGGGCAGATTTAAATACTAAGTCTATTGATCAATTAGCCGCAGCAATACCAAGAAGAAAAAGAGATCATTTTAGGGCGATGCTAGAAGCACCGATGGGGGAAAGAGGTAAAATTCTTTCGACTTCCGGTAGGTTAGAGCGAAGAATATATGAAGCAGCTTGGGGCATGAAGGTCGAAAAAAAACCTGATTTAATTAACTATTTTGCAAAGCATGAGCTACCTGGAGCCGATTGGGAAGGCTGGCATCCGAACACAAATATGGAACACGTTAAAATAAAAATGGGTCAATCCATGGGATTAGAAATGTCTCAAATGGGTTACTACCCACAGCAAATAAAAGAAGCCAATTTAGTGAATCCAAGTTATCCAACGTTTGGGCAGAATGGATCAAGCCCACAGGGTACTAGAGAAAAATTGCAAAGATTAATGTTTGATATGGGGATAGAGGGAAATATAACTCCATCTTCGAATAATATTAATCCTGATTCAGTTAATATTATGGCTGGGATAAGAGGATAAAATGGCAACTGAAAATATATCATCATCTTCAATTTCACGCATTGGTCCCATGAAAAGAGAGATAGGAATTTTTTCTTCAAGGGATAGAGAGACCGTCCTTGCCTCTGAACCATTCGAACGTGGCTTATTGAGGTTTGCCGATGACGGGAAATCGGTAATTGACACTATTACCGGAAAGGGATATTCAAGACTCTCTGATGCAGTAAACCTAGTTAGTTCTAGGAGAATGGAATCTGTAGACTTACTAACTGGCAATGTTTATGATGATAGTAGATATGGCGTACTTTCAGATCTTGTCCAAAACTTAAATGATTACATTAAGTTAGATACTACAGTGGCAAATGCGCATAGAGACGCTAATGAAATATTTCGACATCCAGTAGTTCGAGGTGGAAATCTAGAATTAGTTAGAGTTAATTATTCTGGTCTTAAACCAGATGACATAAAACTATTGGGAAACTTGCATAATAGACTTTTTGGCAAAGGGACAGCCATGGGAGCAGAACATTATACTGGACAACTTAAAGATGGGAAAATTCTACCTCCCGGAATTTTAAGCACAAATGAAAGAAGCGCAACTCTCCTAATGTTTAGAACAAAAGTTGGAGATAGTTATCAGTATTTAACTGGGTTAGAAACTCAAGATTTACTTTCCGCAACTGGTTCTGGAGTATTAGGCCAGGATGATTTATTAAAGGCTTTAGCCAAAGGTAGTGGTCAAAATTTAGAGTATGAAATTTCTAAAGCTTTAGGGAAAGTACCGAAAAGAAGTAGGTCCCATACCTCACCCAGAAATTTTGTGATGCGCCAAGATGAAGTAAGCACAATGCTAAAATCTTTAGGCAGGGGTATGGATAAGACTTTTAAAGGACAAGCTCCCAAGACCCTTGAGGAAGCAATATTACAAACTGATTCATCGTTGATAAAAACCCTAAGAGCATTAGGGCCTGATTTGGAAGATCGTTATCATAATTTTACTCTCGACGCTGCCGAAAAAGATGGAGGTATTACAGCAAGAAAACAAGTTTTGAGACAAAGAACTGGAGAAAGACTTGTCATGGAAACGCAAGGTCAAGACGCCGCTAAAAGCTTTTTTAGAACAGCTTTAGACATGCAGGGGCTAGATGCTCCAGGGGAAGAAACTGCTTTTTTTGATTTTATGATAAAAAATATAAAAGAGACAATGGACATAGCAAAATCAGAGGGAAGAAAAGACATAACTTTTAAGGAAGTTATGAAACACGTAGAAAAAAGCGCTGGGATAGAAACTAGTAGACATTTTAAATATCTTAATATCTTAAATGAAATGGATAAGATAGAAGATGGTTCTGGTTTTATGACCGACTTTGCTTTTATGGAAAAGGCAAAAATGCTTAAAGGTGAAATAAAAACATTAGATAAACAAATTCTGAATCCAGCTACTGGAGAAACGGAAAGAGTTATCGCGCAAAAGAGGAAGTCAAATTTAATAAATCGTCTAAGTCTTTTTGTGGAAGATGTAGATAGCAAAGAAATAGTTATAAAGCCTTTAAGGCATCAAACTGGGAGAATGCTTTTTGGTGAGAGAGGACAAGGAAAGGGGGTTTTCGACATAATCAGCGATAGAGTAAAAGATGGTTTAAGAAAGATTGGATATATAGGAGCTGGTTCTACAGAACTATTTAAAAAAGAAGTAACGTTTGGTGCAGCAACCGCGCCAGGTAGCGAAATGCTAGGTGCCTTTAGAGCTAACCAAATCACATTAGATCTTATAGATGATCGCCATGGATTTGAAGGTATCTATACCGAACCTCAAGCAATGATATATCATCGTCAATTGTATGGTCCTGAATTTACAAAAGAAGTTAGAAGAATAGATGCACGTTTGGGTGAGGGAATAGCAGAAATACAAAGTGGATTTGTATCCGAAAATCTTAGAGCAAGCATATATCAGGATGCTAATATAAACCTATCTCTAATGGATGAAGAGGATATTATTAGAAGGTTTGGAAGCAGATCCAAGGCTTCGGCATTCGTGTTAAATGCTAGAAGATTACAAGAGCAACTGTCTAGACCTGGTGTTAAAGTAAATGAGATTCCAGATCTAGCTAACAGTCTGATAGACCATATATCAAGGAACGCATTCAGGGTAAAGAGACCTAAAGGAGGGTCTAAAACTGCCAGAGGCACTGTTGAATGGCTATTACCATACGCTCAAAGAAATGCAATAGATACAGAAAGCGCAGTATCAAAACGTTTTAGCCCTTATGTTATTGGTGGTCCAGGAGTTGCTGAAACAACAAAGATACCTCTCAATAATACGGACTCATTAGAATTATTCAAGTATAGATTTATGGGACATAAAATGATTGTATCAGATACAGCTGCTACAAGATTGGGATTATATGAAGCTGCAGGTGGTTTTGACTTAGACGATAAATTTATTAACAATTTAAGGACTATTACAGATGCTAGGGGAGAAAAAAGATTGGTTTCTTTCGTATGGCGTCAACCAACTGGACCACAAGAGTTTGCATTACTTTCTCCGCACTTAGATGATGCGACTATGACACGAATGCTTGGATCTAATACTGATTTTGGTTCGAGATTTAGAGGTATGTCTAAAGCGTTATCCGATATGATGAACTTTGACTCTGGATTTGATCCAACATTTACTGAAACGGGGCTTGGAAATGTTGATCATTTAAGTAGAGAAGAAAAAATATTTAAATTATTAAATTCCTTAGCGCACAATAATCAAAAAGTGGCAAGTGCCTATAGGGGAAATATTGAATCAGGTGCAGGTGGGTCAATTAGTCAAATGGAACTTGAATCTGCAATAATCAGGATTGGAGAGATTGGTAAATCAGATACTTTTGAATTGGGCGGAAAAACTATAAACACACGAAACTTTGCCAAGTCATGGTTGTTCCCTAGAAGAAAATTACTTGGAAAAAATTCTTTAGAAATAGATGGGATGTTGGATAATAGATACATGGATATAGCAGAAATACATCAAGATATTGTTAAAAAATATTTTGCCAATGCTCCTGGTGGTACACCAATGAAGTTAGGCCCTGAAGAAATTTCAAAGTTAGGGTTATTAGAGTCATCGCAATATAGGGATTCTACTATGAATAAAATGGTAGGAGGCAATACCGTACTTGCGGAAGATAAAGCCTTTATGAGCACCATCCGCGATATTTGGGGGAAAAAAGTTACTGGTCAAAGCTTTGCAGAATACGAAGCAGAGTTGAGAAATTCAGGTGAATATATGTCAAATATGGCGCTGCATTTTAATGCAGGTAGTGAACTTTTGTCAAGAGATATTGAAGGGGTAAGATCCCCGGTGGTGCAAGCATTCAATATACTCAGTGACAAAATGGGGTTATCGTCTTTTGGGGTTCAAAGTGATTTGGCTCCTTATATTAACCAGCTTGCTTGGGCTGGTTCTTTGGATGAACAGTTAAGCGCAGTCCAAAAGGCTGCAGCAGCAGCTGCGGGCGATGGGGGGAGCGCTTTACTCAAAAGGGTAAAAAATATGTCATTATTTATATATGACCCAGAAACAACAATCGACCCAGCAAAGAGCGCAGGAGGCGGACAATATGGGATGAAGATGACCGCCGAAGATATCACCAAAATTTATACCGATTCAATGAATAACAGGAATATTTTTATTAATGCAGAAGAAGCTAGAAACTCTGTAACTGCAACTTTATATGGATTTACTAAAGACAGAGAGAAAGAATTAGAATTACTAAAAGTAGAACTTGGTTTCTCCGGTAGAACAAAAGATTTTTTTGATAGAGCGATTCATGGGGAGCTTGGACCTGAGACACAAGGAAGAGTCCGTAGGCTTATAGATGCTAGCGCTAAATCTGTTGGAAGATCCGCCATAGAGACAAGAGGGACGATGCTAGGATCATCAAGAGCGGCTCAATTACTTTATCCCGATATTTTTCCAGAGGAAATTTTTGGTAAGATCGGTATAGATGCTCTCGCAGCTAAAGGAAAATTATCAGTAATATTTACAGGCTCTGATGAGTCAGACATAGAGGCGACAGTTAGAACTATGTCAGCAGCTATGCAGAAGGCTGTCTCTGACGGATCTAGCAATGTGTCTACAGAGGGATTAGCCCAACTAAAAACGGAGATAGAAGATCTCACTGTTATGAGTGGTAAAGTTGGTGGTCCTGGTGATAAAACTAGCAAACAAGTTGGGACTCTTCATGACGAGTATGTAGAAATGTATAAATATACAGGTGTGGCTGAAACAAGATATGGGATAAACAATCCACAGGATATAGGTGATGCACGCTTAAAAAGTACAAAGTTAGAGAAAACTAGAAATAGAAAAAACCAAAAATATAGAGGGTTAGGGGATACGCGAGCAGGTAAAACTACTGAATCGAACAATTTATATAGAAATTTTGAAGATGATCTAAATAAACGTGGCTTAGCAAGAGAAAGTCTAGATTTTAAACAAAGGACAGCTCGCCTAAGTACTGAATCAGAGTTTTTAAGAAGCCTTGATGATATGACCCAATACGATTTAAGGGAGGTATTTAGAGATCTAAATAAGAAAGAAATGCTTGATCGCTTTCATAAGGAGGGAGCTATAGAAAACGATCTTTTTGAACTAATGAAAAAAATGGCCGATGATGATAAGATGGAATCTTATGCCGATAATAGTATGGTAGATAGTTTTTCGGGTGGTGTCAAGACACATATTGAGTTGCATAGAAGTGAGTTTATGGAAGATACAGAAGCAGCTCTGAAAAAATCAATCGAAGGATCTGAAACTTTCGATATAACTCCCATAGAAGCAACAAAAAGATTTCTCTATCAAGCTCAAGACCTTAAGGAGGTAAAAGGACAATTAGAATTTGGTGAACTTTTAGAAAAAACAGTACAAGAAGGTCCTTTTAATGTTCTCGTTAATGAACAATCGTATCCGATGAGTCACTTAGCTACGTTATCTGAAGCTGGAATCCATAGATCTGTTGGCAAAGGAATGCATATAGGGTTGAGCAACCAAATACTTGAAGGAGAGATAGGGCCAGAAAATGTTATTAATGAATCTACTGAGAGAGGTTTAGATGCGGTTCTTAAAAGGCTAGGAGGAGACCCAACACAAGATTTACATACAAGGGAATCTTTGGGCAAACTGTTGCCAACAACTAGGGACTTGAGCATAGAAGATAGTGGGTTGAAAAGTTTTCCTAGGCTATCAAATATAGAAGAGATAGATGCACTTTTGGATGGAATGGGGGCTGAAGTTGAGCGGAGTAACCAGTTCGTTTTTAGAAGAGTATGCAGTGTTGTCACAAAATGATGAATCTATATTTGATCTCTTTATCGAAAAAATAAGAACAGAAGCAGGGCTAGGTACCAGTAATGAAGATCTTCAGAAAGCAAAAGAGCTAGCAGATAATAAGAGAAACGCTGCCGATTTGCTGCGCAGAAAAAAAGCAGCACAGCATACGATAAATCAATATGGGGAATTAAGCGCCTCTAATCAAGCAGTCAAGGCTAGAATCCCCATAGGAGAGGCTTCTAATAATATAGATGATCTTGCGAGCAGCTTTGCTGAAAACTTTATAAGATCAGAAGATGAGCAGATAGCATACGAAGCCTCTGAAGATATCGCTAAAACTTTTAACTCTATAGAAGATTCGGTCATTCCAACAGTATACAAAAGATTTAATCCAAAAGAAACAGCAATTATTAAAGCTATAATGAAGAATAAAGGTACGACAGCTGGAATAGCAGCTATTGCTTTAGGCGTTGGTATTTTTGCCAGTATAAGGAAAAAGGAACACACACAACAAGGGGTAGCTGGTCCACCGCTTATCCCAGGTGGCAATCCCTATGAGAGGATACCAGCAGGCTCCATGTCGTATCCAGACGCACCAGGAGGCTCTACGGAGCAAATGGGGACATCCTATAATGTTTCTGTTAATGGGGATTCGGAACAAATGAGAGAGTTTTCAGCTAGAGCAGGATTAGTAACAAACGGCCAAGTAGGAAGTACTATGTATAATAGTCTTCCTGACTTAGGCCGCGATCACTATGGTGATATAGCAGGATCTTTTTAAAATCAAATTACAAACATTTAGCATTATAAAAAGGATAGATTATTTTTATGGCAGCACCAAACCCAAAGTTTATTGGCAGTCTTGGTTTAAATCAATTTGATAACTATATTAGTGCTGTATCTGCTGGTGTTGCTAATAAAATATCTACAGAACGACTTATAAAAGCCGCTGGATTAGAAGGTTCTTCAGACCCTTTTGAAAAAATATTTTCTGCATTTACTACTCATGTTGAAAATTTTGATGTTACAGAAGAGATGGAAAGAAAATTAGGAGCAATTTCTAGAGAATATGAGAATATAGAAGACGCGCCTTACCTCGTAAGAGAATATGCAAAAAGTGTAGAGGCTGGGAAAACATTTCGTTCAGCACCAGCCATAGATAATGCTACAAGACTAGCGGAAGAGCGTATCCGGATTACTTGATGAAAATCACCCAGATCCAGCTAGAGCTGAATTTGCCAGAAAGTGGAATGAAGAAGCAAAAGCACAAGCGCCGGTAAATAGAACTAGAGTGGTAAGAATGCCAACGGGTTCAGCTGCAGTAGCAGATGCTGTTGAAGAAAGCGCGAGTACTTTGGGTCTGCGGCGGTGGCAAAATTAACCTGATTCCGGAGCAGGGGATTTTCTATGGGACAGTCAACGCCGGTGCTGCGGGTAGCCACGCTATGAAGTCTGTTACTGCTAGTAGTGGGCCTGGGGCAATCCATGTTTTAAGAGTGCCTAAAAGTATTGTGACCCCCGAAAAGGGTAACTGGGGTATTAGCGAAAGCATGGCTCCGCTAAAATCTTTTGGACCCATAACAACAAGGGAAGAAGCAAAGGCGCAGGCCACGTTAGCACAAGAATATATGGATTCTATCGGAGCTGCTGGAGGGTGGGGGGAAGCAGTCGGCCCGGGGAATGATGTGATTTTGGCGCATGGCGGTCCAATGAATCTCGTAGCACCTGCGCATACTAGCGCTCCAATATCTAACAAAAAGCTTCCTACTGGCGCTGCGCACGTTGCTGAGAGTAATGCAGCTCTAGCTGCCGCAGCGGGTCCGAGTGGCCGAAAACCAACAAATCTATTGAATGTAGCTAACCAATTAGACTCAAGATTTAGTGCAGAGATGCCACAAGAAGTAGCAGACGCTTTTGCGAATGGGGATGTCCAAAGAATATTTAGAACTTCAGAAAATCTTCCTAAAGCCTCTCTTGCCCCAGGAGAAATTCCAACGGCTTCTATGACTGCTAGGCCATATGGCGATTATTCTGGTTCAATATATGTTCAAACAAAAGATGGAAGAACCGCTAGATGGAAAGATCCAGATCTGTCTATGGGCGACGATATGGGGTGGAATGCCAATAGAGGAAAAGATGTATTCTCAGAGACGGCAACTGCAGGAAGTCTGTCACTAGACAGACGTGCTTCTGATGTTCTTGGTGGACAAGTACATGAACTTGGAGCTGATTTTAGTCATACAGGCCATAATATATCTGATATTTTTGAGTCATCAGGTGAAAGAAGTTTTTTTGCAGGAACAGGCACTGCTAGAGGCGCAGTTGCTCAAGAACCGATAGAAGATTTTTTAACCAGAAATACCGTAAAAGATCTTAACACAGCCGCAAATATAAAATCGGTTAAAGGTCTAGGAGATACAGTAGAAAAAGTAGTTGCTGAAACTGAATCAGCTGCTGTTACTATAAAAACACCACCAGTCAGTACTGGTACTAGAGGGGCACCACTACCTTCTGATGTAGTAGTCGACGCTGCAGATTCAGGCGGTACAGCCGCAGCTAGATCAGCTAAAACTGTAGCAGATGATCTTTCAACTGGTATTCTAAAAGTTGGTAAAAAACTTGGTAGCAATCCTAAAGGTTTAATCATAGCTGGTACTATTGCAGCAGCAGGGTTGATTGGTTATCGGAGCCACTAGAAGAGGTGGGACAGAAGAACAAAGAGTAAACACGTCAGAGTCTGACTATGCACAGCCATCAGCGCAGATGCAGGGCTCCTACGAGGGCTACATGCGTTCTGCGCCAGCTTACATACAGGCTAACGGTGTCGGATATGATAACCCCGCAAATCAACAAGCAAGATATTCTAAAAATACTAGAGGAAGAAACGATACTAATGTATTATCTCCGCAGTCATTTAGCGGAACTAGTTTTAATAATATTTCTCAATCTGCTATACTTAGTGATTACTCTAGAAGCTTTAGTAAAAATTCATCTAGTCAAAGATTACAGAATCTTAATAGGATAGAAAGTATGTTTGGTTAATATTTTATGACTATAAATATAGACTCTTTTAATTATATTAAAGCACAATTTCCTACTAAACAACATATTATAGATTATAAGCAAGAGTGTGTTACTTGGTTAAGTCTAGCTACGGATAATCCATCTAATCCTGTTTATATACAAACGATTAGATCGATAATGGTGCTTGATGGTGGCAGTAGAATAAAGGGTAGTACTCCATCGTGGATAGATAAAGATTTACCTACGGGTAGACTTATATTGAGACCCGATAAACAAGATGAAAAATGGATATCAACTAGAGAAAAGGCAATTAAAACTGTAGCTGGTAAGACAAACGAAGATGTAATTAAATATTTAAGAAAATTTGATAAAACGATTCCAGATAATCTTAATTTAGATGACGCTATCTACGAAAATGCATGGAATCTTTGGTTTAAAGCTGGTAATTATGGAGTGTTACTCGGTGCATATGATGGTTGTTTTAGTTTTTTAGCCTCCATAGTTAGCTATGTGAATGATGTTGTTCAAAGATTAGTGGACTTTGACAGAGATCCTTCGCCAAGTACGCCAGCCGATGTCTCTGAGCCTCCAATGGCAGAAGAACCAGATATCTCTATTGAAAGATTAAATGCTCTAAGTGATTTCTTAAGCCAGGTTTATTATCATGATGATAAGATAATTACTAATTCTATAAATTATTATTCTGTTTTAAGAGAAAGAAATGGATTTTCCACAGATGGATTTGCTATAGAAGATCCTATTTATAAGAAATTTATGAGTGTTATCGCGCCTACAGTAGAGATTAAAAATTTAGATGAAAAATATCAAAAAAATTTATTTCAAAAAATAGAAGCCTCTGGTCTTTTTGATTTAATCGCCCATGTGGATTTGATACAGGCTTATAGTAGATCTCGTCTTAGTAATTTAGGTAGAGTAAAAGGGAGTGCAGCAGCTAAGGGTGTCTTAGACGGGGTAAGGGATACGGGCTGGCTTTTAAAGTTGTCCAATGTCTTACATAAACTATCTAATGATCCGATTACGCTTGCGTCCATATATAGATATTTCCCAGATTTAATTAATTATTTTTTTACGGCATTAGCTGCAACTGCAGATTATTCGAATGATGGTAAGGGTGGTGGAGCAGAAGACAAACAAAATAGTCCACAGATGATATTGGATGATCTGATGGCCGCAATAGGCCAGGAAAAAGGCCAAACCATTTTCACGGGTGCATGGGATTTAATCAATACAGGTGAGAGAATAGAGGAGGCTTTAAAACAGTTTCCATCTAGGCAAAATATACCACCAGTTTCACCAGATATATTTCATTTTCGCTTAGGCGCAGCAAATTTTTATATACCACCAATAGTTATAGATGTAAATACACAATTCAAAGTTAGTAGCATGGGCGAAGGTGCACTAAGACAGAAAAATAGTCCCAAATTTAATGCTGGATATAAGCATACTACAATAAGTATGCAATTGTTTTTCCCTAATTATGAAGAAATTTGGGGAATGTCAATAACTGATGCATCAAAAATATCTTTAAAGGATAATTATAGAATTGATTTTAGTGGCAGTGGTGACGACGATGCAAAGATAGATAAATTTCTTTCATCGCTTAGGGGGCTCGTTGCAGCATTTAAGTATGCACCGTTTCTACCG
>Ga0209284_10002103_pt1 | contig 28109 bp, 29 predicted proteins | sample FRY03_FD_187211 | JGI IMG/M metagenome (GOLD analysis project Ga0209284, IMG submission 187211) | Freshwater microbial communities from Lake Fryxell liftoff mats and glacier meltwater in Antarctica - FRY-03 (SPAdes) (version 2) | ecosystem: Environmental > Aquatic > Freshwater > Ice > Glacier...
TTGCGGCGTTAAAAAAATTTCTAACCCAAACTAGTTTAATAAATTGAATTTTAGTTCCTTATTCTGATGCTTTTTTAATCCCTTTCTCCTAAAATTTTATACACAATAGACTGGCAAATAGAGAGAATTACACTAAAAATTAAAGCCGTCCAAAACGAATCTACACTGAATCCTCCTACAATTTTTGAGCACAATAAAATAATAAATGCATTGATTACAAATAAAAACAAACCTAGTGTCACGATGGTAACAGGCAAAGTCAATATAACTAAAATAGGTTTGATAAATACATTAAGCAATCCAAGAACAACTGCAACAATCAAAGAAGTTGTAAAATCGGCGACATGCACACTCGTCATAAAGTGGGCAATGAGCAAAACCAAGCCCGATGTAATAAGAATTCTGATAAGTAGTCTCATATTTTTTTATTTCAAATGTAAAATAATTATTTTAAAAACAGGAATTTTTTCTTTATCTTCGTGGGATAAATCTTAAAACTAAACTTATGAAAAAATTATTACTTTCTACATTATTAATTATTTCATTTAGTTCAAATGCCCAATTTTGGACTGAAAAAGCAACTGGATTTTCTACTGTTAACAGAACTTTAAGCAATATTTCAATTGTTGATGCAAGCGTGATTTGGGCAATTGCTTTAGACAATAATGCAATTCCAGATTACACCATAAAAGAGTTTACAAAAAGCACTAACGGTGGAGAAAATTGGACTTCCGGTGCACTAAATTTAGGCCCAAATACAACTGGATTAGGAATTACAAGTATTTCAGCTATTTCAAATCAAATTGCTTGGATATCAGCTGCTCCTGAAGTGGGTGATCTTGGCGGAGTCTGGAAAACAAACGATGGTGGATTCAATTGGACTCAACAAACCACAGCATTATTTAACAACCCCACGGATTCCTATACTAATTTTGTTCATTTTTGGGATGCTTTAAATGGTGTTGCTGGCGGCGATACAGAAAATGGTAGTTTTGAAGTTTATACAACATCAGATGGAGGAACAAATTGGATTAGGGTTGTTGGCGCAAACATTCCCCCTTCTTTGACTGGCGAAATTGGTATTTTGGGTGTTACTTCAGTCATTGGAAACACTTTTTGGTTTGGTACAACATCAGGTAGAATTTTTAAATCTATAGATAAAGGTTTGTCTTGGACTGTTTCAGATTCTGTGGTTAGTACTGATTTTTCGTTGGATAGATTTACATTTTCCGATGCAAATAAAGGACTTTTAATGATTCACGACACAACGAAAATTTACAAAACTAGTGATGGTGGCGCAACTTGGACCTTAGTGGTAACGCCTAATTTTTATAAAACCGTAATCGCCTATATTCCTGGAACCTCAACGGTAATTGCTGGAGCTGCAGCGAACCCTTTTGGCTCATCCTACAGTTTAGATAATGGACTAAATTGGACAGTTATTGACACTGGAGTTTTTCACGGAACATTGGCTTTTTTAAATGACAGTTTTGGGTTTTCGGCAGGATTTAACACCAACGCAACAACTGGCGGGATTTTTAAATTTACTGGAATCCCATTAAAAACTTCCAGTTTTGATGTAAAAACCCGAATCACGGTTTACCCAAATCCAACCAGTGGAATAATACATTTGAATTCCGAAATCTCCTTAATCAAGGAGGCATCCGTTTTTGACCTGCTAGGAAGAAGGGTTTACAATCCGGGATTTTCTGCTATGAATAAAGTGGATTTAGATTTAAAATCGCTTCAAACTGGAACTTACATTCTAAAAATTACTTCTGATTCTGGCAAAACAGAAACAATGAAGATTATGAAAAACTAATTTTTAGTTCTATAAAAACGAACCCTTTTCTTTGAATGGAAAAGGGTTTTTTTATGCTCTTATTTTAAAAACGAACTCGTTATTTCATAAAACAGCAATGGATTTTCGGCGTGAAGCCAATGACCCACATTTAGAATGGTTTCGATTCTGGAATTTGGAAAATGGTTGTTTATATACGGAAAATCTTCGTCCAAAATATAATTGGAATTTCCGCCGCGAATGAAAAGCGTTGGTTTATTAAAAATTGCATTCTCAGGAAGCGGTTTACCAATTTCTTCTATTTTATTATTGAAAACTTGCAAATTAAATCGGAAGGCTAATTTTCCTGGTTCTTGCCAATACAAACTTTTCATCAAAAATTGTCTCGTACCAAAATCTGGAATATAGGGCAAAAGTATCTCCTCAACGGCATTCCTACTTGGTTTTTCAGAAAAATCTACTGCATTCAATCCTTCTAAAATGGATTGATGATGTTGCGGATAAAATTTTGGACCAATGTCTGCAACAATTAGTTTTTCAACCATTTCTGGATGGTTTACAGCAAAAAGCATTGCCGTTTTTCCGCCCATCGAATGGCCAAGAATATTAATTTTTTCCAGATTATTGGCTTTGCAATAGTCATAAACATCTTGAGCCATTAGTTCGTAACTGAACTCGTCCGAATGGAAACTCTTGCCGTGGTTGCGCAAATCCAGCAGATGAACCTGAAATCCATGGGCGGCAAATTGCGTTCCCATTGTTTTCCAATTGTCGGACATTCCCAAGAATCCATGGATAATAAGGAGTGGTTTGCCTTCGCCTTCTATTTTTGAATACAACATTTGATTTTTGATTTTTGATTGCAGATTTTTGAAAATAAGATTTTTGAAAATAAGATTTGATTATAAAATCAAAAATCATCATTCGCTAATCTTCCATCAGAAATCATTTCAGTTTTTGCAAATACATATTGATTACATTGTCCAATCCCAAGTAAATGGCTTCAGAAATAAGTGCGTGTCCAATGGAAACTTCGAGTAATCCTGGAATATTTTGTTTAAAAAACTGGATATTGTCCAGACTCAAATCGTGTCCAGCATTGATTCCCAAACCAAGTTCGTTTGCCAAAATAGCCGATTTTATATAGGAGTCGACACCGTTTTTGTTTCCAACATTATATTGGTAGGCAAAAGCTTCCGTGTACAATTCGATTCTTTCGGTTCCAATGATTTTTGCCCCTTCAATCATTTCGAGAACTGGATCGACAAAAATGGAAGTCCTGATTCCGTTTCTTTGAAATTCTTGAACAATTTCGGTTAGAAAAACCTTGTGTTTTATGGTGTCCCAACCCGCATTTGAGGTTATGGCATCGTTAGCATCTGGAACTAAGGTTACTTGTGTTGGTTTTATTTCGAGAACTAAATCGACGAAAGTTTTTTCGGGATTCCCTTCAATATTATATTCGGTGTAAACAATTGGTTTCAAATCTCGGGCATCTTGATAACGAATGTGGCGCTGGTCTGGACGAGGATGAATAGTGATTCCTTGGCCTCCAAATTTTTGAATATCGGCAGCAACTTTTAATAAATCAGGTACATTTCCTCCACGAGCATTTCGCAAAGTAGCTATTTTGTTAATATTTACACTTAACTTTGTCATTGGAATAATTTTTGAGAATGTAATTCGTAGTTTGAAATGCAAAAATACAAAGTAAAACTAGCTGTTATTGCATAATTTTGATTATTTTGCATCAACCTTTTTTCGATTAGATTATGACGGAAATTACAAATTATATCACTAATGACTTTAAAGCCATTGACAGCCAAGAAACTATCTCGGTTGTTCAAGGTTTTTTTGACGAATTAACTTTTTCCCATTTTCCTGTGGTTGAAGAGGAAATTTACATTGGCAGCATTGCTTCCGAAGATATTGAAACTTTTGACAGTGATAAAAAAGTAATCGATTATCGCTATTCTTTAGAAAGATTTTTTGCTCGAACATCAATGGTTTGGCTTGACGTTTTAGAAGTATTTGCAAAAAATAATACCGATTTGGTACCAGTTTTAGATGAAGACAACAAATATGTAGGCTATTACGAAATTGGTGATATTATGAGATTTTTCAACGAAACGCCTTTTTTGAGCGAACCAGGAAGAATTATTGTTGTCAAAAAAAGAGCCGTGGATTATTCGACAAGTCAAATTGCCCAAATTGTGGAAAGCAACAACGGCAAACTGCTTGGCTTATTCGTATCAGCAGCTGATTTCGAAAATATTGAAGTGACCTTGAAAATAAATGTCGGGCCGATAAATGAAATTATTCAAACCTTTAGAAGGTATGATTATGAAATCATTTCCGAACATCACGAAGACAATTATATCAACACACTAAAGGAACGTTCCGATTATTTGGATAAATACCTTAATATATAATCCTCATCCCAATCCTCTACATAGAAAAGGGAGCAAGAATAATTAAAGAAATGAAAGTAGCTATTTACGGACAATATTACCAAAACAGTACGGAACCCATTATCAAAGACATTTTCGTTTTTTTTTACAAAAACAATGTTGAAATTGTCATCGAATCGAACTTTTTGGACATTTTGAACGAAAAAAATATTATTGAAAAAAAGGAATACAAAACTTTTTCATCGCATCTGGAGTTGAACGAAAGTTTTGATATGCTAATCAGTATTGGTGGTGATGGAACAATTTTGAGGGCGGCAACTCTTATTCGAGATTCTGGCGTTCCTATTTTGGGGATAAATGCTGGTCGATTGGGTTTTTTAGCCACCGTTCAAAAAGACAACATTGCCAAATTTATGCAGGTTGTAATTGACAAAAAATATACTATTTCAAAAAGAACTCTTTTAAGTTTATGGTGTTCCAATGACAATGAAGAAATTGAAGACATAAATTTTGCTATGAACGAAATTTGCGTGAGCCGGAAAGACACCACTTCAATGATTACCATCGAAACCTATTTGAACGATGAATATTTAAATTCCTACTGGGCTGACGGATTAATTATCTCGACTCCTACTGGTTCTACCGGATATTCTATGAGTTGCGGCGGCCCAATATTAACTCCGGATGTAAAAAGTTTGGTCATAACTCCCATAGCTCCCCACAATTTAAACGCACGTCCACTAGTGATTCCGGATGAAACTGAAATTCGATTGAAAGTTTCCGGCAGGGAAGAGCATTATTTAGTTTCCCTTGATTCCAGAATTATATCCATAAAAAATGATACTATATTAAACATCAAGAAAACTCCTTTTCAAATAAATATGGTCGGAATTCCAGAAGAAACCTTTTTGAAAAAGCTTCGCAACAAGTTGTTTTGGGGTGAAGACCGAAGAAATTAAATCATTTTTACCTATCCATATACGAATAGCCTTATTTTACCCGTTTAAGTATTTTCGAATGCAAAATTTGTGAAGTCTATATGTAATCTTTACCCTAAAAGATACATTTAAACTAATGAGTAGTGATTCGTGTTGATTATTATTACCTTTGCACGCAATTTTAATTAAATGTATAAACTATTCCGATTATTTTTTTTGCTTTTCTTTTTTACAATAAATGCCCAAATTCACGAGGTTGGTGTTTTTGTTGGCGGAAGCAACTATGTTGGAGATGTTGGACTTACGACTTATATTTCGCCCAACGAACCCGCTCTTGGAATTCTTTATAAATGGAATAAAAGCCCGAGACATTCCTATCGATTTTCTTATACCCAATCAAAAATTTCCGCAAACGACCTTAACTCAAAAGAGCCAAGCAGAAATCAAAGAGGATATCGCTTTGAAAATAGCATAAAAGAAGTATCTTTAGGCCTTGAATTTAATTTTTTTGACTTTAATTTGCATCAAGTTAAAAGAAAATTAACTCCTTATGTATATTCCGGAATAAGCTATTTTAGGTATGACGAATTGTATGTTTCATCTGGAGAAACACTAAAGGATTCAGGCGCAGGTTCGTTTGCAATCCCAATGACTTTAGGTATAAAATCAAACCTTTCGCCTCACATTGTTCTGGGTTTGGAAGTAGGAGCAAGATATACATTAACGGATAACTTAGACGGAAGCAATCCAAAGGACGAAAATTTTATGAAATTTGGAAATATAAATAATAATGATTGGTATGTTTTTTCAGGGCTAACACTAACCTATACCTTTGGAAACAAGCCCTGTTATTGTGTAGAATAGAAAAATGAATTTACTAGATAAAATAGATAAAACGAAATTACCCAAACACTTGGCCATCATAATGGATGGCAATGGTCGTTGGGCAAAACAACAAGGCTTTTTAAGGACTTTAGGGCATGAAAGCGGGACAAAATCAGTGAAAGTGAACATAAAAGCTTGCGCTAAATTAGGAATAGAATACCTTACCTTATATGCATTTTCGACCGAAAACTGGAACAGACCAAAACTGGAAGTCGAAACCTTAATGAAGATCTTGATAAGAGCTTTAAAAAAAGAACTTAAAACTTTGCAAGACAACAATATTAAATTAACCGCGATTGGCAATTTAGAAAAATTACCAAATTCAGCCCAAAAAGAACTTCTCGACGTTATCGATAAAACCAAGAATAACTCTCGTATGACGCTAACCTTAGCATTGAGTTATGGCTCAAGAGAAGAAATCGTAAATGTTGTAAGAAACATTGCCGATAAAGTTAAAAATAATACAATTTCATTAGAGTCTATTGACGATTCAATTATAAATGAGCATCTTTACACGCGAAATTTACCAGAGGTAGATTTATTAATACGAACAAGTGGAGAGCATAGAATAAGTAATTTTTTGTTGTGGCAAATTGCCTATGCAGAATTATATTTTACTGATATATTATGGCCAGACTTTAAAGAACAAGATTTGTATGAGGCTATCATTAGTTATCAAAAAAGAGAGCGTAGATTTGGAAAAACAAGTGAACAAATTAAATAATTTTTTAGTGTTACAAAGAAGCATAAAGATAGTCCTTAGCCTGTTAATTTTTGGAAGTTTTTCACAAGTTAAAGCCCAAGAAAGAATTCCTTTTGACCAAGGAAAAACATACATTCTAGCCAATGTTGATGTAGTTGGCAAAATAAGTTTTAATTCAAATACCGTGGTAACTTTTGCCGGTCTTGAAAAAGGGCAGGTAATTACCGTTCCCGGCGAAGAAATAAGCAATGCTATTAAGAAACTGGGTAAATTAGGACTGTTTGACGAAATTTCATTTTACATAAACCGGATTGAGATGGACAGTATTTATCTTGATTTACACGTTGAAGAATTGCCTAAACTAAATGAGGTAAAAATCGTTGGCGTAAGCAAAAGTAAAATCGAGGGTCTAATAAAAGACAATAGCCTTACAAAAGGCAAGGTGGTTAACGAAAATTTAATCACGACCACGAAAAACTACATCGAAAACAAGTACAAAAAAGATGGCTTCTTTACTACCAAAGTGACCATTAATACCGTTATTGACACAGCTCAAGTTAACCAAGTCAATATGGTTGTGAAAATTGATAAAGGCTCGAAAGTCAAAATAAAAGAAATTGATTTTGTAGGGAACAAAGAATTGCAAGACAAAGCTTTGCGCGCCGCAATGAAAGACACAAAGCAAAAAAAATTACTTACCTTAAAAGCATCCAAATTCATTAAGGAAAAATACGAAGCTGATTTAGTTAAAGTTATTGATGCCTACAAAGAAAAAGGATATAGAGATGCCCGAATCATCTCGGATTCCGTTGTTTACAATTCCGACTTGAAGGCTATTATGATTAAAATAAAAGTCGAAGAAGGAAATAAATACCGTTTTGGAAATATTAAATTCCTTGGGAATACGGTCTATTCTGATGAAGGACTTATGGGTATGCTTGGTATCAAAAAGGGAGATACCTACAATGGTGTTCTTCTCGAAAAAAGAATAGCAGACAAGTCAAAACCAGACGGAGAAGACATTACCAATTTATACCAAAACAACGGTTATTTGTTTTCCAACATAAATGCAGTGGAAACAAGAACCGCGAACGACTCCATCGATTTTGAAATTCGTATTACCGAAGGGCCAATTGCCTACTTCAATAAAATTACGGTTACAGGAAACGACAAAACCAATGACCACGTAATTTACAGGGAATTAAGAACTAAACCAGGAGAAAAATACAACAAAGAATTACTGATAAGAACCATTCGTGAAATTGGCCAACTAGGATTTTTTGATCCGGAAACGATCGAACCAAAATTTAAAAACGTTGATGCTGCAGCCGGAACCGTAGATATTGAATACCCTTTGACTGAAAAAGGCGCCAGCCAGATCGAACTTCAAGGAGGTTATGGCGGAGGTGGTTTCATTGGAACTTTGGGATTGTCATTTAATAATTTTTCGGCAAGAAACATATTTAACAAAGGCGCTTATAAACCACTTCCTATGGGCGATGGTCAAAAAGTATCCTTAAGATTACAGGCAAGTCCTTTTTTTAGAACCTATAGCGCTTCCTTTTCAGAACCTTGGTTTGGAAGACAAAAACCCGTACAATTAAGCACCTCTATATCGTACACAAGACAATTTAACAATAATTTTCAAACCCAACAAGTCGACAAAACTAAAAGTTTCAATATTTTAACGTTATCCGTTGGAATAAATAAAAGACTTAGCTTTCCGGATGACTTTTTTGGGTTGTCACAAGCCATCAGTTACCAACATTATGATTTAAATAACTACAATACCGGTTTATTTACATTTGGTGATGGAGCATCAAGAAACTTAGCTTATACTATCGGGTTAACCAGAAGTAACAAAGGAGTCAACCCAATATTTCCAATATATGGAGCAGAATTTAGTTTAGTTGGAAAATTTACGCTTCCCTATTCATTGTTTAATGGAGTGAATTACGCAACATTAGGAGATCAGGAAGCCTATAAATATGCCCATTCCGGCGCCTCTTATGTAGGTAGAAATGGAATTATGGTAGAAGATGGGGATTTAGTAGAAGCCATTCCTAGTGCAACAAATCCTACGCCAAATAGTGTTGCAGACTATAAAGACGCAGCACCTGATCCAGCGAAAGTCGATCAAAAGAAATACAATTGGTTAGAATATTACAAAATAAAATTCAAAGCAGACTGGTACACAAAAGTTTATGGTAAATTAGTACTTCGCTCTTTAGTAGAATATGGCTTTCTGGGAGCTTACAATCAAGACAGAGGCATCATCCCTTTTGAAAGATACTTTTTAGGAGGAGACGGAATGGCAAATTTTGCAATGGATGGCAGAGAAATTATAGCTTTAAGAGGATATCCTAACGGCTCCTTGACACCTGTAAGCAGTTCAGGGTCAGGCGATTCTAACGGAGCAACTGTTTACAACAAGTATTCATTGGAATTGCGTTATCCAATAACCTTGAAAGCGTCGGCATCAATTTATGCCTTAACCTTTTTAGAAGCGGGTTCGTCATTTGATACCTTCAAAAATTACAATCCATTTGCATTAAGCCGTTCGGCTGGGGTTGGATTAAGAGTATTTATGCCAGCATTTGGATTACTGGGAATTGATTTTGGTTATGGATTTGACGGATTGCCTTTACCAAATGGAACATTGGGAACAACTCCAAATGGTTGGGAAACACACTTTATTATTGGTCAACAATTTTAAAAATTAAAATAAATTTTTCTAAAACAGCGTAGTTATGAGAAAACAATTTTTATTTATATTTTTAGTCCTGATTATATCAAATACATTTCAGGCACAAACTAGAGGGACAAAAGTAGGCTATATCGATATGGAATACATTTTGCAAAATGTGCCCGATTATACCGAAGCCCAAAACCAATTAGAACAAAAAGCCCAGAAATGGAAACAAGAAATTGAAGCCAAGAAAATTGAAATCAATAAACTAAAAGAAGCTTTAAAAGCAGAAAAAGCTTTATTAACAAAAGGACTCATTGAAGAACGAATCGCCGAAATCACCTTTCTTGAAAACGAAACTTTAGACTATCAACAAAAGAGATTTGGCCCAAATGGCGATTTAATGTCTCAAAAAGCAGGTTTAACAAAACCGATACAAGACCAAGTTTTTACAGCTGTTCAGGATATTGCCGAAACCAAAAAATACGATTTCATTTTTGACAAAACTTCAGATTTGACAATGCTTTTTGCAGCCAAAAGATTTGACATCAGCGACCAAATTATTCGCGTTTTGAATCGGACTGAAAAAAGAGAGCAACTGACTAAAAAACAACTCAAAGAGGAAGAAGCAAAAGAAATGAAACAAGATGCGCTTGATGAAAATCCAGCTTTGTCTGACAGACAAAAAGCATTGGACGCTAAAAAAGTAGCCAGAGATAAAATTATTGCAGATAGAGTTATACTGCTGGAAGAAAGAAAAAAAACTGCTGAAGATAGAAGATTACAAATTCTATCCGACAGAGAAGCCAAAAAAACGGGCGGAACTCCAGCAGCTTCAAAAACTAGCCCACCTATTAGTGGCAATGAAATACAAAAAGAAGCAACACAAACAGCAGCAGTCGAGGCAAAACAAAAACAGTTAGAAGAAAGAGCATTAATCCTTGAAACGCGTAAAAAAGCAGTTGAGGACAACAAAAAAGCACAAGAAGAAAAAAGAAAACAAATTTTAGCTGATAGAGAAGCTAAAAAAACGGGTGCCGTTCCAGCAACCACTGCTGCAAAAACAACTGCAGTTGATCCTAATGCTAATGCCGTAGAAAAAGACGCTGCAAAAACTGCCGCAGAAGAAGCGAAACAAAAACAAATCGACGTTAGAGCCAAAACATTGGAAGATCGCAAAAAAGTGGCCGAAGAAAATAAAAAAGCACAAGAAGAAAAAAGAAAACAAATACTGGGAGTAAAAGAGACCAAAAAAACGGAGGCGGTTTCTGCATCCACAACAGCAAAAACAACTACAGTTTACCCTAATGCTAATGCCGTAGAAAAAGAAGCTGCAAAAACTGCCGCAGAAGAAGCGAAACAAAAACAAATCGACGCTAGAGCTAAAACATTGGAAGACCGCACAAAAGTGGCCGAAGAAAATAAAAAAGCACAAGAAGAAAAAAGAAAACAAATACTTGGAGAAAAAGAGACCAAAAAAACTGGCACGATTTCTGAAAGCACAATAAAAGAAGTAGAGAAAACAACAGACATAGTTGCTGAACCAGCTAGAGAAACGCCAAAAAATGCCGCAGAAGAAGCGAAACAAAAACAAATTGACGCAAGGGCAAAAACATTAGAAGATCGCAAAAAAGTGATTGAAGATCGTAAAAAAGTATTGGAAGAAAAAAGATTAAAAATACTTGAAGATAGAGAAGCTGCTAGAAAAGCAAATGAAGAAAAATTAAAATTAACAAAAGAGAATACAAACAATAATTAATTACTAAATATTTAAAAACGATGAAACAAATCAAAACTTTACTAATTGCTGCAATACTAGTTATAGGAGCCAGCCAAACTATTAGTGCACAAGCAAAAACAGCTCATGTTGATGTAAGTGAAATTATGACAAAAATGCCGGCAATGCTTGACGCTGAAAAACAACTCAAAACATTGAGTGCCACTTACGATGCAGAGTACAAAAAAATGGCTGATGAATTCCAAACCAAATTAAAAAAATATGATACGGAATCAGCAACAGTTACTGAGGTTATAAATGCAGATCGTCAAAAAGAGGTTCAAGACATGCAAAAAAGAATCCAAGATTATGGTCAAAATGCACAAAAAGAATTGCAACAAAAACAAGAAGACATTACAAAACCTATTTACGAAAAAGTAAGAGCTTCTATCCAAAAAGTGGGTAAAGCAAAAGGTTTTCAATATGTTCTTGATGGAGCTACACTTTTACTTGCTGATGGTCCAAACTTGACTGCTGATGTGAAAAAAGATTTAGGTTTCTAAAAAACCACTCAAATTAAAAAAACCGCTCAACCAAAATTTTGGAATGAGCGGTTTTTTTACAACTATATTTTTAGGAAATTTAATATCTAGCAACTAACTTTGTTTCTATGGAGAACAATAAGCCTATCGGAATTTTTGACTCAGGAATTGGAGGAACTTCCATTTGGGCGGCCATTCACCAATTACTTCCCAACGAAAAAACCATCTATTTAGCCGACAGTAAAAATGCTCCTTACGGACAAAAATCGAAAGCTGAAATCATAGCTTTGAGCATAAAAAATGTGGAGTTCTTGCTCAAAATGGATTGCAAGCTAATTGTAGTTGCCTGCAACACCGCCACCACAAATGCAATACAGGAATTGAGAGTAAAATACGCCGTTCCTATTATTGGCATAGAACCAGCCATAAAACCAGCTGCTACTAATTCGAAAACACAAACCATAGGAATTCTGGCCACTCAAGGCACTTTAAACAGCGAACTTTTCCACAAAACCACCGAGAGGTATCACAATACAAAAATTATGGAACAAGTGGGTCACGGATTGGTTCAACTCATTGAAAATGGAAGCATCAATTCCCCTGAAATGACGCAATTACTCCACTCCTACCTAACACCAATGATTGAGGCCAACATTGATTATCTCGTATTGGGTTGCAGTCATTATCCTTACCTTATTCCAAAATTAAAAGAAATACTCCCAGCTCATATCCATATTATAGATTCTGGCGAGGCTGTGGCCAAACAAACGCATAACATACTCAAAGAAAAAGTGGGATTTGCATCCAATGAAAAAAAGGAATCCATATTTTATACTAATGCAAATCCAAAAGTATTTTCGGAAATTTTAGAAAATAAATATAAAATTATAGAGCAAGATTTTTGAAGAATTTAAGTTATTCCTTCTCTTTGTACCAACCGGAATACATCACATAATTATTTGCAATACGCGCCACCTCACCGGCAAAATCAGATTGATTAATTTCCTTTACCTTCTTTGCGGGAACACCGGCATAAATACTGCCTGATTCAACAACCGTATTTTGAGTAATCACAGCGCCTGCTGCAATGATTGAATTACTTTCGACAATACAATTATCCATAATAATGGCTCCCATTCCTACCAATACGTTATCGTGAATCGTGCATCCATGCACTATTGCGTTATGACCAATTGAAACATTGTTGCCAATGATTGTGGGATGTTTTTGATACGTACAATGAATAATGGCTCCATCTTGAATATTTACTTTGTTGCCAATGGTAATGAAATTAACATCACCTCTCACTACCGCATTAAACCATACACTACAGGAATGACCAAAAGAAACTTCGCCAATTATAGTGGCATTTTCGGCAACATAACAATCCTCAGGTATGGAAGGTGTTTTTCCGTTTAGAGATTTTATCAGCATTTTAGGGAAGTTTTTTTGTGTAATTCGAATTAATTAATGGCAGGGCAATTACAATCGTATCGCTCTTTTCTGCAGAACAAATCGATTCCCAAAGTAATTTGATGAAAACCGCCAGTATCAAAATTTACTGGGCCTGAAAGATAAGAATACGTATAAGCAAACATAAATTTATCAAAATTCACACCAATAATTGGCGTTATATATTGTAATTTTTGGGAAGAAACTCCGCTACCACTAAGATATTCGGCGCCATCAAAACTTCTGCGATAAGACAAAGCGCCCCAAAGTTTTCCAAAATCAAAACTTTTGTAAGCTTTCATATTAATGTCAATAGCTTTTTCTTTGGTTTTATCCACCATTTGAAATAAAATCGATGGTTCCCATAATATTTTATCTCTATCGCCAAAAACATAGCCCGCACTCAATAAATATTTCCTCAAATTGTCACTTTCATATTCCGTATAAATATTTCTTCTAGTTTCAATCGCATTCTTGACTGTTCCGTGTACATAAAAGTCCAAATAATTGTACGAAGCACCAATATCCAAATTAAAATAAGCATCTTTTTGAACAATGGTTCCATTAATAATTGGATCAAAATCTCCCGATTGCAAAAACTCAGTCTCATCAAGTTCACTTTGAAAAAAATCGGCACTAACACCAAAAGACAATTGATTCAAATCAAATTCATCCCTAGAAAACATAAGGTGGTGTGCATAAGTCAATTTCATTCCTTTCTGAGAATGATATCCATTTTTGTCGTTGAAAAGAATAATCCCAACTCCAGATCTTTCGCCCACTCTTCCGTTATAACTCAAGGTTTGAAGTGCAGGAGCATCTGTTTGATCAAACCACTGTTTTCTTGCAGTAAGCCTAATTTTGTCACAGTTTGCAGCACCAGCCATTGAAGGGTGAATTAAATAATAATTATCCGATAAATAATCCGAATAAACAGCGATTCCTTCTTGCGAAAAAGAATAGAGGCTGATAAGAAAAAGGATTATAAAAAATTTTATTTTATGATACATTCAAAACGGATTACATTAGTGGAACTTTAGCATCAATTAAAACAACGCAAAAAAGAATAAATATTCAATTAAAACGGTTTTAAAGTTAATTTATTCTTTAAAAAATCAAATATAGTTATTAGTAGAAAATAACTTTGTTAAATTTGTAAAAAAATAAAACTACTATGTCAAAAATAACAATAAAAGAAACACAAAACCCAAGTATATTAAAATTTGAATTCGAAGATTTCATTACACAAAACGAAAGTTTCGAGTTCAAGAACATTGATGAAGCCACAAATTCGCCATTGGCACAACAATTATTTTATTTGCCATTCGTGAAAACCGTCTACATTTCAGGTAATTTTATCGCAATCGAAAAATTTAGTATCGTGGAATGGGAAGATGTAAAAGAGGCTGTGGCAGAGCAAATAGAATCATATGTATCCAATGGTGGAATAATCATCACTCCATCAGAAAATAAAACACAAAAACAACCGGTAACCGTTTATGGAGAATCAACTCCAAATCCGGCAGCTTTAAAATTTGTGGTAAGCAAAATGTTGACAAAAAACTCCATTGAATTCAAAAATATCGATGAAACGGCAGCTTCGCCATTAGCAAAAGAATTGTTCAAATTTCCTTATGTGAAAGAGGTTTTTATAGACGAAAACTACATTTCGGTTACCAAATATGACGTCAACGAGTGGCAAGAAATCACTTTGGAACTAAGAACTTTTATCAAGCAATACATAGAAAACGGAGGAACTGTTTTAGATGAAAGCCTGATAATTGCCCATACTGAGCTGGAAAATAACAAAATACAAAATTTTGACAAGCTAGATGTTACTTCACAGCAAATCATCAATATTTTGGAAGAATATGTAAAACCTTCCGTACAAGCCGATGGTGGAAATATCGCGTTTGAATCTTATGATGAAGCTACTAAAACAGCAAGAGTTATTCTTCAAGGATCTTGCAGCGGTTGTCCTTCCTCTACTTTTACCTTGAAAAGCGGTATCGAAAATATGTTAAAAAGTATGCTCAACGACGAAAATATAAAAGTTGAAGCCGTAAACGCCTAATCAGTATTCCCTGTTCGGTCGGAATATTCCGTTAGCTGTGACTGAAAACTGCAATTGAAAACAAAAAAATGAACCAACTTTCACAAGAAACTAGTCCTTATCTACTTCAACACGCCAACAATCCTGTTTATTGGAAAGCTTGGAATACTAATTCATTGGCCGAAGCCAAAGAAAAAAATAGGCTGATTATCATAAGTATTGGTTATTCAGCTTGTCATTGGTGTCATGTCATGGAACACGAAAGTTTCGAAGACCAGGAAGTTGCCGATGTAATGAATGCATACTTTGTCTCTATCAAAGTAGACCGAGAAGAACGCCCAGATGTAGATGCGGTTTATATGAAAGCAGTACAGATTTTGACAGGTCGTGGCGGATGGCCATTAAATATGGTTACGCTTCCAGACGGGAGACCGGTTTGGGGAGGAACATATTTCAGGAAAGAGCAGTGGATTAATGCACTTGAACAATTGCAAGAACTCTATAAATCTGATCCCGAAAAATTGATTGAATATGCCGAAAAGCTGCATCAAGGAATTAAATCTACGAGAATTGTTTCTAATAAAAATACGGAAACAAAAATAAATCAAGAAAAGATAGCCGTTTTGGTTGAAAAATGGAAACAAAGTTTCGATTGGGAATTTGGAGGAATGGCAAGTTCTCCCAAGTTTATGATGCCCAACAATTATCATTTCTTGATGCGTTACGCACATCAAAAGAAAGACTCACAACTACTTGATTTTGTAAATTTAACATTAACAAGAATGGCTTTTGGAGGTGTGTTTGACACGGTTGACGGTGCATTTTCACGTTATTCGGTTGATAATAAATGGCACGTTCCCCATTTCGAAAAGATGCTTTACGACAACGGCCAATTGGTTTCACTTTATAGTGATGCTTATAAATTGACCCAAAATTCGTTGTACAAAGAAGTCATCGAAAAAACACTTTCTTTCATCGAAAGAGAATTAATGAATAAGGAAGGGGGCTTTTATTGTGCGCTTGATGCTGATAGTTTAAACTCCGAAAAACATCTTGAAGAAGGCGCTTTTTATGTTTGGAGGATTCTCGAGTTAAAGTCAATTATTGTAGACGATTTCGAGTTGTTCAGCCAAGTATTCAATATTAATACTTTTGGATTATGGGAAGACGAAAATTATGTCTTGATTCAAAGTCTGTCCTTAGAAGAAATTGCAAGAAACAACAAAATACCACTTTCTGAACTCGAAAACAAAAAGAAAAATTGGGAACATAAACTCTATATCATAAGAGAAAAACGTTCAAAACCAAGACTAGATGACAAATGCTTGACTTCCTGGAACGCCATAATGCTCAAGGGATTTGTTGACGCATACAAAGCTTTGGAAGATACCAACTATTTAGATTTGGCTTTGAAAAATGCTGATTTCATTATCAAAAATTTGTGGTCGAGCGAAGGTAATTTATTCCATAATTACAAAAACAAGAAAAGCACTATCAACGGTTATCTGGAAGATTATTCCGCTGTCATCGCAGCGTTTATAAGTTTGTATGAAGTGACTTTGGACGAAAAATGGTTGCTAAATGCGAAACAATTGACAGATTACAGTTTGGAACATTTTTATAATGAAAAAGTGGGCTTTTTTGCCTTTACCTCTAATTTGGACGATGCCTTGATCACTTCACATTTCGAAACCGAAGACAACGTGATTCCGGCATCCAATTCGGTTATGGGGAAAAACTTGTTTCAGTTGGGAATTTATTTCAACCATTCGCATTATGAAAAAGTAAGCCAACGAATGTTGCAAAATATAATTCCATCAATTGAATATCCTTCGGCTTATTCGAATTGGATGGATTTGGCTTTGAGTCATTCAGAAGAAAATAAGGAATTGGCGATTTGTGGTGACTTGGCTTTGGAATTTTTACCTCAAATCAACAAAATATATTTGCCAAATATTATTTTAGCAGGAACAGAAAAAATTTCGAATCTTCCTTTTTTGAAAGACAGATTTGTAGCTGACCAAACCCTATTTTATCTTTGCCAAAACAAGACTTGTTTAAAACCAACAACTGATTTTCAGCAAATTATTAACGAAATGGTAAAGTAAAACGAAAAATAATTCCTTATTATTGCAACTAATCAAATTTTAAAACACTATGGGAGTAGCATCATTTTTTAAAGATTTATTTGGCTCAGCTAAAAAAACTGCCGACGAAATTGCAACTAACGTAGAAACCGCTTTTGAAGAAGCAAAAGTTGCCGCAACTCCTTATATTGACAAAGCCGAAGCTTTTGCAGAAGAAACATTTGAAAAAGTAAAAGAAACTGCTGGTCCAATTATTGAAAAAGCGAAAGAAACGGCTGCTCCAATTATTGAGAAAGCAGTAGTTTATGTAGATCAAGTCCAAGAAGTTGCAAATGAATATTCCACTAAAGCTTCAGATGCTTTAGAAAAAATTGTAGAAAGTGTAAAAGAAAAAACTATTGCAACAGCTGAAAAAGTTGAAGATTTGACTTTAAAAAATACAGAAACGGTTAGCGAAGAAGCAAATTCAATTGTAAATGATACAGATTCTCAAGTGACTGAAACAGTAAAAATAACAGAGAAAAAAATTGAAAAAGACCTAGATTAATTTTAAAAAAAAGAATTAATTTTACAATGTTTAAACAAACACAAGCCTTCTCCTTTTGAGAAGGTTTTTTATTCCAATAAATGACACTTAATCCAAAAAACGTTACTAATTACGCCCAGACTTTTATCAAAGTTTTAATCGATTATTCGCCAAAACTGATATCGGCATTCCTGATTCTATTTGTGGGACTTTACGTAATTCGAGTTGTCAATAGACTCATTAGAAAATTATTGATAAAACGGGATTTAGATCCAACCTTGACCAATTTTTTTTCCGATATTCTGCTTTGGATTTTCAGAGTGTTGTTGTTCGTGACCTTCATCTCCAAGCTAGGAATTGAAACCTCATCGTTTGTTGCCATCCTAGGCGCGATGGGACTTGCTGTAGGTTTGTCACTTCAAGGTTCGTTGTCTAATTTTGCCGGAGGAATGCTGATTATTGTTTTCAAACCTTTCAAAGTTGGCGATGTAATAGAAGCCCAAGGTAGCATAGGCACAGTTAACGAAATTCAAATATTTGTAACCAAATTAATCAACGCCAACAATCAAACGATTTTTATTCCAAATGGTTCTTTGTCAAACGGCACCATTACCAACTATTCGATGCAAGGATTTCGAAAGGCCGATTTAACCATTTCGATTTCTTATGACACTGATATTAAAAAAGCAAAAGACATTATCACTGAAGTCTTGAGAAACAATCCAAAGGTACTAAAAACTCCCGAAGCTGAAGTTTCAGTAAAGAATTTGACGGATAGTTCTGTTCAACTTGCCGTAAGACCTTGGGCAAATAATGAAGATTTTTGGGGTGTTTACGCAGACACACTGGAAAGTTGCAAACTAGCATTTGATGCTGCTGGAATTGTGATTCAACCTTATGTAAAGGAATTAGGGACTACAAATTCGTAATAAACTACTTCTTCGAAACAGTAATCATAAAGTCTTTCAAATAATACGGTTCAAAATAAGCGACATCCACAGTATCGTTTTTTTGAAATTTTTCGAAACTCAGCAAACTCATTTCTTTCGCTGAAGGATATTTAATTTCGTCTAAAAAAATAAAATTTTCTTTAGTTAAAACCATCTTGCATTTCTCGGCGCAATCACCTACGAAATAAAGAGTTTCTGTATAATTTTCAAACGAATTTTCATCGATAATTTCGGCTTCAACATTGCGAATTTTAGAATGGTTTTTATCAAAAATAGCGCTGTATACTTCCATTCTTCGGGCATCAATCATTGGAACAATCAAACCAGACGAAACAGTTACTTGTGATGCCAAAGTTTGTAAAGTATCAACAGCAATCAAAGGAATATTTAACGCATAAGACAATCCTTTGGCCGCAGAAACACCAATGCGTAAACCTGTGTAAGAACCTGGCCCTTGGCTCACGGCAATCGCCGAAATATCTTGGAAAGTGATTCCGGCTTCTTTAATAATTTCTTCAATAAAAACGTGCAAACGTTCGGCGTGAGAATAGCCTTCTTCGGCAATTTCTTTGCAAAGAACTGTTATTCCTTCTTTTGCTAAAGCAATTGAACAATTCTTAGTAGCTGTTTCGATGTTTAAAATATAAGACAAAAGTTGGGGTTTGAGTTATGAGTTAAGGTTTTGAATTTGTATTTAAACTAAAAACCGATTACTGAATACTATTTTTTCTCTTTTATTTTATCTGTAGTTACTTTATCGCCGGAATTCAAATCCTTTGCAACTGTAGTATAAGGACCCGTGATTACAACATCTCCTTTTTTAAGACCCGTCATAACTTCGATATTGGTGTCATCTTGAATTCCCGTTTTTATAACTCTGATTTTGGCTTTATCGCCTACTTTTACAAAGACACATTCTAGTTTCTTTTCGCTTTTTGGTATGTTTTTTTTCTCGTCTTCATCTTCCACTTTATATCCTTTTACGGCTGTCGTGTCTGATTTTACCACTACGGAACTAATTGGCACTGCCAAAATATTATTTTTTGTTTTAGTAATAATATCCACAGTTGCCGTCATTCCTGGTCTAAAAGGAGAATAAGTAACTGGTTTTCCTTCTAATAAATCTTGATACGATTCTTTTAGAATTCTGATCTTAACTTTAAAATTAGTTACTTGATCCGCTGTTAAAGTAGAGCTCGCCGAATTGGAAATGCTGGTAACGATACCTTTAAATTGTTTTTTTAAATAAGCGTCAACCTCAACTTTGGCTTCGTTACCTACTTTTATTTTTACGATGTCATTTTCGTTTACATCGACTTCCACTTCCATGTTATTCAGGTTGGCAACACGCAGAATTTCGGTTCCTGCCATTTGTTGTGTTCCTAAAACTCTTTCTCCCAATTCTACATTAAGCACTGAAATTGTTCCATCTGCAGGCGCATAAATGGTTGTTCTTCCTAGATTGTCTTTGGCTTCATTTACTGTTGCCGAAGCGCTTTGCACATTAAAAAAAGCTGCTTGTTTGCTAGCTTTGGCCACTTCAAAAGAAGCTACTGCTTTGTCCCAATCTGCCTTGGAAATAATCCCTTTGTCAAATAATGTTTTGTTCCTGTCATAATTAGCTTTAGCTTCTTTGAACGACGCATCTGCTTGGCTCAAATTTGCCTTAGTTCCAGATAAGTTTGAAAGGGTACGATTGTATCCCGAAGTATATAAATCAGGATTTATTTTTACTAATAAATCACCTTTTTTAACTACTTGTCCTTCAATTACATTCAAAGCAATAATTTCGCCTGATACTTCTGAAGAAATTTTAACTTCGATTTCGGGTTGGATTTTTCCAGTTGCCGAAACGGTTTCGACAATTGTTGTAGTGGCAACAGTAGTGATTTCAACGGATTTTCCTTTGTCCTTACTGCCAATGACTCCCGTTTTAGAAAGCACTATTAATAATGCAATTAGTGCAACTGCTCCACCTATTAATAAATAAATAGTTTTTTTAGACATAATAAATTAGTTTTTTATGATTGGGATTCCAAAATAGAATTCCAGTATTTTTATTTTAAAAATGTAATCGTATTTGGTTCTCAACACTTCAGATTGCGCGAAAGAAAACAAGGTTTGTGACTGGTTAAAATCGAAAGAATTCATCATTCCCACGGCATATCTTTCTTTGGCATAATTATAGGCTTCTTGCCTGGCTTCTAAAGCTGCAAGCGAGGATTCATATGCATTCAAACCTCCTTTAGCATCTGTAAATGCTGTATAAACATTTCTTTGCAAATCTAATTCCTGTTGTTCAACCGCGATTTTAGATTTTTCTAAATTTACTTTTGAACGTTCCACATTGTTTCTTGCAGCAAAACCATTAAAAATAGGAATCGACAATTGTGCGCCAAAAGTTTGCCCTTTATTGTCTAAAAACTGTTGTCCAAAAGGTGCTGCAGGTTGCGTTAAACCTGTTTGAAAATCGAAAGTTTCAGCATAAGAAATTCGGGTATTAATGTTATAAAAACCTTGTAATGTGGGTTGAAAACCCCCTTTAGCTATGGCAACATTTTTTTCGGCAATTTCTAGGTTAGTTTTGGCAATTTTTAATTCGGTTCTTTCCTCTTTTGCTTTTTCATAAATAGCGATTGGGGTTTGAGCCATTATGTTGTTTTCATCTTTAGCCGAAGTATCGTCGGTTATATCAAAATCATAAAACTCTTTCAACTGTAACAATTGAGCCAAACTCAATTTAGAAATCAGCAAGGCATTTTCAGCAGCAATAACTTTTTGTCCATCCGAGGCTACGGTTGCTTTTATGTCTAACAAATCGCCACGTGGCACCGAACCTGCCTTTACTAATTCTTCGGAACGCTGTAATTGTTTTTCATTTGTGGCGCGTTGTTCCTGTTGCACTTTTAGATTTTCTCTGTTAAAAAGTACTTGCAAGAAAGCATTGGCAACATTTAATGCTACATCTTCCTTCATTTTTGTCAATTGGTATTTGGCTGCAACAATCGAAAGATTCTCTCTTCGGAGTGTATTTTGATTTTGCATACCTTTATAAATATCAAAGCCAACACCTGCGCCCACTGAGGAAAATTGTGTGGTTTGGTTGCGCAAAAGTCCTGTTGTTATATCTTGATTTAAACCTATGTTCCAAGAGTGAGAAGCATTTGTATTCAACGATGGAATAAAATTCCCGACAGCATCTTTTCTGCCAATGTCTGCCGTTTTGGAATCTAACTCGGTTTGTTTGATGGAGATATTATTATCGATGGCATATTTGACACACTCTTCTAAAGTCCATTTTTTATTTTGGGCCTGAATCGAAATGCTTAATAAAAGGATAATGATGAAACTGATGCAATTATTATTTTTCATATATTTTGAATGAAAGCGTAGCAAAGGTACTACACAAATTTGACTTATTCTACTTTGAAATTCATCAAAAATTTGAACTATTTTTAAACAAAATCAATTCATAAAATCAATTAGTATTTTGAAAGGTGTTTTTGTTACAAAATAAATAAAAAATCTATTTGTCTTTTTTTAATAAATCCAATATAAATTCTTTATTTTTGTATGAAGTATAGGAGAGTTTTTTTTACAGACCGCCTTTACTCGAGACATTAACCAAACGGAGTCGCTGAAAACCGTGCAGAGTAGGCAAAACAATTAAAATACTTAAATATGAAAAAATTATTTTTTGCAATTAGCTTTTTAGTAGTTTCAGCAATAGCTTCTGCACAATCTTCAACTTATGTAAACGGTTATACAAAAAGTGACGGAACTTATGTGCAAGGTCATTACAAAACAACTACTGACAACACAAATACTAACAATTATTCAACACAAGGAAATACTAACACATATACTGGAGAATCGGGTTCAAAACCAAAAGATTATTCGAGTGAATCAAGAAGCTATAGCTCCGATAAAAATATTCAAACTGGATCAAAAGGAGGCCAGTACTATATCAATAGCAATGGTAATAAAACTTATGTGCCAAAAAATTAGACAAAAAAATTGATTTATTTTCTTAACTCTCGATTTTTATTCGAGAGTTTTTTTTATAACTTTTTGTTACCTTTTCAGTACTAAATAAATAAACCAATCGCCACACGCTGTTTTTGTCCACCAGAAAGTTCATTTGGTAAATGATGAGACCAATCCGACAAACCTACTTTCTCCAAATAAGACATTGCAATTTTGTTGCGCTCTTTTCTTTTTATTCCTTGGTAATACAATGGCATTGCCACATTATCCAAAGCAGATTTATAATTAATCAAATTAAAAGATTGGAAAACAAAACCTAAAAATTGGTTTCGATATTTAGATGCAATTGTTTCGTTTAGCTTTTTAATGGGTACATTATCCAAAACATAATCCCCAGAATCCGCTTCATCGAGAATTCCAAGAATATTCAATAAGGTAGATTTCCCAGAACCGGAAGAACCCATAATGGCAACCAATTCTCCTTCTTTGATATTAAAATTGATTCCTTTGAGCACATGCAGTTCAGAACCGCCTACTTTATAAGATTTATGCAAGTTTTTAATTTCAATCATATTGGGTAATTTTAATCAAATTTATGAATTCTTAAAATTTGGTTTTTAACAAGAAAAATTTAATAGTTCCGTTCTATTTTGTTATAAGACAGAATTACGATAAGATTGTTACAGTTTGCTCTAAAAAATTGATTATTAAATCAAAAAAGATGTGTCCATTAGACTACATCTCTTTTTTAAACGAAGCTATTGGAGTTTTAAACCAAACTTTGTTTATTCCATAATTCAAAATATTTTCCTCGTAAACTGAACAAATTTTGATGATTCCCTTGTTCAACGATTTGACCGTTTTCCATTACCAAAATTGTATCCGCATTAGCAATGGTACTTAATCTATGGGCAATTACAATAATCGTTTTGCCTTGAGATTTGAAATCGTCTATCGTTTGCTTCACTGTATTTTCTGAATTGGTGTCTAATGCCGAAGTAGCTTCGTCCATTAACAATATTTCAGGTTTTTTATACAAGGCTCTTGCAATGGCAATGCGTTGTTTTTGTCCGCCAGAAAGCAAAGCACCATTTTCGCCAATTTGAGTTTCAAAACCATTGGGCAGTTTCTCTACAAATTCAGTAATGCCAAGTTGTTTTGATAAATCTATAATTCTTTGAATGTCTGGAAAAGATTCGCCAAGTGCAATGTTTTCGATGATATTTCCAGAAAATAAATTGAGTTGTTGCGGAACCACACCAATAAGATTGCGCAAACTTTGATAATGAATGTGTTTTAAATCATAATCACCAATGCTTATTTTGCCCCCTTTTATTGGATATAAATTTTGGAGCAAAGCAATCAAAGTGGTTTTCCCGCTGCCACTTTCGCCTACAACTGCCGTAGTTTCATTCCGTTTAAAAAGGGCATTAAAATCTTTGAAAACTTCACCTCTTGAACCATAACTAAAAGTAACGTTTTCAAATACAATATCGCCGATATTCTCTTTTTGAAGTTCAATTTTATTTTCGGTTTCTTCCCGTTCCAAATCCATTATTTCAAAAAGTCTGTCGGCTGCAATTAGTGCATTTTGTATGGTTTTATTCATTCCAATTAATGAAGCTACTGGCGAAGTAAAATAACCAATTAAAGCATAAAAGGAGAATAATTCTCCTGGAGTAATTGCTCTATCAATGACATAACCAGAACCAACCCACAACAAAACAATTGTAAAAATAGAAGCCAAAAACTGAGTTGACGTTCCGGCAAAAATACTATTCAACCCTGATTTATAAGTAGTAAAAAGTAATTTTACGAATTTATTTTCGGTTTTCAAATTGGAGAATTCTTCAATCCCAAATTCTTTTACCGTTCGAATGTGAGTAACACTTTCGACCAATTGCGTTTGTAATTCAGCCGCATTTTCCATTATTTTTCGTTCTACTTTTTTATTCAATTTATTCATTATAAAATAAATAGCTGAATAAAATGGAATTACTAAAAGTATGACTAAAGCCAGTTTCCAATAATAGGTAAACATCAATGTAAAAGAGAAAATAACAATAAAAACGTTGACAAACAAATCGATCGCTACATCGTTGATAAAAGACCTGATTTTTACGGCATCGTTTATTCGTGAAGTAATTTCGCCAATTTGCATCGTGTCAAAAAAACGCTGGGGCAAATGCAATAAATGTTTGTAATAGCCTAGAATCAGTTTAGCATCAATCAATTGCCCTGTTTTCATTACAAAAATACTTTTGTGAGAACCAATATACGCCTGAAGCAAAACGATAAAAACCATTGAAATACTCAATAAATTGAGCAGTTTTCTATTGCCTTCGACCAAAACATAATCCGTAATTTTTTGGACATAGATAGACATTGCCAGTCCTAAAACAGTAAAAACAACAGCGCCGACCAAGGCTTGAATTAAAATTGTTTTGTGTGGTTGTACCAAATCCCAAAACCGTTTGAGTGGCGAAACTCGTTAGTTATAGATTTTGAAATCATCGTTTTTGGCAAAAAGAATCAGAACGCCTGACCATATTTTCTGGAAATCTTCAAAGGTGTATTTTTCGAGTTTTCCAAAAGCGGGATCCATTGCTTCAATTTCCCCACCCGACCTCCCCGAAGGGGAGGAGACTTTATAAATAACAATGTAGTGATGCAATTGTTCTTTTACCACCACGTGAGCAATGGCGGGAAGCGGGATTTTGTCAATCGCATCCATGCCTCCTTTTACGCCTTTGGCGGTAAAACCCATTTTCTCGGCACCTTGAATAATCCCTAAAACATTTGTTCCGCGATTATCAGTATGTGCCAGTTGCCGAATTTTAGCTATTGGGATATTTACACCATAATGATTGCCTATGGACGCCAAACAAGCTGCTCCACAATCTTTGATGTCGTGTTGTTTTATTTTTATTGATGATGCCATATTTTCTGAACATTGTTTTCAGAAAATAAAATGTAGTTTGTGGGGTTATTTAGCGGTGTTTAAAATCCTTTCTATTAATTCAGGACTCCTTCTGTCATCAATTACAATATGAACTTTCAAATCATTCTCAATGATGTCAAAACCAACAAAAATATGTTTATGAGTGAAATAAAATAATTTTTTATCTGATGTTTTTTTAGGAAATGCTATCGAAAAGTCTAAAGATTTTAATTTCAACAGAATATCTTTATACAATTTTGAACTATAAACTTTACTTTTGTTTCTTTGGTTGTAATAGTTCATAATTTCAATCATATCTAACGAAGATTCAACAGACCAAATTATTTTTATTTTAGCCATTCTTCAACTTTTTTCTCCATTTCTTCCTCAGTTAAAAACTCACCATTTTCAAACTGTTTTCTAGATTTCGCCACTTTTTCTATTTGGTAATCAGAAAGATTATAAACGGTTTCGTTTTTTTTAACTATTTCCTTTAGCTTTTCCAAAACCAAATCATCTTCTAAAAGATTTATTTTTGAAATCAAATATTTTTTTAAAGCAATTGTTGTCATAACCTTATTGTTTTCCACAAAGTTACTATTTTATTTTCTTCATTTATTTATTTATTTTTGTAATTCGTAATTTTTAATTCGTAATTAATTTGGGGTTTACCCAATCATCCATTTTGTCGAACAATAAATCAAACAAACTTCTGCGTGTGATGATATAGCGTGTCGTGAGTGTCATTCCCTTAGAAACATTGGTTGTATAACCCGATTTTAAGGTCAAAGTTTTAGAGTCTAATTGGCATTTTACCTTGAAAAACGATTGATTGTCTTTCATTGTAATGTTGTTGTCAATTTCTATCACTTTGCCTGATAGTAAACCCCATTGATTGTAATTGAAAGCATCAATCTGAAATTTTACGACTTGGTTTTTCCTGATTAAACCAATATCGTTCGGCGAAACGCTACTTTCTACCACAAGATTATCGTCGGGCGAAATAGTAGCAATGGGCTGCGAAGCGTTCAGAAATGAACCCACTTGAATACCCGAAAAATCTTCGATAGTGCCAGATATTGGCGCCAGCAAAACATAATTAGTTCCTTCAACATTTATTTTGCTGATACTTCCGTTCAGGTCTCGTGTTTTGTCCTGCAATTCTTTTTTCTGGTTTTCCCAGCTGCTGCGTTGGTTTTTGGTAAAACTGGCAAGAGCTTGATTAGCAAACTGCAATTCATAACTGTACTTTTCGAACTCCGATTTGGCAATTACATCTTTGTCGAATAAGGTTTTGTTGCGGTTGTAGTTCGTTTGCGCCTGACTTATTTTGCTTTGCAACTCGCTGCGATGCGTAGCATATTTGTAATAGTCTTCTCTGATGGTTGCGGTTTTCAACTGGTGTCTATTGCCTTTTAAAACATTGGATATGTCGTGAACTACAGCGTTTGTAGCACTTACCAAAGTGTCTTGCATCATTTTATCCGTTTCTAGCGAAGCGGTAGAAATTTTAAGGAGCGTATCGCCTTGAGTAACTTTTTGGTTGTTTTTTAAATGCAAGAATATGAGTTTACCACTCACGATAGTTGCCAGTGGCGCATTGTCCTGACGACTTCGTATAATGCCGCGACTTTGACTGCTGATATCTACCTTTATCACGGGCAGCAAGAACAAAGCAGTTATAACCGCAAGCACAAGAACCAAATAGATAGAAATACTCTTGGTTTTGTTTTTGTGGATGAGGGATTCGAGGGTATTTATGGGATCTGAACTGAAGTTCATTGGTTATTTATGGTACTATTTGTTTATTTTTATTTTTCTCCAATTTTGTAAAACCAAACAAAAACAATCATTACTATCCAAACTAAAAAAGCAGTGAAAAGTTTTATTTACACTGCTTTTAAAAAAATTATCAATCTAAAATATCTTATAAATAAATAATTAAATAATTTAACAGTCTGTAAAGCAAAATACCAATAACCATAGAAATAATTATAGTGATTATTTTTTTTGTTTTTAGTTTCATTTATAAGGAATATTAAATCAGCTATTTATATGTGTCCATGAACTCCATGTTGAGCGTCAGATTCCATTGCATTACCAATAACGGCAGCCATATCTCCCAACCAAGAAAAAAAACTTCTAGTTAAACGATCGCCACCATTTACTGAAACTAATTCATCTTGTTTTAATTCAGTAACCTCTAATTTTGAAATATTCATATTGTTTTAATTTAATTTAAATTAACCCGTTGGGTGTAATTAAAGTATTTGACTTTTAATATTATTTATTGGTCTATTAAAGATGAATTTATTGATATATTGAATCAAAGTTAAAGCTGTTATTTTTGCTAAAATTCTTGTTTTAAAACCCTCAAAAGTTTTAGCATAATTTCTTCTAATTAAAAACTGGTCACATAATTGCGAA
>Ga0209284_10002104_pt1 | contig 28100 bp, 22 predicted proteins | sample FRY03_FD_187211 | JGI IMG/M metagenome (GOLD analysis project Ga0209284, IMG submission 187211) | Freshwater microbial communities from Lake Fryxell liftoff mats and glacier meltwater in Antarctica - FRY-03 (SPAdes) (version 2) | ecosystem: Environmental > Aquatic > Freshwater > Ice > Glacier...
GCTGTTATTGTACATCCATTAGCATCTGTGATTGTTACAGAATATGTGCCTGCAGAAAGTCCTGAGATATTTTGTGTCGTGGCGCCATTGCTCCAAGTATATGAATAAGCTGGTGTGCCGCCTGCTGGAGTTATATCAATTGAACCTGTTAATCCTCCATTGCATAGTACATTGACTTGTGTAAAAGTTAATGTCAATGGTGCTGCTGGCTGAGTAATAGTAATGGTTGCAGTTGCTGCGCATCCTCCCGTCGTTCCATTTGCTCCGTTCATATTCACTGTGTAGGTCCCAGCCACTAGGCCAGATAAATCTTCTGTTGTTGCACCATTTGACCATGCAAAAGTATATGGGCTAGTTGCTCCAGCTGGAGTTAAATTGATAGAACCTGTACTTGCCCCAAAACACAAGACATTTACCTGATTAAACGTCAAGGTCAAAGGTGCTGCAGGTTGAGTTATGGTAACTGGTCTCACAGTGGTACAACCATTTGCATCAGTGATAGTCACCGTGTAAGATCCGGCAATTAATCCTGAAAAAGTTCCACTTGCCTGATTAGCACCTCCGTTTAATGAATATTGATAGGCCGCTGTTCCACCTGCACTCGCTACAGTGACTGAACCCGTGTTGCCACCAAAACACAAAACATTTGTCTGGGCAGTAATTGCACTCGTTAAAATTGCGGGTTGTGTTATTGCTTGAGAAATAACTCCTATACAACCATTCACGTCTGTAACGGATACAGAATAAGTTCCAACACCTAAATTGGTTAAATCTTGAGTTATTGCACTATTTGACCATAAATAACCAGTTATTGCAAAACCTCCTGTTACTGTTAAATCTATTGCACCATTCGTGAGTCCATTACATGTAATATTCGTTGGCACCGTGGATAAAGTTGAGGTAAATTGAGGCAATAAAATCACCATTTGATCACTCGCTCCCGGACAAGAACCGTTATTGGTGGTTGTTAATGTTAATGTTACCGTTCCAGCTGCTAATTCAGCTGCAGAAGGGGTATAATTAAGCGTTAGACTTGTATTTGAAGGACTATATGTACCAGCGCCACCTGACCAAATTCCAGTTGTAACACCAGTAACTGATCCATTAATGGTTATGGTTGGAATAGGAGAACGACAAACAATTCTATCTTGACCAGCATTGGCTGTTATTGTGTTGGCAAATTGGGTAACGGTTGCACTGATGGAAGCAGAAGGGCAGCCAGTTGCGTCTGTCATTGATAAATTATAAACACCTGGGACCGATGCTAATATCGTCGAGGTTGTTGCACCATTATTTGAAGGTCCTGTCCATAAGTAATTATATGGTGCCGCTCCTCCAATTGGAACGGCATTAAGTGTCGTTCCTAGTGAACCAAAACAAATAGATGGATTTAAGGGGTTAATTTGAGCAAATAAAGCTGGGTAAATAGAAACAGAAACCGTGTCACAAAAAGTAGCTCCTCCACAACCTCCGATAATATTTCCACAAACGCTGTATTGAATTGTCGCTGGGTAACCCGGTTGAGGGGTTACTGCAACAGTCGTCTGTCCAGTATATGTTGTTCCGGAAACACCCGGCTGTGAACCTGCTAAGTTATTTAAGTAATTATTGTATTGTCCAGTTGTGCCTGGTGCAATAGAGGTCCATGTAGTTGACGCAACAGAAACACCAGTTACCGTCAATGTATCTGTACATCCATCAGCTGTGATAACATCTGGACTTGTGCTAGGTTGTGCGATGGAAGTAATTGAGTAACAGTTTGCATTACCCCCCGGCTTACAAAATGTAATAATATAGGGGCCTGGTCCACTTAAACAAATTGGCGTTCCAACTGTGGTAAGGGGTCCACAATTGACCTGATAAAATAGTGATCCAGAAGGTGCTGCACCACAACCACTTGGTATGCTAAATAAGATTCCTACTGCGGCTGGATCAAGTGTTACAGAAAACTGTGTACAGTTGTTATCTGGTGGTGTACAGCAGCTACCCGCTCTACTTTGCGGATTACTCGTCCATGTTCCTGCTGGTTGTCCAGTTAAATTAACACTGAAGGTTGGAGCTCCTGTACAATTTAACATGTTTGAGTAGGGGCCCGTGCCGTTAATTGGATTTTGCCCTTGGGAAAATCCATTTTGAGTAATAAGTAATAGCAATAAAACAAATAAAGTCTTTAAACTATTAATTATGAGGCGATCACCGATTAACAAAATCTTGCACATATCTGTATTATTAAAAAATCATTTTAAATTTTGGTAATAATGTAAAAATATTTCAACAAATATTTGCTTTTATTAACATTTTTTTGGATTTCAACAAAATTACTGAAAAGGATAATATACCGAGAGAAAAGAAATAACGAATAAGTGATTTATAAATAACTGTTTTCATACTTTAAATTTTTGCTGTGCGAAAGTACAGAGTTTTTTTTCGTGTTTAATACTTGACGCAAACTTTAACACAAAGTTGCTTATGTTTTTAAAAAAACACCAAACGAATGTCCATTTTTTTAAAGTTCTACTTTTCTTTGTCAAAAATGTATTATCTTTGCAACCTGAAATTGTAGTTCTTTTTTTTCCTGCGGATGTGATGAAATTGGTAGGTTGATATAGTTTAAACATTCTTCATTGTTAATATTCCTCTTGTTTTCCAACTCAATTTTTCAAGGATACCTTACATTTTAACTATTCTGTTCTTATTAAAAGAAAACTGAATAGTATAAATTTAAGTAGTAGCTTGTATAATTTCATGAGAAGATTAAATTTTATACTATAAATACGACGTTATTATTCTTATTGTATGATTGTGATCAATTGTTGACGAAATGTATGCAACAAGAATAATAATAGAGAAAAGCCAATATTCGTTTAAAAGATTGATTGGCAACGATATAAATCAGATTCACATCGTAACTTCAGCCGTGCAACAGTGATAAAATAAAGTTTTCAAAAAAAATAATATTACGAATAATTGAAAAGAATTATTTCACAAAATCATTCACATTAATTGTGACATTAGACCAAGCTTCGCAACCGTTGGCGTCGGTGATTTTGAGTTGATAAGTACCTACTCCTAAATTAGAAACGTATGGACTGATTGCGCCATTTGACCATTGATAAGACAAAGGCAATGCACCACCCACAAACGAAAATTCGATTGATGCGTCATAAGAATTGTCAGAACTGGCGTGATTTATAAAAACGGACGCATTAGAATCAAATGTTGGGAATAGAATTTCAAGCTCACTAGCAGATGCGTCACATCCGTCAGCCCCTGAAGGAGCTAGCGTTAGTTTAACATAACCCTGTTCGATTTCTGATTCTGAAGGCAGATAAATACCTCTCAAATCGTTTCGGCCATTAACGAAAACGCCATCTCCACCTTGCCAAGTCCATGTTGAAGGACCGTATGTTTGCGCATCCAAATCGACATGCAGCTCACTATCGAAACAAAGCGTTTGGTTAACACCAGCATCTGCAGTTGAAACCTCTCCACTCTTGTAAACGGTAGTCGTTAAAACGGTAATTGGGTTTGACTTATCATCCCAAACACTCACCGAATACAAACCTGGCTCGGTTGCGAAAATAATTTTGGATTTTACACCTTCGTTGGATGGACCTGACCACAAATAAACAAAGCGATTGTCAAGATCTTGAACATTGGCTATTAATTCAACACCATCAGAATTCGGACAAAGTGTTGGTTTAACAGGCAAAATAAGAGCGCTTTCAGGATTAATCAGTACTCTACCCTCTTCATAGATGAGCTGAGCGCCTGATTGAAATGAATTACAAAAAATCATAAATCCTGACAGAATAATAACGGAATTTAAGTGTAATGGAGTTTTCATAAGCGTAATTATTAGCGTTTAAAGAATTAGATGCCACAAATATATGCTTAAATAGTATTCTAACATAATATATTTCGCATTACACTAAATATATCGACATAGCATTATGTTAAGAATCTATTAATCAGTAATTTAACGTGAAAATAAAAATATTAACAACACCCAATTAAATGACTAATTCGACTATTTAAATCACTAGAAACGCATCGAAACAGAAAAATATACCAGTCAATACAAAAAATGATGAAAATTCAACACATAAATAAACACGACGCGCCAAAGAGTAAATTTGTAGCCGAAGTAATTTCTAATTTCAAGAAAATGCTTAACTATGCACCATATTTTAAAACCCATGCGTCTATATTTTACATTATTTTTGTTTTCCTTTGGAATTCAATCATTTACAGCACAAACCACCACCATTCGCGGATTTGTTTACGACAAAGAAACAGGAGAGCCAGCACCGTTTGCAAAAATTTTCATTGTAGAGTTGTCCTCAGGAGCTGTTGCCGACTTGAATGGCTTTTTCTCCATTCCAAGAATTCCAGTAGGACTGTACACTGTTGAGGCCACAAGCGTTCAATTCAGCAAAAACACCATGAAGGTCGAAGTGACAGGAAAGCAACTTTTTGTCGAAATCCGATTTGACATGGTATCAGATAAAGTGATGAATGAAGTTGTAATTTCTGCTGAGCAACAGCAACAAACGACACAGGTACAAACATCAATAACTAGGATGGATCAAGCCCAGGTGGAGAGAATCCCTAGCATTGGTGGCGAATCCGATGTTTTGGCAGCATTTAGTATAACGCCAGGAGTTGTAACTACGGGTGACCAAGGCGGTCAATTGTATGTTCGTGGTGGAACGCCGATCCAAAACAGAACGTTGCTTGATGGGATGACCATTTACAGTCCATTTCATTCTATTGGGTTCTTCTCAGTATTTGAAACAGAGTTGATTAAAAACGTTGACATTTACACTGGCGGATTTTCTGCCAAATATGGAGGTCGAATTTCATCGGTAGTAGATATTACCTACCGCGATGGAAATAAGAGTAAGTTCTCTGGAAAGGCATCACTTTCTCCATTTATGGCGCGATTAATTTTAGAAGGGCCTATTGCAAAACTAAAAGACGAAAGGTCATCGTTGACTTATGTAGTAAGCGGCAAGCAATCCTTGTTGAAGCAAACAGCAAAACCGCTTTATCCCTATATGAATGATAGAAATGGTCTTCCTTTTAACTTTACAGATATTTATGCAAAAATGACAGCGAATATTGGTGGTCGTTCTAAAGTCAGTGTTTTTGGTTTTGGTATGCATGATGGTGCAAACTTTAGTGACATAGCCAACTTGAATTGGAAAAGTTATGGGGGCGGTATGAATTTCTCTGTTCTGCCCAGCAACTCACCTTTGTTCATTAAAGGTCACGTGAACGCTTCTAATTATCAGTTAAGTTTAAGTGAAAACAATCTTCCTCCTCGATTCAGTTCTATCAATGGATTTGAAATGGGATTTGACTTTTCTTATGCGACAGTAAATTCTGGGGAGGTTGCTTTTGGAATCAATGTGGAAGGTTTTAGCACCAATTTTGAAACTTTTAATGAAATTGGAAGAGTGATTAAAGATGAGAATTTCTCTACTGAAATCAATCCTTATTTCAATTACAGATATGTAAGTACGCGATGGGTAGTAGAAGCTGGCTTTAGGTTACAATATTACGCTTCATACTCCACGGCCTCTCCTGAGCCTAGAGCAGGGATTAAATTTAACGCTTCAGACAAATTTAGAATCAAGGCTTCAGGTGGACGCTATTCTCAAAATTTCACAAGTGCGAACTCTGATCGTGACGTAGTTAATTTATTTAATGGATTACTTTCTGCTCCGACTAATGTGCAATCCAATTTTGTAAATGAAAACGGTCAAGTATCAGAGGGAATAAGAAATGGAATTCAATATGCTTGGCATGCTATTGCAGGGTTCGAATTAGATCTCACCGAAAATATTTCTTTGAATGTAGAAGGATACTACAAGTATTTTGATAAATTATCCAATATCAATTTGAATAAACTTTACGATGATTTGGCGCAGTTTAGTTTGATAGATGATGTTTTCAAAAAGGACTTCATTATTGAAAGTGGAAAAGCCTATGGTTTGGACATCTTGCTTAAACAGTCGACAGAACGCACCTTCTTGTGGCTAGGCTATTCATGGGGCAAAGTAACACGCTGGGATGGATTTATGAGCTATGCCACTGTATTTGATCGCCGCCACAACATCAATTTGGTGTTCACTTATTTGTTTGGCGCTAAGAAAAATATTGAGGTCTCCGCTCGTTGGAATTATGGGTCAGGTCTACCATTTACGCCAACCGCTGGATTCTATGCAAGCGAGACTTTCCCAAATGGCGTTTCTTCAGAGTATTTAGCAAGCAACCCAAGTTATGTAGAAACAATTCTTGGTGGATTGAACTCAAAACGTTTACCTGATTATCACCGATTAGATATCTCTGTGAAATATCCAATTACCATAAAAGATAAAGAACCATTAGAGATTTCTTTTGGAATTACGAATGTTTACAATCGTCAAAATATATTCTACATCAATAGACTTACTTCTCAGGTAATTTATCAGTTGCCGATATTACCGAGCATTGGATTGTCTTATCGTTGGTAGTATAATGACATTGACTTTAAGGAGTAAATCAGGCCTAATAATTATTTATTGAGAAGGATTTTCATTGAACCAATATTCAGGTTGGCTTGAAACAATTCGACAACATAAACTCCTATTCTCAATGTGTTTAAGTCAATAGACTCATTGTGTCTGACATTTTTCTCGAAAACCAATTTCCCTTGATTATCATAGAATTTGAGCGTATATAAATCTTCTATTTCGTAAGGAGATTTAAATGACAGGTATCTTTCGGTTGGATTAGGATAAAGCAAAAAAGATGATCCGTCATTTGATTCCACACCCAATGCAGAATACTTAATACCAAAAGTATATTCTCCTTTTTGCACATTGTCTAACTCAAATCTTCCAGAACAGTCTGTTGAACTACCCTGCTTATTCAATTCAGCAGATTCCACCACTGTCCAGGGTGATGCCGCATCAAGACGATATAACAATTTCATGCTATCCTCAATGAAAATCAATCCGTTTGGATTGGTCATCAAATCTGTATCCAAATTTCCACCTGCTGTGTTTCTTCCGTCAAAAACGAACCAAGTGTTGAACGTGAAGCCATCTTCCCAAATTCCATCAACACGCCAATAGCGCTCGCTTGAAATTTGAATCCCTAAATCGTTGTCAATAAAAGCATCAGGTGCCACCCGACAATGCTCAAAACGAATAATTCTAGTGCCTGAAGGATTAATTGATGGAGAAATCACTCTAGAATAAGAATAAGCATCTAATGAAGTTCCATTCGAAGTAACTAAATATTCTTTGGCTGTTACTGCATTCATAATTCCTTCGTCTCCATTTAGATAAACCAATTTAGGAGCAAAAGGCAAGATAAAAGAAGCCTGCATCGACGCGCCTGAAAAAGAGATGGTTTCATTGTAAACGTCACCAATTTCATTCACAAAAGAAACTTGTATAGGAAACGATGAAAACAAGTTATCTGCACGGCGAATTTTTTGTCGTATGGCAACTGTGATTTCAAAATTTTGTCCAGCAACTTGTGTAGAAAAGGAATCCAGTACCACACCTACAAAGCCCGGTTGATAAATCCAATCTTCGAAGAAATCAGTCATATCTATAGCCGTAGCTTGGGTTAATTTATCTCGCACTTCTGCAGCATCTACTGCCATGTGCACGAAATCCTGCTGCAAGGCTTTAAGACCAACAAAAAACAAGGAGTCTCCAAGATAAGTTCGCATATTATGTAGCATCACAGAACCTTTTTCATAGGAATGTTCTCCATAAACAGCGCCATGCGGCACGCCAGACAAAGGATAAAAATCGCCATCGTTGAAATGCGCTCTTTGCAAAACTTGTAGATGTTTAGCTTTCAAATCATTGAGATAACTTGAATAACCGTTCACTTGCTCCATATATATAGATTCAGAGTAAACGGCAAACCCCTCATTAATCCACATGTCTTCAGATGTTTTACAAGTAACGAGATTACCCCACCAATGGTGAGACAACTCATGAGCCATTAACCAGTCGAAGGTTGTATTTCCAGCGCCAACGGACTGTGGATACGCAACCAAAGTAGCATGTTCCATAGCGCCAGCATTGAAAGGCACGAGCGCGAAACCAATTTTCTCCCACAGATATGGACCATAAAGTGACTCATAGATTTCCATAGCGCTAAACAAATTTGTAAATGAAACCTTCATTCCCGTTGTATCTTGAGCTCTTGCGACCAACATCACTGGCTTGGAATATCCATAAATTGGGCTGATATATTCCTGACTGACATGCACATAGTCACCTACCGTGAAACAGGCCAAATAAGTAGGAATAGGATCAGAAATTTTCCAAGTGCGTGTTGATTCACCAGAAATGCTGTTGTCTTCGTCAATAATAATACCGCTTGCATAAGCTCTTTTACTACCTAAAGTTCTAATTTTCATTTCGTATTGAGCACGCTCAACAAAATTATCAAAGCATGGATGCCACACCCTACCAAAATTATGTGGGTCAGCAGCAAATCCTACGCCTAAATTATATGCGAATCCATTTTGGAAATAAAATCCGCCCCAACCTGATGCATCAGTAATTGGATTGCCTTGGTAATATACCGTCACGGAATCGTAATCGTCCTGATTTAAATTTTGTGGAAATGAAATACGTAAAAGGGTATCATTGTATGTATAGCTGGCATTGAATCCTTGAAAAATAACCGAGTCAACCTGCAAGCTTAATAAATCTAGAGAAATACCGTCAATATTATTCATTTTTGCGGTAAAATTCACTTGGCACGAAGCTTTGATAATATTCGTATTGAAATCAGTAACATCAATATGTAATTTGTATATATTCACATCAATGGTATCGCTGCGCTTGTTATTCTCTACATTTCTAGTAGATTGCGCGAACACATAAATAGGCAGCATAAATAAAAATGTAAGAATTAGTCTCATGGCAATTGAATTTTAGATGCTAAAAATAATCAACTTATGAAATTTAGAGCAAAAAAAAAAGACCGCCAACGGCGATCTCTTCAAAATAAATAATATTCAACTAGATTTTAACGTACTCGTCGACATAAACGAATCCGTCTGAAGTATATTCCCATACAAATTTAGTCTTAGTCAAATCTTTCATTGTCAATCTTGTGATTACTATTTCTCCATCAAAAGTGAAACGAGTTTCAATCGTTTCCCCTTTGTCTAAAACTCTGAAATCGCCAGAAATTGATATATTTTCACCGACAAAAGAAGTTATATCAACTCTAACCGCACAATACTCATCTTTTCTCAATTTACAATTGCTGAAAGTCACTTGACTTATTTCGTCTGCTGGTACTGCATTACCATTCAATTTAGACAACTGCCATTTCCCATCGAGAGTTTTAACAACTTTTTGGTCTTTGTTACAACCAGCAACAGCAAACAACAACATCAAAGTTGATAAAAAAAGAACATTTTTCATAAATTTTAATTTTCAGCAAATACAGTCAAAATTGAAAATAAAATAAAAAACATTTTAATAAGGTAAATTCAAGAAACTTCCGTTAGCAACTTTGAGTGTATCCAAGTTGTTCACTCCATAAGGAAGATACAGTTGAAATAATCCAGAGAATTTGTAATCCTCAATGTCGGTCACAATGACCACAGATTGATTCAAATCAACTTGAGAATAACTAACGTCGTTGAAAGTAACAAATGGTGAGCCATCTAAAATCAAAGGCCATAATTCGCCGTTTTGATCAGGAACTAACAAGTTTTTGAACCGTAAATTCAATTGAATTGAATCGTTAGATGCTACAATGTGTATTGTATCACCATAGCTCGATGAGATATTGAAAAAGTTTGCCATTTCAGCGTTGAAAGCGGCAAACAAAAAAGGAACAGCAGGGAATTGACAAGGAGCGCAAGGACCGCCACAATCCACACCCAACTCACCATTATTCATGATATTGTCTTGACAATTTGGTGAATCTGGCTCTACTTCTTTCTTGCAAGCAAAAGCAATGAATAACACGCAAAGAATGCTGATTTGTAGTAAATTTGTTTTTATCATTGTGTAAAGTTATTTAATTTTCAACAAATGGCTAAGTCTTATCTCACAGTTGCCAAAATAGGCGAAGGATTTTATAAGGAGAAAGGTTCTAAATTTTTAGGATTCGCCATACCATGTAAAGACGAAAATGAGGTTAAAAGATTAATTGAACAGTTTAGAAAAGAAAATTCAGGAGCTTGTCATGTATGCTCGGCATTTAAGCTTGGAAATGATGGTAAACACTACCGCGCTTCAGATGATGGCGAACCAAACAATTCCGCTGGACAACCCATTCTCGGTCAAATCAATTCTTTTGGAATCACCCAAGTGCTAGTTGCAGTGGCACGTTATTATGGTGGCACAAAACTGGGCGTTGGTGGACTTATAAATGCCTATCGAACTGCCGCAAAATTGGCGCTTGAAGATGCTGGTATAGTAGAAGAAGAAATTACCGATTGTGTGAAGATCAGCTGCACCTATGAACAAATGCCGTTGATAATGAAGGAAATCAAAATCAACAATTTACAAGTACTTTCTCAAAATTTAGATTTGAATTGTGAACTAGAAATTTCAATTAATCAAGAGCAAACTACATCTTTCACTAGTTTTTTAGATTTCCAAAAGATAAAACACAATGTCAATTAATTAAAATATTTTGAGCCTGCATGATAGCTAAAATACGCTGAAACTCCTCGGACATTGCGGACTTTAAAAACAAGGATTCATTAGAGAACGGATGCCGAATCACAAGTGACTGTGCGTGAAGCAACATGGTGCTCATGGCCCAATGCTCAAGGAAAAATTTATTTTGTTTGTTGCAGCCATGAGGTCTGTCGCCGATGATTGGATACCTTAAGTGATTCAAATGCTTGCGAATCTGATGCATGCGTCCAGTTTTAGGAAAAGCTTCAATGAGTGAATAGCGCGACGTAGTAAATTTCCCCTGTGCAAGATTAAGTTCAAAGCGATCCAAGCACCGAAAATTTGTTTGGGCATCCTGTATCTTTCCATCTTCTTTAGTCAAAGGATAATCTACTAAAACTTCATCCGGGAAATGGCCTCTTACCAATGCTAAATAACGCTTTTCAACTCCAAGCTCCTGCATTCTTTCTTGCATTTTCGCCGCAGAAAGTGCGTCTTTCGCAAAAACCAATACGCCCGACGTTTTTCTATCCAAACGATGCACAGGATACACTTGCTGTCCGATTTGATCGCGCAACAATTGAACGGCAAATACTCGAACATCATCAGCAATTTTTGATCGGTGCACCAACAAACCATGTGGTTTATTAATCACAACAAAATTTTCATCTTGATAAACTATTTCGAGTTGCTCTGTTAGTTTTGACTGTATTTTCATGTGTCACAAAATTAGTCCAAATAACGAAAATTGAAGTTATTTAAAAAAAACTACAGGCTGTAGGCATTTTTAGAATGTAACGAATATAAAAAATATCGTTTAACTTTGAGTTATTTATTCTTGCAACATTCGTTCTAAGACTTCAAAAAATATTTATGAAATACTCACTAATCATCGTGGCTTCCTCAATTATGTTAATAGGTGCAGCTGGTGTGCCTAAATTCTCTAAACACATAAAAAAAAGCTACAACTTTGTACCTTCAGGCTTGGTAGTTCTAGAAAAAGACACGCTATCTGTTCAATCTTTTTATATGCTAAACCATGAAATCACCAATTTCGAATACCTAGAATTTTTGTCTGATTTAGAAAAACAAGGGCGAACAAAAGACCTCGAAATAGCGCGCATACGCAGTGAGAACTGGAATTCTAATGTCTTGACAAATAAGCCTATGGAGGAATATTACCACAAGCATCCAGCATATAGAGAATACCCTGTAGTAAACATTACGCATCAAGCGGCTAGCCTCTATTGTGCATGGTTAACAGAAAAATTAAACCACCCTTCCCAAAAATTAGGAATACACGTCGTTGCTCGTTTGCCCTTTCATGCCGAATATATTCGCGCTGGAGCTGGCGATAATTTACATCAAGCCTACCCTTGGAAATATATTGATATTATCAACGAAAAGGGTGAAATTCTATGTAATTTTCAGTACATCCCAAACTCATTATTAAGTCTCGAATCGAACAAAATACGATTGATTAGCGATGGTGCCATGCCTTTTTCAAGTGTCGACATTCTTGCACCAGTCAAAAGCTATTGGCCGTCAGAATATGGTATTTATAATTTAAGTGGAAATGCGGCAGAAATGACGAACATTTCAGGACAAGCTGTTGGAGGTTCTTGGAGAGATCTAGGATATGACGTTCGCCTTCGAAGCTCAAAATCATACGATGAATCGGATGTTTCTGTAGGATTTCGTGTTGTGGTTACCTGGTTGAAGGAATAGCAATCAATCAATTTTCACCAGTTTACCCGTTGAAGTTTCCACAAGGTCGATACTGCTTGGATTTCCAGTGTAATTTACATCACCAAGCCCTAAAATCGTAACTTTCAATGGAATACCATCTGCATGACAAAGCACACGGCGCGAAGAACGTGTTGTAATTTCTAAACTTTCTTGTACAACTAAGTTGCGTACATCAGCAAAACCGTTATGATATACCTGAATATGAGCCACTTTAGTTTTTCCTGAAAACGTATAATCAGCCGAACCATCGTTAGCAAAACCATTGAGGAAATCTGTATCAACGAGAAGTTTTGCATTTCCTGAGGCATGAACAAGTCTAAGATTAAAGTATTCAGCTTTTATTGTATCTATTGATACTAATTCGTGGGAGCATTTGGCGTCAACTCTATTCAAGTTTATATAGTGAATTTCAACCTCGATGATTTCGTCAAAATTTCTCAAAAAGTTGCATTTGTTTTCGTTTTCAATACTTAGAATTCCATTGTTAACCTCAGTGCTAATCAAATTTAATAAGTTTTTACCGCCTTTCAAACGAACAAAAGTTGCAGTATCACTAACCAAAGTATAATTTAGTCCTTTCCCTAACCACAGTTCACTAAAGTCGTCTAAAGGTCTATCCAAAGTATGTTCTTTTCCCATACTCTTGAAGCACGACCTATTCTCTGCTTTTTTACATGAAAAAAGCAATATAGCAACTATAAAAACCATCCATACTCTTATTTTCATCTCAACCCTATTTTGTATCCAATACCTGATTCAAAAAAATCCGCCTTAGCCCAATGAGATCGAACGTAACCATGGAAATAGACTCGCCTGGTAATATCAATTCTACAACCAATTCTATGAAAAAACCAACCATGTGGGTTTAAAGGATTGTATGCATATACACCCATACCTGCAGAAAAAATTACTTTGGACAAATCTAGTTCCCAACCATTATAAATACCTACTTGAACAGTCTTCAAAAAAGATTGGTCGGCAGAGGAGGCCAAAAATTGTCTGTTTGCTTCGCTGAAAACAAGGTCTATCCCGTAAACATAGCGAAAGCGGTTGTACTGAGCCTTGCTCAAATGAGCACTTAGAGCAAAAACAGGAAACAAACGATTTTGAAAATCATAATTGTTCTTAGCGGTCACGATGCCCGTGAATAAAAGTTGTAAATCATCTCTATGAAAGTTTAAAAGAGATTCGTTATAAGCAGATTTCTTAGTCATCAGACCCATGCCTAATCGCAAAGAAGGGATGTTTAATCCAAGATTTGGCTTTTTAATTCCAGAATTGGAGTAGTGCGTAAAATCGAGACCAAAGCTAAAATGGTAATCTGGCAGGCGATATTCCAATTCTACGCCCAGAACGATCAAAAAATTCATGTGCGATCCTATGGCATTGTTTTTCGGATTGTTTTCTACATCGAATGTTTTTGTGATATATCCCAAACCCAGCGCAACTTTGTTGTTTACTGACCATGCATTGGATTTCCCCCACGTCTTTTTAGGAAAAAGCACACTTGCTCCTAATCCGAAGGCATTACCCAAAACCTCTCGATTTTCATTGAATGTAGCATTAACTAAAACCCCAAAACGAGGGTTTTTATGTGTTTGTTGCCAGCCAGCATTACCCCGCGTATGAAAATCATAAGAAAGTTCGATGGTTTGAAAATGCGACTTGGGTAAATGTACTATAGCTTCACGGTGGGCAATCAAAAAACCCAACTTATACTTAATGTTGATACTCTGAGCAAAAGATGAGTAAAAAGAATCCTTTTGCGCATAGCCAGCACAGAAACAAGTAAAAAAGATAATTGTGATCAGGATGATTCGCACCATTTCTATTTAAAAAAGTCAAAAATAGAGAAAAATTACATTCTAATTTAAAAACTAAATGGATAGAGAGTTGTTAAGTCTATATTAGCGACTTCAACAAGTTACTCGAAATAAATCAAGAAACATGGACAACGACAATTCTCTTAGAAAAGATGGTTTTAGATTCACTCCTTTTAAGGCAGAAGAGAAGTCCGATTTCAATAGATTATTAGACATCTTTCAGGAATTAATTATCCATACATCTGGAGATGTTGATGAGACATTAGATTGGATGGATGAATTAGATAAAGAATATAAACTCTACTCAAAAACTTATAGCAAAGATGATTTTGTTGCTGACTTGAAAAAACATGGCTTCATTAAAGATGACGAGGATAAACCACCAGGCGAAGGACTTGTTATCACCGCGAAAACAGAGCAGGTGATTCGTAAAAGAGCACTCGACCAGATCTTTGGTGATTTAAAAAAATCGGGCAAAGGCAATCATAAGACCAAGCATTTAGGAGCAGGTGCTGATGCCACTGGCGAAGTTAAAAGTTACACATTCGGCGATGGATTAGACCAAATTGCCCTTACAGAAAGTGTGAAAAATGCTTTCGCGAACAATGGTATCGGAGAGTTTACCTTGACCGAGCAGGACTTGGTTGTAAACGATACATTTCACAACGCTCAAATGAGCACAGTGCTGATGATAGACATCAGTCACAGTATGATTTTATATGGTGAGGACAGAATCACACCAGCCAAGAAAGTAGCCATGGCTTTGGCTGAATTGATTAGATCAAAATACCCAAAAGACAGTATTGACATTATAGTTTTTGGAGATGAAGCATGGCCTATTGAGCTAAAAGATTTGGCCTACCTTACTGTTGGCCCATATCACACCAACACAGTGGCTGGCTTGGATTTAGCTTTGGATATTTTGAGAAGAAAAAAACAATCCAACAGACAAATATTCATGATTACAGACGGAAAACCGAGTTGCATAAAACTTCCGAACGGTCAATTCTACAAGAACAGCTCAGGTTTAGACCCTTTTATAACCGATAAATGCATGAGCAAAGCCCAAGAGGCAAGAAAAATAGGAATCCCAATCACAACATTCATGATTGCCCAAGACCCCTACTTACGTTCGTTTGTTGAGGATTTCACTGCAGCCAATCAAGGAAAAGCGTTCTACACAGGTCTAAAAGGACTAGGACAAATGATATTTGAAGATTACGAAAAAAATAAAAAGAAAAACATCAGATAATTATGGATTACTCCAACTTTAAAACAATAGGCGAACTTAAAAATGTTGCTTATAAAACCCGATCGATTAAAGACGAATTGCGAGAGAACCTAATCGCAAAACTTTCCGCAAAAGAAACCATTTTCGAAGGAATCATAGGTTATGAAAACACGGTATTGCCTCAATTGACCAGAGCTATTTTGTCTAAGCATGACATTAATCTTCTCGGTTTAAGAGGACAAGCAAAAACTAGAATTGCACGTGCAATGACAGAGCTTTTGGACGAATACATTCCAATAATTTCGGGTTCTGAAATTAACGACGATCCCTTTCATCCTATTTCTAATTACGGCAAAACTCTGAAAACTGAAAAAGGCGACGAAACACCTATAACGTGGTTGCATAGAAGTGAGCGATTCTTTGAAAAACTAGCTACACCAGATGTAACAGTGGCCGATTTGATTGGTGATATCGACCCAATAAAAGCAGCAACACTGAAACTCTCTTATGCTGATGAGCGTGTGATTCACTATGGAATGATTCCGCGCGCTAACAGATGTATTTTTGTGATCAATGAAATTCCTGATCTTCAAGCACGAATTCAAGTTGCCCTTTTCAACATACTTCAAGAGGGTGATGTACAGATTAGAGGTTTTAAAATGCGTTTACCTTTGGATTTACAATTCGTTTTTACAGCAAATCCAGAAGACTACACCAACCGAGGGAGTATTGTTACCCCACTCAAAGATAGAATTGGCTCACAAATTCTCACACATTATCCATTGAGCATTGAAATCGCCAAGAGAATAACCGAGCAGGAAGTTATTGCAGAAGTAAAAAGTGATAAAATCCTAGTGCCCGAAACTGCCAAAACATTACTTGAACAAATTGTGTTTGAGGCGAGAAAATCGCAATACATAGATGTGAACAGTGGTGTTTCAGCCAGAATGAGCATCACCATGTATGAGAATTTAGTTTCAGCTGCTCAACTCAGGTTGATCAATCAAAACGATGAAACAACAAGCATTAGAATGGCCGATTTTGAATCCATAATTCCGTCGATTACAGGAAAGGTGGAATTGGTTTATGAAGGAGAACAGCTCGGTGTTGAAGTCGTAGCTCAAAAACTGATAAGTGCAGCAGTTAAATCACTTTTTGATTCCATTTTTCGTCCTATAAAAAAATTGAAAAAACCAGGAAATTCAGATGAGTTTGACGCAATCATTCAATGGTTTATGGAATCTCAAAACTTTGAACTCGCTAATGATTTAAATGACAAAGACTACGCCAAGACCTTGAATAAGATCAATCCTGTTGAAGACGTAATTCAAAAATACATCTCTGGTGGAACACCTAATGAGCGCATATTTTTGAAAGAACTGCTCCTGTGGGGATTGGTAGAATATCAACAACTTTCTAAACAGAAAACAGGTGAGGGAATAAGTTTTGAAGACCAAATATTGGGATCGCTTTATGGAAACCAATAAAAAAATCAGACCCGTTCTAACAAATCTATCTTTGAATCTGAGCGAAAATGAAGCCGAATACTTCCAAAACAAAGTCCTTCGACCTATCATAAAACTTCAGAGCGACCTTATTTTAGCTCATTTGAATGCCAAATTACAAGGGCTAAAAATACAAATAAACGAGCTCAATGAAAAAAAGAAAAAAGAAATTCTGAAGTCTATTTTCTCAAAAGACCTTGCTCACAAACGAGAAGTGATAGGAATAATTATTGGACAATTCGAGCTAGAAGAATTTCAAACATATTCAGAAATGTCGAAAGAAATAAATAAAAGAATTATTCAAATTTCTCTAAATCGTTGTTTGGATTTGATTTAGAGCAATCCTAAACTGTTTGAAGTACTTTGTTCTGCTGAGCTGATAACCAAGAACTCATACACTAGCGCATTCCGTGCTTTGATTGTGCTGCAATAATTTAAAAAACATTGAATTTGTTCAATTCAATTCATGAGTAAAATTCACTAATTTTACAGCATGAACGATTCGAAGCAAAATATCAGAAACAATTTTCCGGAAATCAATTCGGAAATTTGGCTTAATCAGTTGAAAAAAGATCTCAAAGGTGTGTCTATTGAGGATAGTTTACATTTTAGAGACGAAATAGAAGATTTAGACTTTAAATCCTATTTTCACTGGTCAGAATCAACAGAAAAAACATCAAATACGCTAACAAAAACTGACAAGCCAAATAACGATTGGGTTATACATCAAACAGTAGTTGAAAAAGACAAAACAAAAGCAAATCTTGTGGCGCTTCAGCTGCTTCAACAAGGCGCCAACGGTTTGGGATTCAGCCATCTTGTTGATGATCAAGAACGGTTTGACGGTATACTTTTTGATTATATTCATTCAGAATTTGAAATTCGCGAATTGATGGACCTGTCCCGGATCTTGAAGCATCTTCCAACGACAGCTAGCGTTTCTTTCAAGTACGACCCATTAGCAAAAGGAAAAAGCGAAGATTTGAAAGACTTTATTGATACAACATTAAACTGGAAAAATCTACGTTGTTTTCAAGTTGACAACGTGCAATATGCCTCTGCAGGAGCAAATATCAAACAGCAATTGGGCATACTCTGTGCTCAAGTAAACGCTTACTTTAAAGTACTTACAAATATTGGCGTTCATGCTGAAATCGTAGCGAAAAAAATTGAGGTCTCAGTTGGTATTGGCTCCAATTATTTGCTTGAAATAGCAAAATTCAGAGCTATACAAATATTACTGAGACAGATAACCAAGGCGTATGGTGTTTCTTCTGAATTCAGAATACCTATCAAAGCCAGTTCATTGATGATGAATAAATCATTGAAAGACCCCCACACCAATTTACTTCGTTTAACCACAGAGGGTATGTCGGCTGTTATTGGCGGTGCAGATATTTTGGAGCTTCAGCCATACGATGCGTGGTCACAATCAGGTGCGTCTTCATTTGCCTACCGTATGTCGAACAATATTTCAAATTTACTGAAGGAAGAGTCCTATATGCAATACGCCCAAGACGTTGCATCAGGATCGTACGCCATTGAGCATGCCACAAAAGCAATTGCAGAAAAGTCTTACGAACTGTTTCAAGTCATCGAGAAATCAGGCGGTTACAACGCATCATTATTCATTGGATTTATTGAAAATGAAATTCACCATACCGCACAAAAACGCAAGCACGCCTTTCAAACTGGACAAATAAAACTCGTAGGCATCAATACTTTTTCTAACCCAAATCAAAGTGATTTGGAATGGCAAATTCCATTAAGCACATTCCCGCACATTGTGCTAGAATCATTAAAAAAAGAAGAGAACGCATGAGCTTAGATTTCACACAAATTCATCTCGATTTTGATCTTTTAAAGCAAGAAATGGAACAAAAAAAAATCCTTTTCAAAACCGCTGAAAAAATAGAGATTCAAAATTACTACGATATAAAAGACACTGCCGACAAAATTCAGCGAGGTTATGTGAGTGGATTGCCTCCGTTTTTAGGCGGCCCCTACTCTACTATGTATACCATTCGCCCTTGGACTATTCGCCAATACGCAGGATTCTCAACAGCTGAAGAATCAAATGCATTTTACCGAAGAAATCTAGCCGCTGGTCAAAAAGGACTTTCCGTGGCCTTCGATTTAGCCACGCATAGAGGTTACGACTCCGACCACCCAAGGGTAAAAGGCGATGTCGGCAAAGCTGGTGTGGCAATAGACTCCATTTTGGATATGAAGCTGCTTTTCGATAAAATCCCTTTAGATGAAATGTCTGTTTCGATGACTATGAACGGTGCCGTAATTCCAATTATGGCTTTTTACATCGTAGCTGCAGAAGAACAAGGTGTTTCCAAAGAACAATTAAGCGGTACAATCCAAAACGATATTTTGAAAGAATTCATGGTGCGCAATACCTACATTTATCCTCCTGCGCCTTCCATGAAAATTATCGCAGATATTTTTGAATACACCGCTAAACATATGCCTAAATTCAACTCGATTTCTATCTCGGGTTATCACATGCAAGAAGCTGGAGCCACCAATGATCTTGAGTTGGCTTATACCCTTGCAGACGGCTTGGAGTATTTACGTAAAGGCATCGCTTCGGGAATACCCATTGATGATTTTGCACCGCGATTGTCTTTTTTCTGGGCAGTTGGTATGAACCATTTTATGGAAATTGCAAAAATGAGAGCGGCTCGTGTACTTTGGGCGAAGTTGGTGGCTCAATTCAATCCAAAAGATATGAAATCATTGGCCCTGAGAACACATTGCCAAACTTCTGGCTGGAGTTTAACAGAGCAAGACCCATTCAATAATGTAGCCAGAACATGTATTGAAGCCCTTGGTGCCGTGTTTGGAGGAACACAATCTTTACACACCAATGCCTTGGATGAGGCTATTGCCCTCCCGACTGATTTCAGTGCGCGAATTGCAAGAAATACGCAAATCTACCTGCAACAAGAAATTGGCGTCACCAAAGTTATCGACCCTTGGGCAGGCAGTTATTATGTTGAAAAATTGACCAATGACCTCATCGAAAAAGCTTGGAAACTTATTGAAGAAGTTGAGGAATTGGGCGGCATGACAAAAGCCATTGAGACTGGGGTTCCCAAAATGCGCATCGAAGAGGCCGCAGCAAGAAAACAAGCTAGAATCGATAGTAATCAAGATATTATTGTTGGGGTGAATCGTTATCAAAATGAGGAGAAATTCAATTTAGACATTCTTGATGTTGACAACAACAAAGTGCGTGAATCACAAATCACCAGGATTCAAAAAATGAAAGCTGAACGGATTGAAAAAGATGCAATCACCTCTCTGAAACATTTAGAAGACATTGCACGAAGCGGAGCTGGAAATTTACTTGAAGCTGCGGTAGATTGCGCAAGAAAACGCTGTACATTAGGCGAGATATCGCTAGCCATGGAAAACGTTTTTGGTAGATATCAAGCCAAAATTCGCTCCATTTCTGGAGTTTATGCACAAGAAGCTATGAAAGATATAGATTTTGAAAAAGCCCGAGAAATGTCTGACGAATTCGCGAAACTCGAAGGTCGAAGACCGCGCATCATGATAGCTAAAATGGGCCAAGATGGTCATGACAGAGGTGCAAAAATCATAGCAACATCCTTTGCTGATATCGGATTCGATGTCGATATTGGGCCTTTGTTTCAAACGCCTGCTGAAGCAGCGCGACAAGCCGTAGAAAACGATGTTCACATCCTCGGCGTGTCTTCTTTAGCTGCAGGACACAAAACTTTAGTTCCTGAATTAATCGCCGAATTGAAAAATCTGAATCGCGAAGATATTATGGTTATTGCTGGTGGTGTAATTCCACAGCAAGACTATGACTTCCTATTCGAAGCAGGTGTGTTTGGTATTTACGGACCTGGAACAAAGATTTCCAAAGCCGCTCAGGAAATTTTAGGCTTGTTGATTGAGAGTGCAAGGTAATTAATTTGAACGCGCATTCAACCTATTAGGCAGATGCTCAAAGCAACAAAATCAATCCTTTATCTTCCGAATAATTGAAGATCCACTACCACATTTGCCTGCATTAAACGTGCAAGAATAGCGATCTGACGAAAAATCGGTAATTATTGATTTAATTTTTGATCCACGTTTCATGCAATTTTTAGGTGAATTGGTGGCTTTCTTTTGCGTTAGCACATAAGTGTAGTCGTTCTCCCATTTTATTTTCATTACAATGATTGTTCTTCCTCCATTGTATGTTTCAATCTGCTGGTTTTTTTTGCGCACAATCGTGGCTTCATTTTCCATTCCAACGTAAACAAACGTTCCAGTTTCAAAAAGCATTTTAGGCGTTTCCGTTTGAAAAATTACGCTAAAAGAAACAAGGTTCAACAACAAAAAAACAGGTAAGTAGAATCTCATAATAGTTCAATTAAAAATCCAACATTTCCACCTCAAAAATCAAAATGGCGTAAGGAGGAATTGGTCCTGTACCGCGATCTCCGTAGCCCAAATAATAAGGGATAATAAGGGTTGCTTTTCCGCCCTTACCCAACATTGGAATACCTTCGTCCCAGCCTTGAATCACTCGACTCATACCCACAGGGAAAGAAAAAGGCTGGTCCCGATCTTTCGAAGAATCAAACTTATCGCCATTGATCAAAAAACCTGTGTAATGCACTTGCACATTAGCACCTTTTGCTGGCTTAGCTTCGCCACCTGGCTCATGTACTACTATCATTAATCCAGAAGCAGTTTGAATTGCTTTGGGATATTTGACAATCATCGTTTCGAAAAAATATTTTTTATACTCTTCGATACTCATCGAACGGATTTTATCCAACTCCTTCTTTTCGTTTTCCATCTTTTCTTTAATTGTATTGTATTCTTTCTGAAACACCTGTGTTGCGTTAAATTTCTTTGCATCTTTTCCAACGCGAACAATAATTACCTGCTGTATCACGTCGTCTTGTCTGATAGAATCAACCACATCTTGACCAATGATAACTTTTCCGAAAACAGCGTGTTTTTTATTTAAATGTGGAGTCGCTTTGTGCGTAATAAAAAACTGGCAACCATTGGTAAAGGGCCCACTATTCGCCATGGACAATATACCTGCTCCATCGTGGGGTAAGTCATCATGAAATTCATCATAAAACTTATAACCAGGATCGCCATTACCATTTCCTTTAGGATCACCTCCCTGAATCATGAAATTTGGCACAACGCGGTGAAATTTCAATCCATTATAAAACGGTTTTTCAATGTAAATAGAGTCAAAAGGCTTAAATTTACCTTCAGACAAACCAACAAAATTTGCCACAGTCAAAGGTGCTTTTTGATATTCTAATTTGATTACTATCGTTCCTTTATCCGTAATCATGTTTGCATACAAACCTGGCTCCCAACCTTTGGTTTTGATTTTCACCTTTTTTACTTTTTGCGCAAAAGCATTTCCAGAAGCAGCAAATAGTAAAGCCATTAATAAGAATCGAACGAATTGTAACATACTGTTTGAGAGTTTTAATTTTAAATAGACTGCAAATCTAAAGAAATAATCGAAAATAAAAGAAACACTAGAAAGCTTCTGCTACAGAAAAATAAAAATACCCTCCTTGAGCACCGTAACCGTAATCAACGCGAATATTGATTCTTTCAGCCGTATTCACTAAAAAACGAAGACCTAATCCTACTGTATACTTGGTGGTTCTCCATGTCAAATCTTGTGGACGCGAAAAAACATCACCCACGCCAGCAAAGGTTGTCATCCCAAAACGCCAAAAAAGCGGGAAGCGATACTCTACCTGTGTACCTATAAAATGATTGTCTCTAAACCGATTCTTTGGGTAGCCCCTCAAAATATCTTCATTGCCTGCCATTGACATATCCAAGAAGGGAACATCACCAAAAGTAAATCGTGTTTTCGTTTGCCAAGCAATTATGTGTTTTGGTCGGATCTGCCAATATTTATTAAACTCTCCTTGCATAACGAAAAAAGAAAAAGTGCTACCAAAAACTCTATTATGAAAATAAGATGAAAATTCTGCAAACTGTCCGGTGTAAGAATTAAGTACGTTGTCTCTTGTGTCGTAAATAGAAACAAAGCCAAAAGCAGAACCAATCCCTCCGTTATAACCAGTAATCGAGCCAGTTTCTAAAACACCTCCCTCAGTGAGTTTAAAACCAAATTCACTTTCGAAATGATAATCAAAGCCTACAAAAAACTTCTCGTAGATTTTTTTGAGCGCCAGAAACTTAAAACTAAACAAGTTGTAAGAATATTTCTCTTCATTCGATTGAACAGTATTGTTGCCAATACCATAGAATTTATCCGGGAAATTTCTAAATCGAAATTCGCCTTTGAAATAAAACCGTTCTTTTCGTGTAAAAATACTCCAATCAGTCCATACATCTGTTTGGCGATTCATGGTGTAATCTGCCAAAAAACGAATGTATGAAGCTCGAGTAAAATCTGTTTTATCTTTTTTGTCGTTTAGGTGAAAAACATAAGCACCTGCCCCTCCGAGTCCCCATCTAGTATCTGGGGAATAGTAAAGCAAGGGCGTTACAAACAAACCATTTTTGTGAATAGACAAGGTATCATCCAAAGGCGTTATTCCAAAATAAGACCAAAAACTTTTTCTGGGCTTTTCTGGGATAGTGTCTTGTCCGAAGGTGCTAAATTGATACAGGCCAATAAAGACCAAAATAAATCCAATCTTCATCATAAAAAACTAAAATCCAGGAATTTCTTCTAATGAAGTGCAAAGAAAACTCCAAAATTTCTTTACTGATGAAATCTGAACACACTCATCTGGTGAATGGGCATGTCTGATATTGGGACCAAACGAAATCATATCTGTGTTGGGTAAGTGCTTGCCTAAAATACCACACTCAAGACCTGCATGACAAGCGCGAATGTGCGGCTCTGTATTGAACACTTCACGATACAATCCAGACATCAAAGTTAAAACTGCCGAATCTGCTGGCAATTGCCAGCCTGGATATGATCCGCCATGCTCTACCTTAAATCCAGCATTCTCAAAAGCAGCACGTATAGTAAATGCCACATCCATTTTTGTGCTTTCGCCAGAACTTCTTTGCAATGACTGTACAACAATCTTTCCATCTTTGGCCAAAATACGTGCCAATGAAGACGAAGTTTCTACCAATTCAGGTATTTCAGGACTCATACGATAAACGCCATTTTGAACCGCATAAACTGCGTTTACCATTTTAACATGCGTATCCAGAGGAATAAACATGAAATGAGCTGCTGTTTTTTCACAGGTCACTTTAAGGTCTGGTTCAACCCTTTTAAATTCAAATTGAAATTCGCGCCATTTATCGGCAACATACTTTTCGAAATCAGAAATTTTTTCTGGATTTAGAGCAACTATCGCTGTAGATTCACGAGGAATCGCATTTCTCAAACTTCCTCCATCTACACTTGCAATACGAAGTCCGAATTGACTAGCGGTGCCATACAAAATCCGGTTCATTAATTTATTTGCATTTGCCCTGCCTTTGTCGATATCCATTCCACTGTGCCCGCCTTTTAGTCCAGATATCTTGAGCACATAAGTTTGCAGATGTTCATCTACTTGTTCAGGCACGTACTCGAAGGATGCATTAGTATCAATACCACCAGCACAACCGATACAAAGCTCGTCATCATCTTCGGTGTCGAGATTCAAAAGAATTGTACCTGACAATAAGCTGCCATCTAAATGTATCGCTCCTGTCATCCCCGTTTCCTCGTCAATGGTAAAAAGTGCCTCAAGTGCTGGATGTTTGATTTCTTCAGAAGCCGAAAGTAAGGCCATGATAGAGGCAACGCCCAAACCATTGTCGGCTCCCAATGTGGTGCCTCGTGCTTTTACCCAATCGCCGTCTATAAGCATATCAATACCCTGCGCGTCAAAATCAAAATCAGTATCTGCATTTTTTTGGTGAACCATATCCAAGTGAGACTGTAAAATCACTGTTTGGCGATTTTCCATGCCCGGAGTAGCTGGTTTTTTGATGACCACGTTTCCAACTGCATCCTGCAGCGTTTCTAATCCAAGAGAACGTCCGAAATCGACCATAAATTGGATTACACGCTTCTCCTTCTTACTAGGTCGAGGAACAGCATTCAAATCAGCAAAGTGATTCCACAATGCTAAAGGTTCTAGTAATCTTATTTCTTGACTCATGTAATGACGGGTTAGGGGTTTTATTTCCAATTTGTGTGCAAAATTAACTATTAATTCTACGACCAAGACTTAAGCAAAAGAAACGTTTTCAACACACACCACAAAAATCAAAGAAAGCCTAACGTTGAAAAGTTCTAAAAAAAAGCTTAGCAAAACAGATTCAGATTGACAATAAGCACTAATTTTACCGCGTCAAAAAAAAACAAGCATGAATTTACACGAATATCAAGGGAAATCAATCTTAAAAAAATACGGTGTCGGCATCCAAGAAGGCGTTGTTGTTGACTCAGCGGAAAAAGCTTTAGCTGCTGCAAAAGAATTAACAGAGAAAACAGGTACGAGTTGGTATGTTGTGAAAGCTCAAATTCACGCAGGAGGTCGTGGAAAAGGTCTAGTAACTGAAACGCAGTCACACGGGGTAGTTCTTGCAAAAGGGATTGACCAAATTGAAGACAAAGTTCGGGGAATTTTAGGTGGCCATTTGGTGACTGCACAAACCTCTGCTGAAGGAAAAAAAGTAAATAAAGTGCTGATTGCTGAGGATGTCTATTATCCTGGCGAATCTGAAACGAGTGAAATTTATATGTCTGTTTTACTGAATCGTGAAACGGGACGAAACGTGATTATCTATTCTACTGAAGGAGGTATGGATATTGAAGCCGTTGCAGAACACACACCACAGTTGATTTTCAGTGAAGAGATTGACCCACGCGTTGGACTTCAAGGATTTCAGGCACGCAGAATTGCTTTCAACCTTGGACTTTCTGGTACTGCATTCAAAAACATGATCAAATTTGTTGATTCATTATACAATGCATATGTTGGTTGCGACGCGGCTATGTTCGAAATCAATCCAGTTTTAAAGACATCCGACAACAAAATTATTGCAGTTGACGCTAAAGTTACCCTTGACGGAAACTCTTTGTTCCGCCAGCCAGAATACGCTGCAATGCGCGACAAAAGTGAAGAGAACCCAATCGAGGTTGAAGCAGGAGAAGCTGGTTTGAATTATGTAACCCTAGACGGAAACGTAGGTTGTATGGTAAACGGCGCTGGTTTGGCAATGGCAACAATGGATATCATTAAATATTCTGGTGGAAGCCCAGCAAACTTCTTAGATGTTGGTGGAACAGCAAATGCAGAACGAGTGGAAAAAGCATTCAGAATCATTTTGAAAGACCCCAATGTGAAGGCCATTCTTATCAATATTTTTGGTGGAATCGTTCGTTGCGATCGTGTTGCTCAAGGTGTCGTTGATGCTTATAAAAATATGGGATCAATTCCAGTTCCAATTATTGTTAGATTGCAAGGAACAAACGCGGTTGAAGCGAAAAAATTAATTGACGATTCAGGATTGAACGTTCACTCGGCAGTTTTACTTCAAGAAGCCGCTGACAAAGTGAAAGAAGTTTTGGCATAATACAATATAGAATTTAACGTTAAAGGTGAAGTGGTTGTGTACTGCTTCACCTTTTGAATTTTAAGACCATGATTATCTATAAAACTGCTGAGGAAATAGAAAAACTTCGACAAGCTGCTTTGGTGGTTTCGAGAACATTGGGGATGCTCACTCCATACATCAAGCCGGGTGTGACACCAAAATTCCTCGATGAGCTGGCCGAAAAATACATTTTAGAACAAGGCGCCAAGCCAGGATTTAAAGGCTTGTATGGCTGTCCTTCGACCTTACTTACTTCTGTTAATGAAGCTGTTGTACATGGATTACCAACCGACAGACCGCTTGAAGAAGGTGATATTATTGCAGTAGATTGTGGTGCCGTGTTGAACGGATATTACGGCGACCATGCCTATACCTTTCAAGTAGGCACTGTGGCACCGGCGATAAAACGACTCTTGGAAGTGACCAAAGAATGTTTGTATCTCGGCATCCAAGAAGCGCGCGTAGGGAATAGAATTGAAGATATCGGTTTTGCAATTCAACAACATGCTGAAAAAAATGGCTTTGGTGTTGTACGCGAATTGGTTGGACATGGTATTGGCAAAACCTTACACGAAGACCCACAAGTGCCAAATTATGGCAAAAGGGGGCGCGGAAAAAAAATCATGAATGGTCTTACCATTGCTATTGAACCAATGATCAATATGGGTTCGCACAAGGTGACTCAGCTGAATGACAATTGGACCATTGTTACCGAAGACGGTTTGCCATCAGCCCATTTTGAGCACGATATTGCCGTAGTGAATGATGAGCCAATCATTTTGTCAACTTTTGATTTTATTGAAGAAGCTTTGGCTAAAATGTGATGAAAGAATTCCAAAGAAAAGCATTTGTTCGCCTAATTGCAACTTATTTATCTTATGCACTTTTTTCCTATGCAATAAACGAGATTCTGATTTTCCCGACTTTAATAAATGCAGATTTATTCTTCGGTATTACCTTGATTTTCTTGATAAAATCATTCAGAAACGGTCAAAGACTTGAGAAAATTGGACTTTTATGCTTTTTAGTTTTTTCTCTTGCGCTATTTACTTCAGAAAGTTTTGTTCTTACCACCTTCTTTATTTCGCACGAACAAGCCAAAGCTTGGCACATTTCCGGAATAAGAGAGGCTAGTCAAGGTATTGGACTTCTTGCACTTTTGAGTACGATTTTGGTGATGTCATGGTTGGCTGCAAAGACGAAAAAAATTCTAGGAATTGTGTTTCTCGCTTTTTATATTATGCTTTTTTGCTTGGCATTCTTCGACCTAAACATGGAACCTTTGTATATTTTGCTTCTCTTGTCGCTTTATATTGTGGGGTTAATGGTAATCAAGAAACCTCAAATAAGCGATGCTTTTGGTTCGATGCTCTACCTCTGGATCATCTTCACAGCACTCGAATTCACAAGATTTTGGGATTATATTAACCTGACGGCTATTTACCGTAATAACATTATGCAGCATATTGTATGTCTGGATGGCTAAAATATTTCGCCACTCTTGCAGGATTTTCTA
>Ga0209284_10002114_pt1 | contig 27979 bp, 26 predicted proteins | sample FRY03_FD_187211 | JGI IMG/M metagenome (GOLD analysis project Ga0209284, IMG submission 187211) | Freshwater microbial communities from Lake Fryxell liftoff mats and glacier meltwater in Antarctica - FRY-03 (SPAdes) (version 2) | ecosystem: Environmental > Aquatic > Freshwater > Ice > Glacier...
CGTTAAGCAAACTCTCATTTTCGTAAGGAAATTCTCTCTTTATTAGAAACAAGCCAACCATGGTGTAATCATCTGATTTCCTGGTTGTTTTGTAATACCATCCATTCTCTAAAAGCAAAACCTGATCCTCAGCATCTTTGATTAGGTTTGGGTCACCGGCAATGTGATTTGTTGTCCAATAGAGCAAGGAATCATTATGAAAAACTAAGTAGTCGTATCCAGAATTGCGGAACTTTCTCGTATTGTCCCAAATTACACTGAGCTCATCCCCATAGTTCACAGAATTGCTAAATTCTTCGATGGACCGCGACAAATAATCTACTTTATCCTGAAACCGCTTTTCAAATTTTTTAAGATCCTTTTTTTTATTGGGGAAATATATGTCTTGGTAAAGGATAAAACCCAAAAAACCAAATAACGCAGCGAAAATGAGCTGTTTATATCGACCGTATCTCACCCATATCTCACCCATCTTATTGATTTACGGCATAACAAAAACGACTAATAAAAGGATGTGATAATACGTGTCTATCCACCTGATCAACCAAATGACTCAAATCTCCATCATTGCCCACAATTATATCGGCCTCTTTTTTATGAATTTCAATAAACGCTTTGAACGCAGGCATCACATGATTTTGCCATTGGTAACGAACAGCTTTTTCATCATATCCCCGTTCCACAACATCGCGCTGCAATCTCCTCTCAAACTGTAATTGGTGATCCAATTCAACATAAATCTTTACATCAATCATTTCCATAGCCTCAGGTATATTGAAAAGAAAAATACCCTCAGTCAATATAACTTTAGAATGAGGAATGTCTATGAATTCCTCCCTGTCTTTGATATTGAATTGATACTTTTTCAAATGTAGCGATTCACTGTGTCGTAACTTTTTTAAATCAGAACAAAACTTCTCAGAATCAATCGCAGTAGGTAAATCAAAATTTATTTTACCCAATTCATCGACTTCTTGCTCATGAATGTCTTTGTAATAGTTATCCATACTCAAAAGCGCCGGACGATGAGCTTTCAGCAAGTGCATCAATTCATGGATAATAGTTGTCTTCCCAGAGCCACTTCCACCACAAATACCAATAATTAAACTATCCTTTATCACGCTTGCGCCAATTTTAAAAACGAAGATAGGGAATCTCGTTCAATCTATGGAAAAGTTGATTCAACAAGTTGAAAAAAGATCTAGACTAAGAAAAGAAAAATTGAAAACGTTAAGATGAATTAAAAAACCATTTTAATCGCATAAAGGTTTTTGAAAAATCCGTCAAATAAGTTGCTGTTGTTTCCGCAATTGCTGTGCTGAGCGCATTGGGTAATTCATAAAATAAATTATAATTTATTATGACGCGAATATGATAAAAGTCGACTAATAAAAAGACGTGTCAAATGCGCTTTGGATGAGATATTCACATTTCAATTCAAGCTGTTTAAGTCTTAAGAAGTGCCCGTTATAGCGCAATGAAAAAAAATCAAGACCGCCCTCCATAAGGCGTCCGCTGGCCAAATTTCCTGACAAATCGAACAGCAGTCAAAATCAAAATCAAAATCGCAGCAAACCACGAAATCCTTCCAATCATGTCGCCATATATCACATAGGGAGTCAGGGTATTGTTCAAATTGATTGTTTCTCTCATGGCCAATTGCTCATCATATCCAGACATTTGTAAAACATCGCCCCGTTGATTGATGAAGCCAGACGAACCTGTATTGGCGCTTCGAGCAATCGACCTGCGAGTTTCAACGGCACGCAGTCTGGCAAAGGTAAAATGTTGCCTATATCCTGGCGTTTCTCTCCACCAACCATCATTTGTAATAATAAATAGAACCTGTGCACCATTGCGCACAAATTCAGCTACCCATTCTCCATAAATAGATTCATAACACACCAAGGGAGCAAATTGAATATCTTGACCAGTGAAATTCTTTGCATATTTCTCAACACCCAATGTTCCAGAAGTGCCACCCATTTGCATCGCAAAATGTTCCATAATAGGAAGCTGAGATACAAAAGGGATTCGTTCTACACCCAAAACCAATTTGGATTTATGAATAAACTTAGGCGATTTTCTTAAGCTCATGTGAACGCTTGTGTTATAAGATTCATAAAACCGTCCATCTCCCAAATCTCTAGAAGCAGCAGAATTCTTGTGGTTGTAAATCATTCCTGTAGAGGCGCCAATCAATAAATCAGGACCATTCCAAGTTTTAATGGCATCGTACAAAATATCATGTTCTGGATAACCTAATCCAAAATCCCGCTCATTAAACTCAAAAGGTATTGCAGTTTCTGGAGCCAAAACAAAACGAGTATCATCAGTAATAAATGGCTGAATTGGTATCAAAACAGAGTCTAATTGTTGACGTGAACTCAACATGTTTTCTCCAAATTTCTCATTAAAAGAATCCACATTGGGCTGAGAAACTACAACTTCAATCGGGTTCATTGTCTCTTTATAGGTTAAATAGCGCAAAATAGAATATGTTACTGGCACAATAAGCCAAAGCGCCAAAACTATAGCGAAAGTTTTCATGCGGCGGCGATCTTCAAGTTCATCTTGAATTTGAAGCAAAATGCCAAACACCAATAAATTCGTTACCAATAACCAAATACTTCCACCCAAAGCGCCGGTCCATTCATACCATTGAACCAAAATTGGGGCGTTCGCAAAAACGTTTCCTAGGGTGAGCCAAGGATGAGAGAGCTCCCAATTGTAATGTAAATATTCAAAAGCCAGCCAATAAAAAACAAAGGCAATATAACCCTGCTTTTCACCCACATGTTTCTTGGTGAAATGGTACAACCAAAAAGTAATCGCCATCAACAAGGAATTGGCTAAAAAGGCCAAAATCGAGGCAATCGGATCTGAAAAATAAATCCAGTAGCTCGTAATGATATTAAAAAGTAAAAACGTGAAATATGCCCATCCAAAAACTTTCCATCCCGCTCTTTTTTCGTCTTTTAAAGAATCCTCCATTAACAATAAAGGAACCCATGCAACACCCATCAAAAGATTCAAATCACCTATTTCAGGAAAAGATAAGGCCATCAATAAACCACTCATTAGAGCCAATTTCCAAGGACGACGAAGCATTAATAAATTCATGGCACAAATTTAAAAAAGAATCATCTGAATTTCATCGTGTAGACGAAAAACTCTCAATTATTAACCAAAAAGATAAAATTTACCCCAAAAAAGGTATTGCAGACAAATTTAAATAGTGCGTAATTTGACAAAAAAATAGTATTATGAAAATAGAGACTATACAACCTGCAGAGTTTGCAAGTCAATTACCTGCTTCAGTAAAAACTCAGGCGTTAATCATTGCTCAGCTAAAAGAACAACACGCCAATATTTCAGAAAAACTATTGCCAGAAATTGATCTGCATTTTTGGGCACTCCTTAAAAACAACAACTTATCGTTAAATCAAGAGATATCAACTATTTACAAAAAATTTTTACGCTTTCAAGAACATCTCAATGACCATTTTTTTATGGAAGAAATTATGGTTTTTCCTTCAATTCAAGAAACTAAAGATTTAGGCAATGTAATAGAAGATTTCATCAATAAACATGATAATTATGAATTGATACTTGCCCAAATGCTGATTGACATAGAGACTAAGCTTGCTCCCATTTCCGAACTTTTATCACTTCGCATTCTTCTTCTCAAAATAGAGCGACTTTCTCTGATGTTAGAGGAGCATCAAGCATTGGAAGATAATTTGTTTGTTGAATTATTGAATTAAAATTTCAAAAAAAATCCCCCGACAAACCGGCGGAGGATTCCATTTGACAAACGATTCTCTTATTTGATTGTCACAAACTCAACACGTCTATTTTTTGCTTGATTTAGCTCCGCATCATCTCCGTCTGTAGGAGCAGGTGAGCGCTCACCCTTATCTGTTGCAATTAATCTAGACTCATCAATTCCTTGATCTACTAGATATTTAATAACGCTATTGGCACGGCGCATTGCCACTCCTTTATAAACAGCATTATCCAAAGCCACTTTTGCTTCCTCTTCGTCGATGTGAGCGACTACTCGAACACGAACATTCGGATTTTCTTTCATCCATTTTACCACTCTATCCAAATCATTTTGGGCACTTCCAGTAATCATATCACGACCAAAACCGAAATAAACAGTTGATGCGTTGAGTTTTTCCTCAAGAGTCATGTTATCTTTAATGAAATCACTCTTTGAATAAATCACGGAAGACCCTAGCTCAACATATTCATCCGAACCACAATCACAACGCTCGTCATCTTCAAGCAATTGCACAGTGATGTTGTCAATAAAATAATACGCACCACCTATTTGTGGATTCTTGTTAGATGGGTCCTTTTTAATCTTTTCTACTTTAGTTTCTTCAGTCATATTAAAATTTCCTATCGAAATATATTTTTCTGTGCCATCCGCAATGTAGGTGCCACAAACACGTTCCCAGCTAAATGTGCCACTAAAAACGCGGTTGTTTACATCTCTTACATGAGGCTTGTCTATTATTGACTTCTTGTCTGTAATAGATATGTCCTTTTTTGAGAAATGCGCAGCGATGTTATTTGTTGCAAATTTCGAGTTGTCGCCAAGAGAAACATAAAATTTAACACAATACGATTGACCCTTCTTTAGGGGCTCTCTCAACTTTGAAGTCATATAAGACCGGGGCTGTTTGTTACCCTGGGTGTAGACCATCACCCCTGCAAAAATCTCACCATCTTGTGCGACTTCGCTCCCATATATGTTCTTCTCCGGATCAATCTCTGGCAACTTCTTGTCTTTAAGAAACAAATCTGCTTTTGCCCCAGTTGCAGAAATCCAACCTGCAGCTGCCTCTAGGCCTCCTAGTTTTTTAGGGCCTTTTCCGGTAATACTCTCAAAGCTACCGTTTTCTACTAAATTCTCTCCAGTTTGAGCAAACATCATTGATGTAGTCAACATACCAGCAAATAAAAAATACTTCTTCATAATTCTATAGTTTAAAGTTCTTAACTGTTTCTACAAAAATTTTCACCTTCTCGGGGTCAACATCCGGGTATACACCATGTCCCAAATTTACAATATGTCTTCTACTTTCAAAGCTTTTTAGTAAAACATTTGTCATTTCAACAATCTGCTCATCAGAAGCATATAGCGCACACGGGTCTAAATTCCCTTGAAGCGTTCTCTCATTACCAACCAATTTCCTTGCCAAAGACATATCCATCTGCCAATCAACACCAATCGTATTACATTGAAGCGCTGCTAAAGCTTCAAAGGAATGGTATGCGCCTTTCGAAAATAAGGTAAGCGGAACCCCAGTTATGGCATCAGCAATTTTCTCAATATATGGCATGGCAAAAGTGGCGTAATGTTCTGGACCAAGAATTCCAGCCCATGAATCAAACAATTGCAACATGTGTGCCCCAGCTCGAATTTGGGCTTGAAGATACTTAATGGTGACATCTGTGATGGCTTCCAACAACTGATGAGCCAATTCAGGATTAGTATATAAAATCTTTCGGGCTACTGAAAACGTTTTTGATCCTTGCCCTTCAGTCATATAACAAAATATGGTCCAAGGAGCACCAGCAAATCCAATTAAGGGAACACGACCGTTCAATTCTTTATTGGTTAGTTTTATCGCTTCTAAAACATAGCCAAGACGGTCTTCAACATCAATGTTCAAATCAATTTTCGACAAATCGCTTTGTGTCCGTACAGTTTGCTCAAACCATGGACCACGTTTTTCTAACATTTGATACTCCAGACCCATAGCTTCAGGTACAACTAAAATATCAGAAAAGATAATGGCTGCATCTACACCTAATATATCTACAGGCTGTATGGTAACTTCCATGGCCAGCTCAGGTGTTTCCACCAATTCTTTGAAACCAGACAGAGAATTTCGGATAGCCCGATATTCTGGCAAAATTCTGCCTGCCTGACGCATCAGCCAAACAGGGTAGCGCTCAATGTCTTCACCTCGAGCAGCCCTTAATATTAAATCATTTTTTAAGTTCATAGTCCACAAAAGTAAAAATTACATGCACAGCATTTACCATGCAATAGGATTTCGATACATTTTTTCGAGCCAAGCATTTACTTGACTGAATTGACGACTTCCAAAATAGCCTCTGTAGACACTTAATGGGGATGGATGAACAGATTCCAAAATCAAATGATTGGGATTGCTGATTAAAGATTTTTTTTCTCTAGCATTCTTTCCCCACAGCATAAATGCAATTGGAGTTGAATGCTTATTTAGCTCTTCAATTACAGTGTTAGTGAATTGTTCCCAACCTTTATGTGCATGACTATAAGAACAACCAGCACGAACTGTTAAAACCGTATTCAACAATAAAACACCTTGCTTTGCCCATGGTTCTAAATCGCCATTTTCAGGAGCTTCAATCCCTAAATCTGCTTGTAGTTCTTTGAAAATATTTTGGAGGGATTTTGGAAGCGGTTTTACATTCTTGTCTACAGAAAAAGCCAAACCATTCGCATGTCCAATAGTCGGGTATGGATCTTGCCCTAGAATCACCACAACAACCTGACTCAAAGGACATAACTCGAAAGCTCGAAACAGCAATTTAGTTGGGGGAAAAACATCATATTTCGTTCTCTCAAACTCTATAAATGCTTGTAAAGACCTAAAATAGTTTTTCTTGCTCTCTTGCTCTATAAATTGATTCCACGTCATATGTGCGCACAAAAAAAGGAGGTCGTTAAACCTCCATTAACTATCTTTCGAAAGAAAAAGCTTACAATTGGTTTACAAAAACCGTCAAACCTGATTTCAAGTTAGACGCCTTGTTCTTGTGAATGATGTTTCTTTTAGCAAGCTTGTCAATCATTCCAATTACACGTGGTAAAACCGTTTCAGCAACCGATTTATCAGTTGTAACTCTCAATTTTCTAATTGCAGTACGTGTTGACTTGTGTACAAAACGATTTCTTAAACGTTTTGCGTCATTCGAACGAATTCTCTTTAATGCAGACTTATGATTTGCCATAATCTAAAAATATAATTTAAATGAGCAATGTGCTCGTTTGTAGCCCGTAGGGGAATCGAACCCCTCTTGCCAGAATGAAAATCTGAAGTCCTAACCGATAGACGAACGGGCCAAATTTTTTAATTGCTAATACCTGTAGCCCATAAGAGAATCGAACTCCTGTACAAGGATGAAATCCTTGCGTCCTAACCACTAGACGAATGGGCCGAAATAAAGAACAACCCCCAAATTTGGGAGTGCAAATATAGAATATAAATTTTATCTAACAACAATTCCGGAAAAAATTATTCATTTCCTTGCGATTTTTATTGAAAGGAGCTCAGAAGAACTGTCAATTAATCTTCGTTATCAGAAACTGACGACAAAAATAACGCACCACGACAATAATTCAGTATGTTTCTCGTACTTTTGCAATATGAAAAATTTATTGCTCAGTTTTGTTTTGATGAACCTAGGCTTATCATTGGCTCAAGAGGTTGTACTTTTGGAAGATTTTGAAAACGGTATATCCAGTTCTTGGCTTGTAGTTGATGGAGATGGACACACAGTACATCCAAGCGTTCAAGCGTTTCAACCTGCGTGGATTGGTTTGCAAGATCCGTTTAATTTGGTAAATAAAATAGCAGGGTCTACCTCCTATTTTGTGCCCGAAGCTCAAGCCTCTAGACTTTTGATTACACCACAAATTTCACTTGGTGCTTATGGAAATATCGTTTCCTGGAAATCAATGTCGCACGACCCATCATTTCCAGACTGGATTATGGTTCTCATATCCACAACAGGCACAGATATAGAAGACTTTACAGACACGCTATTCCGATTGAATAATGAATTTCCATATTGGACGGAGCGATCAATCAATTTGAGCGATTCAGGTTATGTTAACCAAGATGTATATTTGGCTTTTGTCAATCACACCAATCAAGGATTCAAATTGTACCTAGACGACATCCAATTCGAAATCAACAACCCTGTAAATGTGCCTTCTTTTACTGATAGTGATTTGGTTCGAATTTATCCAAATCCTTCAAGAGATTTTATTTCATTTGTTGCAAACAAAACTATTCAGCGCGTGGAAATCCTAGATTGTATGGGACGACTTATAATGAGCGAAGAATACCCGATTGAATCGTTAAACATACAATTCTTAAATCCAGGCACCTACATAATACGTGTACTGGTAGGCGATGCAATAGAATCCATAATGTTTAATAAAATATAATCCTACTCTAAAGTAGAACTAAGCATAAAAGAGTAAACTGATAGACGTTAGAAAAACATATTGTTTTCAGTAAGACGTTGCAAAACAACATTACTCAACGAATCTTGACGCTCCTTTTTAACGGGATAACCATCAATTGCCTCAAGGGATGCATATTCGTAATTCAAATCTTCGTTGTTCCAAACAAATTTAACCACAAACGATCCTGCTTCGCGATCTGGAAAAAGTAACATTAAATCATAATAGCCAGAAGGTGTTGAATGTAATTCAGCCAAATTAGCGACAAATCCACGCATTTTAATCAATTTGCTATCCACCCTTTCAAATAAAATGAAACGTCGAAGTGGAAAATCATCCACCGTAGCGCGAATTTCTAATCCAAAACCATCGTTCCAGGACATAGAACTATTGTACTTAAAAAACTTGTAGTTTTTTGGAGAACATAAAGGTTTCATTAAGGTATCTGGCCCAAACTGTGGCGTAGGCGTCATCGAGCAAAGACCTATTTCTAAGAGTAGCTTTTGAAAAAGCTCTTCCTCAAAATCAGCATCGTCAAAATAATTAAGAACAACAATTGTGTCCACCTCAAAATCTTCATTGCTCCCCCAACTATTTTCACCATCTGTACATGACACAAAACAGATAATAGAAATAGCCAAAAAACTTAGCATTACATAGGTTTTTCTTTTCATAGATTAGAGAATATTTGTTTTGCAATAAGCACAGATTCTGCTAATTTCTCGATATTGAGTCCTGTCTCAAATCCCCGTGAATCTAACCAAGCTACCATTTCCTCTGTGGGTAAATTTCCTGTTAATGTATCGGTTGCAAAAGGACAGCCTCCGAGACCCCTAATTGCACCATCAATTCTATGACATCCTGACTCTAGAGCAGCATTTACCTTCAACTGCCACTCATTAGGGGTAGCATGAAGATGGGCACCTATCTCAAAACCATTGACATTTGGCATGATTTCATCAAAAACAGATTTAATTGTTTCTACACTAGCTGAGCCAACTGTGTCAGACAAAGAAAGTATTTCTACCTTGAGTTCTTCACGCAATCGCAGGCTCCAATCCGTCACTAAAGAAGAAGACCAAGGATCTCCGTAAGGATTTCCAAAGCCCATAGAAATATAAACAACTAACTTCTTGTTTTTGGCAATGCATAGGTCATTGATGTCGTGTAACCTGCTGAGTGATTCCTCTATTGTGGCATTGGTATTCCTCATTTGAAATGTCTCAGAAATAGAGAAAGGGTAACCCAAAAAAAAGATTTCTTCAAATTCCACTGCCCGCTGAGCTCCTTTCAAATTAGCAACTATCGTTAACAATTTGGATTTAGAATTTGACAAATCAATGCGATTCAATAATTCTGCTGTATCAGCCATTTGAGGCACGGCGCGTGGACTAACGAAACTGCCCACATCAATAGTATCAAAGCCAACCCCTAGCAACGAATTGACATACATAATTTTATCCTCAGTTGGAATAAACCTTTTCAAGCCTTGCATCGCGTCACGCGGGCATTCGATAATCTTGATTTTTTGCATGTGTAAATATACAATAAAGATGTTCTACTAATTCACAGTCAACTCCCTCAGAATACGTTTAATCAATCCAGGCCCCTCGTATATAAATCCTGTATATAACTGAACCAACACTGCACCAGCCCTTAGCTTTTCATTTGCATCTTCTGGACTGTGAATACCACCAACACCGATAATAGGAAAACTTCCTTTGGAGTGTAAACTTAAAAACTTTATAACTTCTGTAGATCTGTTTTTTACCGGAATTCCTGAAAGCCCACCTGCCCCTATGGCATCCAATTCATCAATATTCGTTTGTAATTTCTCTCGAGAAATCGTTGTGTTTGTAGCTATAACACCTGCAATTTTTGTTTCATCAACAATGTCAACAATATCAATAAGTTGGTTTTTATTCAAATCTGGCGCAATTTTTAAAAAGATTGGTTTAGCCTTATCCTTCATCAGATTCAAACGCATCAGCTCATTTAAAATAATCTTCAAAGGTTCTTTGTCTTGAAGTGCTCGTAAATCAGGCGTGTTTGGCGAACTAACATTAACCACGAAATAATCTACGTAATCAAACAACTTATTGAAACAAATAATATAGTCGTCAACCGCTCGCTCATTTGGGGTGATTTTATTCTTTCCAATATTTCCTCCAACAATTAATCCTGATTGTCGCTTCTTAAGCCTTTCAACGATGACATCTGCTCCGTCATTATTAAAGCCCATTCGATTGATTAGTGCCTGATCCTTTTTCAAGCGAAAAAGTCGTGGCTTCTCATTTCCTTGCTGCGCTAAAGGAGTCACTGTGCCAATTTCTATAAAACCAAACCCAAAAGATGGCAAAATATGTAAATATTGTGCGTTCTTGTCAAATCCAGCAGCCAAACCTACCGGGTTAGGAAAATTAATGCCAACAACCTCAGTAGCTCTACTTGGTGAATTTAAAAGGAAACGTTTCCGAACCAAAAATTTAAACCCCGGAAGATAGAAAAGAATGTTCAATATAGAAAAGGACAAATGATGAACCTTTTCAGGATTGAATAAAAATAGAGTCGGACGGATGATTGCTTTATACATAAAAAAAAATTGGGTGTAAAGTTAACAAACCTTACACCCAAAATTAAAATCAAATTTATTTTTCTTAGAATTTAGTTCTTACACCACGACCTCCGCCGCCACGTTTAGGACCTTTCTTGTAAGACAAGTTGTAAATAGCATGAATGTTGAACATAACAAATGCGTCATTGTCGTCAGCGTTACCTCTCTGTTGTCCTTCTCTCCACCAGTTTGAATTAACAACACTTCGGTCAGTAAGAACTGCAGACCTTGGGTTGTTCGCAGCAAGAGCAGCACGGTCATAATAATGTGATCCAGAAACATCATCTACATAATCTGTAAATGTTTTATGGTAAGCCAATTCGAATCCAATTCGCCAAAACTTATTAATGCTTGTTTTAAATCCAATACCAACAGGTACTGAAAAGCTATACCATTTGTATGGCTCAGGACCATCAGCCATATTCTGACCTTCCGTTCCTAATGGACGTAGTGCAACCCAGTCACCATCATATTTTGCCTTTGGATTATACAAAAATGCACCTACACCAGCAAACAAATATACTTGAGAAGATTTGTTTCTGTAAGAATTAATCATCTTTCTGGAAGAACGAACATTATCAGAATACCAAACGATAAATTCAAGCTGCTGAGACAATTCAATAACCGTTGAACGGAAACTCAAATTTCTAGAATTTCTTACTACGTTATCACTATTTGCATCATTACCATTTACCCAAAAGAAATTGAGGTTTGTTTTGGTTGAGAAACGCGGAGCGAATCTATAACGGAATCCTGCATTAAAACCTGCACGAGTCGCCGGAAAATCAAGATCTAAGGGAGAATTAGTTCTGCCTATACCTGGTCCACCGCCCAAATCACCTAAAAACTGAGTTGCGGACATACCAAAATAAACTTCCTTTTTATTCAAAGCCCAGTTTCTTGAGGAGTTGAAATAATTTGTCTGAGCGAATGTTTCAGCCATAGACATCAACAAAACCCCAGTCAAAACAATACAAAATCTTAAATTCATCTTTAATCTATTTTTCACCATAATCATCTTTTTTCATCCTTAACGCTAAAGGATTTAACACTTTACGGCGGCTAAATTACACAAATTATCCTAAGCGTCAAAAAAAATAGAGAAAAAAGACGTTTTTAACAAGGGCTTATGAATTAAAATACATTTTCTTCAGTTTGGCAATACCCCTAAAGCATTTGACTTTGGCATTGTTCTCACTGATTCCAAGTACGTCGCCAAGCTCTCTAAACGACATCTTGTCATAGAACCTTAAGCGAATCACCTCAAATTCAGATGGTTTTAATCCTTGCAAACATTCTTGCAAACGATGAAGATTCCCTTCGTTTTCATCTTCTTGATAAGAATCAAAAAAAGTGGCAAAATCGATGCTCTCAAAATCTGAAAATTGCTGCTTGCTTTTGTCTCTGAAAGCTTGATAAATCTCGCTTTTTGCAATTCGATAGAGCCAAGAACCGAAAGGCACGCCCTTGAATTGGTATTTGTGTAAATTGCAAAATGCTTTAAAAAAAACTTGCGAAGTTACATCAGCGGAAAGTTCTAAGCAGTGAACACGTTGATTTACGTAACGGAAGATTTGATCGTAATACTTATTGTACAATCTTCCGAATTTTTCTGGATCGCGCTTGGCTTGCTCAATCCACTCAAACTCAGAAATAATTTTTTCTGGCGCTTGGTGATACAAGGCATTGATAATCATGGCTTTGGGTTTTTGGGTTATAGTTTTGGTTTTGTTTGATACACAGATTTACTGCATCCTTAGAGAAATTTGATGATTTCGCATGGTTTGGGTTGCGAAAACACCAACAGTTTTATACTTGGTTTCTAAAATAACGCCAAACTTCATACCTTATTGTATGCAAACTCAAAGTTTTTTGAACTAAAACAATCGTTCGATTCTTAAAATACCGATTCAGATATCTGACTAAATGACAAAAAGCTTGGAAGGTAACTCAGCCTATTTTTGACCTACTCGGTTTCCAAACTTTTACCCCAGACCAATAGCGAAAAATTAACAGTGCATGATTCGATGGAATCTCTAACTTGTTGACTTTAACTTGCTTATTGTAATCGCCATGAGCCTCAGGAAAAATGAGTTCAACAACTACTCCCCTTCTATTCACAGTGAATTTAAGTGATTCATTTTCGAAGTTTTTTACTGCAGACTCCATTTTTCCATCAACCACAAGATGATTTACCGCCCAAATTTTGTCCCCAATCATCAAGCCAGATAAATCAGCTCCTGAGCCAGGAATAATAGCGCTCACTTGATGATATCCACCAACAAAAGACGTTTTTAAACCAAGCCGCGAAGCGACTAAATCAGGATTAGAATTATGAGTCAAATCAAAGCCTAAATTATTTAGGGCATCAACAATGAATCCCTCATATGAGGCTCGCTTAAAGACAATAGCCTCAAACAATTCTCGATAATCAGCTTCCGCCAAAGTATTTACACTATCAACAAAATCATTTTCTGTAGCCCCACGACCTTTAAGGTAACAATTCTTGTACAATTGACTCATTAAATCTTTCAGCGACTTTTTAGCATTCGTATGACTTCTTATGAAAATGTCGGTGATAAACGCAAGCAACGCACCCTCGTTGTAAATAGACACTTTTCGCGAAGGCACTCCCGCAACATAACCATCTAACCAAGTGTCAAATGAACTTTCTGCCAAGCTATAATTAAATCGACCTTGGTTATCAATATGCTTTTGAATAACTTGCGTGAATTCTTTTAAGTATCGATCCACATTCCAAACTCCTGATGTCATCAAATAATGATCGCCGAAGTAGGTTGTAATCCCTTCGCACAAATACCCCATGCGAGAGTAATTCTCTTGCGTGTAATCGTAAGGCCAAAGATCAACCGACCTTAATGACTTTACATTCCAAACATGATACAATTCATGAGAACTCACACCCAATAACTCATCATAAAGTCCATCAAAGACTTCTAAAGCAGGCCCGAGTACAATGATGGTTGACTCCTTATGTTCAACCCCATGATAATGAGCATTTGCTGTTGTTAAGATCATAAAATGAAATTGCTTTACAGGAAAAGCACCAAAATCGTCCATTTGTTTTTTAGTAAACTTTTGAAAATCATTAAGTACGCGATCCCAAGGCACTTCGTGAACACCGAAAAAAGTGATTTTGAAATCTACGCCTTTATAATTAAATCCATTTGTGGAATAATCGTTTGAAAACACAAAAGGACTGTCGACCAATTCATGAAAGTTTGCTGCGTGTATTTCACCGTTATTTAAAGGTAAAGTGCCAGAATAAAAAAGTTGTTTCGCTGGTGTGATTCGTAAAACACATGACTCGTTTTCCTTTCCTTTTTCGAAAACCAAGCAATTAATTGGATTGATGTAAACCATTGTTTCATCCAAAAAAGTCGACCCAGCATTTAGTTCAGCTGCATAATATGAGTACTGAACCACAACCTTTTTTGCACCCATACATTCCACAGACCACGAATCTTTCAAACTTTTAGAAAACATCAATGGCTTACCCAACTCATCAAAAACTTTAAAAGAACGAATGTTTTTTGCGAAATTTCCAAGTTCATATCGCCCTGGTCGCCAGGCAGGAAAGTTAAGCTGCAAAATATCTTGACTTACATTAAATTCAGCTTTTATTTGTAAAAACTGTTGCTGTGGAAATTCTGTTCCAATCTGATATATCATATTCTTGAGTTTTCGGAAGCAAAAATACTAAATTTGAAACTAAGCTGTGAAGGTCAAAACCACAAAGATGATTCTTTCAAAAAAGCACTCAAAAAGCCATGAAACCCAATTGTGTTCATAACTTTTGTAGGCATCGGATTTCAGGTGAGCAAAAAAATATAACTACATTTGTCGCATGGAAAATTACGTAGTTTCTGCACGCAAATACAGGCCTCAAACCTTTGAAGCCGTTGTTGGCCAGCGGGCTATCGTAATGACACTGAAAAACGCAATCAAGTCCAATCAAGTCGCTCAAGCGTTTTTATTTTGTGGGTCTCGCGGCGTTGGCAAAACATCTACAGCGAGAATTTTAGCTAAAACATTGAATTGCACATCTAGAACTACTGAAACAGAAGCTTGCAACACTTGCCCATCTTGTGAGTCCTTTAATCAGGGAAGTTCGCTCAATGTTTACGAAATGGATGCTGCATCAAACAATGGAGCCGACCACATACGCAGCTTGATTGATCAAGTTCGGATTGCGCCACAATTAGGTTCTCACAAAGTTTATATTATCGATGAGGTTCACATGCTTTCACAAGCTGGATTTAATGCGTTCTTGAAAACCTTGGAAGAACCCCCTAAACACGCTATATTCATTCTGGCTACAACGGAAAAGCACAAAATCATACCCACCATTCTTTCGCGCTGCCAAATATTTGATTTTAACCGTATAAAAGTTAATGATATCGCCAAACATTTGGAGGGTGTCGCTCAAAAAGAAAATATTAGTGCTGAGTCAGAAGCTCTTTATCTTATTGCCCAAAAAGCAGACGGTGCCCTACGAGACTCACTCTCAATTTTTGACCAAATTGTATCTTTTACCCAAGGCCAAGTCACTTACCAAGCTGTGCTCGAAAATCTGAACGTTTTGGATTATGATTACTTTTTCAAAATTGTTGATTTTGCTGAAAACGAAAATATTCCGGGAGCATTAATTTTGTACAACGATATTATGGAAAAGGGATATGACGGTCACAACTTCTTATCAGGACTTTCAACTCACTACAGAAATCTTTTGGTCGCCAAAGACCCAGCTTCTTTGTCATTGCTTGAAGTTAGCGATACTGTCGTTGCGAGATACGCAGAACAAAGTTCTGGCATCACGAGCCACACTATTTTGCGCTCTATATACATCATCCAAAAGGCGGAAACCGAATTTAAAGCATCCAAAAATCAACGCTTGCTTGTAGAATGGACGCTCATGCAACTCTGCTCGATAAAGCAAGAGTCTGAAAAAAAAAATTCCTAACTGACCGCATAAACATCTTGCCTTTTCAAAATCAGAGTCTGCGAGAAAAATCAGCGCCTAAAGAAGTTGTTCAAAAACCATCCGTCGGAAAGTTGTTCACCATTCTTCAACCAGAAGCGCCAAAAACAGTTTCGCAACCTGTCGGGTCTTTAAAAACAAATAATATCTCAATAAAAGAGGCCTTAAAACCACCTGTCGCTGAAGGTTTAGAAGAATCAAACAGAGAGTTTACAACTAGCGAATCGAAACCTTTAGATTTAGAATCATTATTGATGCATTGGAAAAAATATGCGCACGTGCTACTTAGCCAAGATAAAACCAATTTATTCTCGATGATGACCAAACGAAATCCGAGAATTATCAATGACAACACCTTTACTTTTGAATTGGATAACGACATCGTAAAAGGCATGTTTGGCACAGAACTAAATGACTTAATGGGATATTTGCGCCAATCTTTCAAGAATGGTTCGTTGCAATTAAATTTAACCTTATCTGCCGAGGAAATATCTGCAAATAACCCTTACAGTCCTGCAGAAAAATTTAAGGTTTTGGCTGAAAAGAATCCAAATATCTCAACCTTACAAAGCACCTTTAATTTGGACTTAGATTATTAAATACATTCTAACAATCGTGCAATTTTTGAACAAATCAAACAACAATTTTATCTAACTTTGTGCCCAATGACAACCTTCGACCCTAAAAATCTCAGTGTTCCAGAAATTCATGGGCTTTTGCTTGGTGCAATTGGACCTAGACCAATCGCATTTGCCAGCACAATAGATGAAAAAGGAAATCACAATTTGGCACCATTTAGCTTTTTCAATGTCTTTTCAGCCAACCCACCCATTTTAATTTTTTCTCCAGCGAGAAGTGGTAGAAACAATACAACAAAAGACACCTTCGAAAACGCCAAAAAAGTGCCAGAATGCGTAATTAATGTGGTAACTTACGATATGGTACATCAGATGAGTTTAGCAAGTTCACCATATGCATCAAATGTAGACGAATTTGTAAAAGCAGGATTTATTCCCGTTCCTTCCGAAACCGTTCGCCCCATGCGCGTTAAAGAATCACCTGCACAATTTGAATGCAAAATAATTGAGATTAAAGAATTGGGTACAGAAGGTGGGGCTGGAAACTTAATTATTTGTGAAGTTACCCGTTTTCATGTTCGCGAGGAGCTTTTGGTGAATGGAAAAATCGACCAAACGAAAATTGATCTTATCGCTCGAATGGGTGGAAATTTTTATTGCCGTGCAAATGGTTCAGCTCTATTCGAAATTCAAAAACCACTCACAACTATTGGAATTGGTTTTGACAATTTACCCCAAGATGTCCGAAAAAGCAAAGTGCTCACTGGCAACGACTTAGGACAACTCGCTAATGCTGAATCGTTTCCAAACGAAACAGACGTAAACGATTACAAACTTATTGAACTGAGCGAAATATTCATTAAATTTGAAGACGACCCAATTGAACTAGAATCGGAACTACATCAAATGGCAAAAAATCTTTTAGAAGAAAATAAAGTTGAGGAGGCATGGCTTACCCTTCTCGCATTTAATAATTAACCTTAAAAAATAAATTATGTACACTGTTAATGGAGTTTTAAAAGTGATCAACGACACACAAGTTGTTTCAGAAAAATTTAAAAAACGCGAAATTGTTATTACAGACAGCTCTGGACAATATCCTCAAGATATTTTATTCCAGTTGGCTCAGGATAAAACGGATTTAGTAAACGATATGCAGCCCAACGAGGCTGTGCAAGTATCATTTTTTATAAGAGGTCGTGAGTGGACAAGTCCTCAAGGTGAGGTGAAATACTTCAACTCTCTTGATGTTTGGTCAATCAAAAAAGTAGGTGTTGGAGATTCAGGTCCAAGCAATGAACCACCAATCAGAACAACTTCAGAGGCTCAATCGTTTACATCATCGGAAGATGATGATCTTCCGTTTTAAATAAATCATTTTTAACGTCTTTTAAATATGGAACTTTTTATCATAACGTTTGTCTTTTTGGGCTTGGCTTTTGCTGGAATTGCCATAAAAATTCTTGTTAAAAAAGACGGCAAGTTTGCAGGTACTTGCGCAAGCAACAACCCAATGCTTCAAAAAGAAGGAGCGTCTTGCGGTTTGTGTGGCGCCGCACCAGAAGAACAATGCAAAAACAACTAGAATGAGCCACATAGATTGGGATACCGCAATTGAATTTGAAGACATCACCTATAAAAAATGTGATGGGATTGCGAGAATTGCCTTTAATCGACCTGAAGTAAGAAATGCATTTCGACCGCAAACTACATCAGAGCTTTTGATTGCATTCCAAGATGCTCATGAAGATACTTCGATAGGGGTAGTCTTATTGTCCGCAGAAGGACCATCTCCCAAAGACGGAGTGTGGTCCTTCTGCAGCGGTGGCGACCAACGTGTCCGAGGAAAACAAGGCTATGTAGGAAATGATGGCTACCACCGCTTGAATATTCTTGAGGTTCAGCGCATGATTCGTTTCATGCCGAAAGCCGTAATTGCTGTTGTGCCAGGTTGGGCTGTAGGCGGTGGCCATAGTTTGCACGTAGTTTGTGACCTCACCTTGGCAAGTAAGGAACATGCAATCTTCAAACAAACCGACGCCGATGTAACAAGTTTTGATGGTGGCTATGGCTCTGCTTATCTTGCTAAAATGGTAGGACAGAAAAAAGCACGTGAAATTTTCTTTCTAGGCAGAAATTACAATGCTCAAGAGGCTTTTGAAATGGGGATGGTCAACGCCGTTATACCTCATGATCAATTAGAAAATGAGGCTATCAAATGGGCCCAAGAAATATTAGAAAAATCGCCAATATCCATTAAAATGCTCAAGTTTGCAATGAACTTAACAGACGACGGAATGGTCGGCCAACAAGTTTTTGCAGGTGAAGCAACGCGACTCGCTTACATGACTGATGAGGCAATTGAAGGAAGAAATGCTTTTCTTGAAAAAAGAAAACCAAACTTTCTAAAAAAATATATTCCTTAAACACTATTGTTTATGAAAGTCAATCTGCGTCAAATCCTGCTTTGTTCTTTTGGAATTTTGATCCTTGGATGTAAAAAAGATGTTGACTCCAATTTAAATTATCATTCCGACTACTACCCATTAATTCAAGGAACTTTTGTGGTTTATGAAGCATTGGAAATTGCCCACGATGCACAAGCGATTATACAACACGATTCCACCAAATTCTTCATAAAAACAGTCATTGATGAGCCATTGGAGGATTTAGAGGGTGATTTGGCTTACAAATTTATTCGATATTGGAAAATAAATTTAAATGATGAATGGGTAGTAAAGGACGTTTGGACAACTAAACTGAAACACTTTCGCGTTGAACTTATGGAAGAAAATCAAAGAACAGTAAAACTTATTTTTCCGGTAAAACTCGACCAAATATGGAATATCAATTCACTCAATTCCAATTCAGAGTTAAATGCTCAATATGATGAAAACACTTTACATGCATCAAGAATATTCAACGATTTAACTTTTGATTCAACCGTTCAAATCAATCAACAAGATTTTTTCAGTTTAGTCGATCATAGAAAAAAATTCGAGGTGTATGCGAAAAATGTAGGCCTCATTTATAAATTCTACAAGGATAATGACATCCTAAATTTCGACACTTTAAACATTCGTTATGGTCGAGAAATCTACTATAAAGTCATCGATTTTGGTAAGGAATAAAGGAATTCATCTCTATGCATACGCCAAAAAAAACATGAACTTCATGAACAGCAGTTGCCTAATCTGTTCAATCTTTCATTTCATCGCAATCAAGATCCACAAGTTCAATAAATTAAAATCATCGGTCAAAATTTGAACAATCGAAGCAGTTAAAAAACATTTGCGTTCAACTTTTTTCATTTTTATTACGTAAACCGAAGGGAAGTTCTATATTTGCACCCCAAATATTTAGAGTAACATGCGTAATAAAGGATTCTTTTGGTTTTTAACCATATTAGTAGCAATTGTTTGTATTTATCAAATTTCTTTCACTTTCGTGACCAATCGCGTTGAGAAAAGTGCTGATAAATTTGCTGTCGAGCAGTTAGATTCTTTGAAAAATTTAGTTCAAAGTCAAACAGACAAAACGATTCTTCTGCCTAACGGTAGAGAACTTCAACTAGACAACATTGAAGCTGAAGACATTATTGTAAATTACTACACCAATGCTTATTTGATTGAAAAAGGCGAAAAGAAAGTTTCTTGGACTGGCGCTACATACAACGAAGCAAAAAATAGAAGTATCAATTTGGGGCTCGACTTAAAAGGTGGAATGAGCGTAACACTCGAGATTTCGATACCTGACTTGGTGAAAAATGAGGCGGTAAACCCAAGAAATGCAAGATTCGGAGTTCCTTACGAAAAGGCAGTTACTACCTACCGAACAAGTGGTGGAGATTTTATCGATATCTTCGTTACTGAATATAGAAAGCAAAACAAAGATCGCAAATTAATTGATGACTTCTTTTCACCTTCGAATAGCGAAGTATTAGAGCGGGAAGCCTCAGACGACAAAGTTATCTCATATTTGAGAGGGAAAGTGACAAGCTCACTTACAGGTGTTGAAAATATCATGAATCGCCGCATCAATCAATTTGGAGTTGCTCAGCCAAACATTCAAAAAGACGAAAATTCAAATAGAATCTATATTGAGCTGCCAGGTGTAAAGGATAAAAACACGGTTCGCCAAAAACTACAGTCTACTGCAAATCTTGAATTTTTTGAAACTTATCACAACGTAGAATTCGTTTCATTCTTAGAAGAAGCTGACAAAGTTTTAAATACGAAATATGGTGAGAAAAAAGATATAGACGCCTCTCTTGAACTTTCCTTAGACGACAATAACGCTGCAAGTGCAGATACCACCAATACAGCTGACTCAACAAGCTCAGATGATGCGCCTTTATTATCCTTGGATGGAGATAGCACAAAAACTGAAGCCGACTCATTGAAAACTAAGGAGGCTCAAACAGACCCTGCAACATCTGTTCTCTACAAGAACATAGTGCAAATGGGTACTTTCAACCAAGATCATTCTGAAATCTTGTTTTATGCTCAAGCAAAAGACACAGCGTCTATTAGTCGCCTTTTAAAAGACAACGACGTTCGGGCTTTATTACCTGTTTCTAATGTCCGCTTCATGTGGTCTTCAACGCCAATTAAATTTGACGTGCAAAACAAATCTTCAATTACCGCTTTCCCAATTCACGCTATCAAAATACCAGAAAATGGTAGAGCGTTTATCGACGGAAATGATATCGATTACGCAAATCAAGATTTTGATCAAAATGGTCGTATTGGTGTATCTTTAAAAATGACGGCAAAAGGTTCCATAAAATGGTCTACCCTTACCAATAACAACTTTAAAAAAACTGTTGCTATTTGCATGGACAATATGGTAATAAGCTCGCCAATGGTTCAAGCAAAAATGAACGATGGTAGAGCCATTATAACAGGTAACTACACAGTTGACGAAGCAAAAGAATTTGCTGCTTTGCTTAACGCTGGATCCCTTCCTGCACCTTGCGTGATTGTTGATGAATCTGTAGTTGGCTCTACATTAGGAGAGCAAAACATCAGTTCAGGTATGACCTCATTTGCCATCGCTTTGATAATGGTCTTGCTATATATGGTTTTCTTCTATAGTAAAGCTGGACTTATTGCTAACATTGCTCTATTAGTGAACATACTATTCATTCTTGGGTCATTGGCTTCATTTGGTGCTGTATTGACTTTGGCTGGTATTGCAGGTATTGTATTGACAATCGGTATGGCAGTTGATGCCAACGTTCTTATATTTGAACGTATTAAAGAAGAAGTAGCCGCGGGTAAAGGTCAGAAGCAGGCCATATCAGATGGTTTCTCTAAAGCGCTTTCTTCAATCTTAGATGCGAACATCACGACTTTGCTCACTGCAATCATTCTTAAAATATTTGGTTCTGGACCAATTGAAAGTTTCGCTACTACTCTGATTATCGGTATTTTCTCTTCAGTTTTTGCTGCGGTTATCGTATCTCGCTTGATTTTTGAGTATATTTCTGAACGTAAAGGAGAAATTTCTTTTAGCACAAATATGACGAAGAATTTCATGAAGAATAAAAGTATTCGCTTCATGAGCAAAAGAAAAAGCTTTTACGTTATCTCTGGTATTTTGGTGCTTGTATCCGTAGGAATGCTTGCTACAAGAGGATTGAAATTTGGAATAGAATTTACAGGTGGACGTTCATTTGAAGTTCGTTTCGACAAAGCAACCAACAATGAAGAAATCGCCAAGAATCTAAAAATGGTATTTGTAGATAATGGCAAAACTGCCGACGTAATTGTTAAAAAGAAGGAAAGTAAAAACATTGCAGAAATTCAAACCAATTTCATGCATACTACAGTAAATGCAGATACACTTGTTGACCAAAAACTTCGTGAAGGATTAGACATGTGTAAAGCGTCCATGGGGGAATATCAAATCGTTCAAAGCCGAAGTATTTCTGCTGTAATTTCTGATGAACTAAAAACTTCATCAACCTATGCAATTTTGATATCACTCATTGTAATATTCTTCTACATTTTACTTCGATTTGGGAAATGGCAATATGGTTTAGGAGCTCTAGCGGCTATGTCACATGACGTTATTCTCGTTCTTGGGGCTTACGCAGCTCTACATGGCATTATGCCATTTAACATGGATATCGACCAAGCATTTATTGCGGCAATCCTAACAGTTGTGGGTTATTCAATAAACGATACCGTAGTTATTTTTGACAGAATTCGCGAAGTTCTAGGATTGCACAAATCAAAGGACACTGAATCGAATATAAACGACGCATTGAACTCAACCTTGAGTAGAACAATCAATACTTCGGGTTCAACATTGGTCGTTCTTTTGGTGATCTTCCTTTTAGGAGGTGCGGCTATTCAAGGATTTATTTTCGCCCTCATCATTGGTGTTTTAGTTGGTACTTATTCTTCAATTTGTATAGCATCGCCAATGATTGTTGACTTAACAACGAAAAAAGGACAAGTTTAAAAAACAATTGATTTATTACAAAAAGAGCTATTTGTCGAAGGACAATAGCTCTTTTTTATTGAAGTAAACCAACATAAGAAAAGGTATTTAAACAATAGGGTTACCCCTTTAAATCGCAGAACGTAAATAGTTTACGTTCTAGGAATGTTTATTTGTGTAAAAATAGCACAAATGAAAATACTTAAAGAACTATCAAGAAAGGAATTTAGATTAAAGTTTGGGTCTGAAGAACTATGTTTAGCTTATTTGACAGAAGCAAAATGGAATGTTGGATATAGTTGTAGAAAATGTAATAATAAGCGTTTTATTTCAGGTAAAAAGAAACACAATCGCAGGTGTTCCAGATGTGGATATGACGAATCTCCGACAGCAAACACCTTGTTCCACAAAATTAAATTTGGCATCGAAAACGGTTTTGAAATGGCTTATGATATTGCAACTAGCAAAAAGGGAGCAAATAGTATTTGGTTGGCTGAACGCTTTGGTGTCAAACAAACTACGGCGTGGTTATTTCGCAGAAAAGTACAAGAAGCAATGAAAAGTAGCGAACAATTCCCTCTTGAAGATGAAGTACATGTTGATGAATTTGAGATTGGAACTCCACAAAAAGGAGAACAAGGAAGAAGTAAATCTGAAAAGAAAATAAGAATCGTAATTGCACTAGAATATCGTGATGGAAAACCTGGTAGAGGTTACGCAAAAGTAATTGATGATTACAGTTCAAAATCACTGAAAACTATTTTTAACGTTCATATCGATAAGGAAGCGAAAATTACTGCAGACGGCTGGACAGGATACACTCCATTAAAAAAAGAATATCCTCATTTTGAACAAAAACTATCTAATAAAGGACAGAATTTTAAAATGCTTCATATTCAAATCAGAAATTTCAAAAATTGGCTTAGAGGAGCACACTCATACTGCGACGAAAGCTATATAAATCAATACATTCAGGAATATTTTTTTAGATTTAATCGGTTAAATTTTAGAGCAACGATTCTAGAAAAACTATTAAACAGAATGATAGCGCATTCGCCAATTACTTATAAATCAATTAGATCCAATGCGACTTAAATAGGTAGCCCTATAACAAAAATTGAAAGGAAGCTGAATAATAGGACTCCAAACATCGTCAATATCAACGGAAATAGGTACTCCGCCTGGAGCATTATAGGCTATCGGCGGTGCATAATTGATTGAAGAAACGCTGTAACTGGTGGTTTGCCCTGAAACTACAGGGGCTGCTGTCAACGTAACACAAGTGCTTGGGCATAGTGTATTTTGATCCAGACCAGCATCCACATCAGGGCAGCCCGGAAATTGCCCCAAAACATTGAGATTGAAAAACATAAGTAGACCGAGTAAAAGTCTTTGCATCATCTAAAAGATTACCTAAGCACCATCTGACAAATATCGTGCTAGTCTATGAAACTGCAATATTAAATTTTGTTAAAGCTTCAAAATGCGAGGATAACGGATTACTTGAATATTTAGCACAGAAAGGATTGAGATTATTTTATTATTTTCGTGGACTCAAAAACCAATATGCTTCAACGAATTTTTGTCACAGCGCTTGCTTTAGGCATTCTTCAAATTGCTTTTGCGCACAGTTTTCATGTAGGCTTGGCTTATGCCGAATATGATGAAGAATCGCAAAAAATGTACTGCTATGTGCAATTGGAATACGCCGATTTTGAACATTGGATTGAAGAATTAAATCCTAAAATTGTTTTAAGTGAATTATTGGTTCAAAAAAACGAATCGATTGAGTGGGAAGAATTTTCTTCTGTTCTTTTGAAGCAATTCCAAGCAAAAACAAATATTGCTCAGGTAAATTTTAAACTCTTCGACATTGAAGTTGAGCCCAATGGGCGATTCTATCTTTATTTCGTTGGTGAAAATGTAGAACCATTTGAATCAATCACTTGGCGATTTTCGTTGCTGATGGGTCATTCCATGCAGCAACAAAACAAACTAGAATTTTTATACGCCGACCAACATTATTTCTTGTACTTCTTTGAACAGGAATATGAAGCAACAATTACCCGAAAAATTGACAACTCAAAACCATGAAAAATTCACTCGTTCTAGCCTTAATGCTATTATCTACATTGGCATTCTCTCAATGGGAAGACAAATTCAAACAACTTGACGACCTGCTACCAACACCGAATGTATATAGAACAGCCTCAGGTGCGCCGGGCCATATGTACTATCAACAAAAAGCAGATTACAAAATAAGCATCGAATTAGATGATGACAAACAAATTATTCGTGGCGAAGAAACTATTACATATACCAATAATTCACCAGACCCTTTGCACTATTTGTGGATGCAATTGGATCAAAACATCGCGGCTCAAAATTCTCATAGCAAACTAATCAATGTAGAACGTATGCAAGATTTTCGCTCCATTCAAGATTTGGAGCGCAAATTTTTCAATTTCGATGGCGGCTTCAAAATTGAATGGATAAAATCATTGAACAATGAAGATTTGAGTTTTGCGATAAATTTGACCATGTTGCGCATCGATTTAAAAACTGCATTAAAACCTGGTACATCAATTTCATTCAAAGTGAAATGGTGGTACAACATAAACGACCGCATGAAAGTTGGAGGCAGATCGGGCTATGAACATTTTGAAGGAGAAAACAATTATCTTTATACCATCGCGCAGTTTTTTCCAAGAATGTGTGTGTATGATGATGTAAATGGTTGGCAAAACAAGCAATTTTTAGGGCGAGGTGAATTTGCATTGCCCTTTGGTGATTATGAAGTAGAAATTACGCTTCCGGCTGATCATATTGTGTCTGCAACTGGCGAATTGCAAAATGCCAATGTGGTATTAACTGCCGAGCAAAGACGAAGACTTTTGATAGCTCGCACATCAGATAAACCTGTTTTTATCGTTACTCCAGAGGAAGCAAAACAGGCAGAAATCCAGCGAAGCACGGCTAAGAAAAAATGGATATTCAAAGCCAAAAACGTGCGCGATTTTGCATTCGCTTCTTCAAGGAAATTTATCTGGGATGCCATGGGTGTGAAACAAGGCACAAATACCGTTATGGCTATGTCATTTTACCCAAAAGAAGGAAATCCGCTTTGGGAGATGTACTCTACTCGCGTGGTAGCCCATACCCTACAAGTTTACTCAAAGCACACCTTTGATTATCCTTATCCCGTGGCAATTTCAGTGCATTCTAAACATATTGGCATGGAGTACCCCATGATCTGTTTTAATGGTGGGCGACCAGAACCAGATGGCACTTATTCAGCAAACACAAAATACGGCATGTTGGGCGTAATTATTCATGAAGTGGGCCACAACTATTTTCCTATGATTGTCAACTCAGACGAGCGCCAATGGAGTTGGATGGATGAAGGCTTAAACACCTTTTTGCAATACCTAACAGAACAAGAATGGGAGCGGAATTACCCTTCACGACGAGGGCCAGCCCATCTCATTGTTGATTATATGAAAGGTGACAAAAACATGATTTCACCAATTATGACCAATTCAGAGTCACTTTGGCAATTTGGCAACAATGCTTACGGAAAACCTGCTACCGCTTTGAATATTTTACGTGAAACAATCATGGGGCCTGAGCTTTTCGATTACGCTTTTAAAGTGTATGCACAGCGATGGATGTTTAAGCATCCCACTCCAGCAGATTTTTTCCGCACCATGGAAGACGCCTCAGCAGTAGACTTAGACTGGTTTTGGCGCGGTTGGTTTTATACCACAGACCACGTAGATATTTCCATGGAAAAAGTACTTTGCTATCGTTTGAATACATTGAATTTAGAAGACGAAGCCAATCTTCAAAGACAATCTGACCTGAGTAAGCCAGAAAACGTCAGCACCATTCGCAACAGAGATCGAGTGGTACAAACACAAACAGAAATTTATCCTGAATTGATGGACTTTTACAACACGCGCGACCCATATGAAATTGTTGATTTAGATAAAAAAGACGCCGAAGAAATATTGAGCAAAATGACCCCAGAACAAAGGGCTTTACTTGATCAAGAAATGTACTTCTACGAAATTCATTTCAAAAATATCGGCGGATTGGTAATGCCCTTAATCGTTGAATTCACTTTCGCAGATGGAACAACGGAAGTACACCGCATTCCTGCAGAAATTTGGAAATTAGAGTCTAAAAACGTATCTCGAATATTCATTACAAATAAATTGGCCGTGAAAGTGGTGCTCGACCCATTCTTGGAAACCGCCGACACTGATTTAAGTAACAACTATTGGCAAAATCTCCCGCCCCCGACCAGACACGACTTGTTCAAGCAAAAGGTGAATACACAAAATGATATGCAACGCTCAAGATAATAAGCCTTGTAAATTATAATAAATCGAATTATTTTCGAGGCTTCATCATTGTTTCACTTGCGTTCAGCTCATTATATTCATACCTACAGAAGTCATTGCTTCCGTTTTTCCTAATCGCTCACCACAAAACTGTTTCCAAATCCTGCAGCATTAGGTGGTTTATTCACACGTTTTTGTGTTTAAAGGTGTTCATGAGGTCGCTTCGCTAAGTTGGTAACTATTTCCCGCAAAACGGGACAGGCTCTGAAAATCGTCACCGAGAGACCTACTCTCATCTGTTTTAAAGCATTGATAATCGGACTGATTATCATTCAAGTCACACACGGTTTGCAGCTACAAGAAGTTGACATTTACGGGGCACAAAACTGCCTGCCACCACGACTTGTCCCGCCTTTGCGGGAAAAGTTGACACGAGGTGCGACCTGTCGCGTCAAAGCGGGAATGTTTCATTTAACCTGCCTGCACCGACCCTAGGGGTAACCGCCAATTTTTTGTTAGGTGCTGTTATGCCTTCGTTGTTCTTTTCTGTCGATGCCTGTCTGGCAATATTTACGGCTGTTTTGGTGCGGCAGCTTAGTGAATCTTTTAATTTTTTTTAGCTTGGCTTCATGCGGTTGCAAAAAATACAAATGTGCCACCAAAAGCGGTGGCACATTGTCAAGTTAAATATCTTTTGGAAAAGGGTCCTGGAATTCCTTTTTACTTTCA
>Ga0209284_10002118_pt1 | contig 27940 bp, 20 predicted proteins | sample FRY03_FD_187211 | JGI IMG/M metagenome (GOLD analysis project Ga0209284, IMG submission 187211) | Freshwater microbial communities from Lake Fryxell liftoff mats and glacier meltwater in Antarctica - FRY-03 (SPAdes) (version 2) | ecosystem: Environmental > Aquatic > Freshwater > Ice > Glacier...
ACTATTTTGACCAAGCCGATAATGCCTTTATATCGGCTTATCGGTACCACCATCAAGACCATTCGTTTGAAGTAAAAGTGGAATATGCCAGTTGTCCGCCCATCGAAGGCCGGGTGCTCATTTTAGCCGACCCTATGATTGCCACGGGTACCAGTTTAGTGCTTACTTATAAATCGCTGCTGCAGTTTGGCAAGCCGAGCCAAGTATTTGTGGTGACGGCCATTGGCTCAGAGGCTGGAGTCAATTTTGTGCGCAAGAGCATTCCAGGCGTTAAAATTTACGCTGCTGCGGTCGATGCCGAGCTCACTGCCAAGGCTTACATTGTGCCCGGTTTGGGCGATGCGGGTGATTTGGCTTTTGGGGAGAAGAAGTGATTTTACATAATCAGGTGAGCATTTTTGTATGAAATTGTACCTTTAATTAGGCATGATTAATTCTATTATGCATAATAAGTTGTGCAAAATGGAAAAGCTACTAGAACAAGCTATCCGCCTGCTTCGGCTCACTTCTACCAATTGGGAGCTAAGTTTAGGCAGCCAAATTCAATGGAAATTGCGACTTATTGGTTTGGTTGGTGTTAGAGGCGCTGGTAAGAGCGCGCTTTTGTTGCAGTAGCTCAAGCAGCAGCGGCTCCCTCGGCACGGGGCAGCCTACTTTTCGCTCGGTGATTTGTGTTTTACCGCCCACGCCCTCAAAACGCTTTTGTTTGATTTTTACAAAGAAGGCGGAAGAATTGCGGTGCTTGATGAAGGAAACCGCGTAGCGCATCGGACGCAAGCAGTTAAAAATGCTTGCGATTTTTTACCCGACTTACAGCGTGTATTCCCAGGTTCTGCGGTGATCGATATTAGGCACGAAGCAGTAGATTTAAGCCGTCCCGCCGTGATCTACCGGCTTTCAGGCCTCTCTCAGAGAGTTTTTGCATTGGCACCACGGCATCGAGTTTCTAGCCATAGGCTTTCAAGCACTTTTAGCGGGAAATAGTGGTTGGTGGCAAAACCTTCCTGCCGATTTCAGACCGTATGCCTTTTTTAACGATTACCTTAGGCAGGGCTATTATCCGTTTGCTTTTGGTGATGGGGCTGCTTCCCTGCGCAAACTGCAACAAAGGGTGCGCATGGTGATCGAATCGGATTTAACAGCTTTACCCGGCTTCGACAGTCGCAGCACCCGTAAATTACTACACTTATTATACGGTATTGCCCGACGGGTGCCTTCTGTACCCAATCTCGCGGCGTTGGCCGAAAAAACGGCTATTCACCGGAATAGTCTGGTCAACTATTTCCAACAGCTTGCCGATGCTGAACTCATCAGCTTGTTGTATGCTGCAGGTCAAAGCGTTGCTGCCCTTCAAAAACTAGACAAAATGCACCTTCAAAACCCCAACCTCATGCATCAATTGGCTCCTGCTGGGGTAAATGCAGGTGCCTTCCGCAAGACTTTTTTAGTAAACCAATTGGCGTCTGCACAAGAGGTACAGCCCGCTAGTAAAGGTGATTTTAGTGTAGACGGCCGTTGGACTTTAGAGCTAGGAGGGCCCCACAAAGGGAAGGCGCAAATTACCCCGATTGAAAATGCTTTTGTAGTGCGTGATTTGCTCGAATACCCCCAAGCCAACAGCCTGCCGCTTTGGGCATTCGGCAGGCTCTATTAATAAAAAAGCCCCGTAAAAGGGGCTTCAAAGCGGTCAAAAAGAAGGCTTGGATCAGGCGTCTTTCTTCTTGCTGCAACAAGACTTGCCTTGGCTTTCTGTTGGGCTGCAAGACTTTTTATCTTCCGTTTGTTCGGTTTTGGTAGCCTCTTTTTTCTTCTTTTTCTTGTCGCCGTTACCTGCAAAAGTTACAGCCGAAACGGCGGTTACCAGCATCAGCGTCATCAGTATCTTTTTCATAGTCGTGATTTTATAAATTTGAAAACCGAATATACGTAATATTAAGCACTTTGAGCTGCAATTACTTTTCAATACTCCTCATTGCTTCACCAGCTTTTTGTAAGTAATAACGCCTTCGGCGGAGCGAATGCGGCAGAGGTAGAGGCCGGGAGCCAGCGAGGAGAGCTGGAGTTCGGCCTTGCCATCGTGCATGGGTTGTTCAGGTAAAAGCTGTTGGCCATTGTAGTTGAATACCGAAACACGGAGACCCGCAGGCAGCTGCTCACCTTTAAGTTCAATAAATACCTGGTTTTGAGCAGGGTTGGGATACAACTTCACCTCCATGGCCTGTTGGTATTGTACCACGGTCAGGCTGGTAGGGGTGTTGAAAATACTGTCTCCTAAGTGGCAACCGGGCACCACACAACCAAAACTGTCGGTGCGGCTTACCCAGGCAAAGAGGCCAGTGCTGTCGCCTGAAGAATTATTGAGTATCTGATAGCTGCCCGCCAAGTATATGCCACCATCTGGGGCGACCGACATTCCATATCTATAAACATCTTGAATGAAATGTTGCGCTGAATCGTAAACAAACCTGCGCTCCCATTGCAAATCGTCGTTGGGTTTGAGTTTTTGTATGCCAATGATTTGGCTGTGTGTGCCATCAATGCCTAAGCCAAACAGGATGAGTTTGCTGCCATCGGGTAAAATGCGGGCTTGATCGGCTACCGTTTGTTTGAAATTGGGGCTGGGATGCCGCGTTTGAAGGTTTTTAACCCGCAAGGTATCGCCTTGATTGTTCAGGTAGCCATAAATGCCACGCATGTTGTTGTGAAACGTGGGCACCCCATTGGGGCCAGGATACAAGGTATCGGATAAAGAAGTAACAAAAAACCACAAACTATCGCCCACGGGCACAGCTTCGCTGTTATGTTGATGCCCCCAAAGAAGGCCATTGCGGCCATGAATAAAGCGTTCCCATAAAGGGTCTCCATTTTGGTCGAAGGCGGCAAAACAGCTCCAAATGCGCACCCTGGGCGAGTCAATTTTATACCCGCCTACCACAAATAAACTGTCGCCCATGTTGTGGATGCGCAGCATGAAAGGTCAAGTACCTGACACGTTTGTCGCAAAAAAATTAGGGGTGTACGTTTTCTCCCACAACATCTGGCCTAAACTGTCAAAACGAACGAGCCAATGTGCGACCCAAACTAAAGTACCATTACCATTTATATGGGTTGGTGATTTGGCACCAGTACACAATAGGTCGCCATTTGATAATTCAATACAATGGTCGATCCTTTTATGTTGAATGCTGTCGGTTATTCTTAATTGCCGAATGACTTCTCCATTTGGTTGCAACCAAGTTAAAACGGACTTTCAATTGAATCCTACCGGCTGTTTGTTAGCAGAAACCTGGGTACCGTCTTGTCCTCCCGTGGGCTCGCCAACCAAAGGGCTGGAGCTGTTAGTGACGTGTCGAACCAGCCGAAAACAAGCTTTTGGTAAAATCTGGCCAACATTGCTGAACTTTACCCTGCCTTCAGGGTTTTTTATACATGCAGGAACAATTCGATTTTATAGTAGTGGGCTCGGGCATTGCCGGATTGAGTTTTGGTTTGAAAGCCGCCCGGCTGGGCAAGGTGTGCATCATCACCAAAAGTGACGAAGACGAGTCGAATACCAAGTATGCGCAGGGCGGCGTGGCTGTAGTGACCGATTTGCTGCGAGACAGCTTTGACCAGCACGTGGCCGATACGTTGGATGCGGGTGATGGGGCATGCGATCCTACCATCGTACAAATGGTGGTAGAAGAAGGGCCGGCTGGCATCCAGGAAATCATTCAAATGGGGGCGCAGTTTGACCGCACCGACAGCGGCGCCTACGACCTGGCGCGTGAAGGTGGCCACAGCGTAGGGCGGGTGCTGCATCACAAGGATATGACTGGCTTCGAAATCGAACGTACGCTGCTAAGTCAGGTGTATGAGCACCCTAACATTACCCTCTATAGCCATAAATTTGCCATCGACCTCATTACACAGCATCATTTAGGTGAGGAAGTAACCAAAAAGCGAACTGATATTTCTTGTTATGGCATTTACGCGCTCAATACCTTTAACCAAACCATTGAAACCATCTTAGGCCGGGTGGTGGTATTGGCCACAGGCGGGGCCGGGCAGGTGTACAGCAGCACTACCAATCCGCTCATTGCCACTGGTGACGGCATTGCCATGGCTTACCGAGCCAAGGCGCGGCTGCAAAACATGGAGTTTATCCAGTTTCACCCTACGGCCTTGTACAATCCGGGCGAGCAGCCTGCTTTTTTAATTTCCGAAGCTGTAAGGGGCTATGGGGGCGTGCTCAAAACTGCACAGGGCCAGGAGTTCATGCATTTCTACGACAAGCGGAAATCGCTGGCCCCGCGCGACATTGTGGCCCGTGCCATCGACAGCGAGCTTAAAAAATCTGGGGCCGATTATGTGCTGCTCGATGCTACCTACATTCCCAAGGCCACGATGTTGTCGCATTTCCCTAACATCTACCAAAAATGCATCAGCATTGGCATCGATATGGCCAAGGAGCCGGTGCCTGTGGTACCTGCCATGCACTATTTGGTGGGGGGCATCCAGGTAGATGAGCAAGGCCGCACCAGTATCCAAAACTTATATGCTTGTGGAGAGTGTGCCAGTACGGGCCTACATGGTGCTAATCGCTTGGCATCGAACTCGCTGCTTGAAGCGGTGGTGTTTGCCAGTCGCATTTTTAGGGATGTGCAAGAGCATTGGCAGCAAATCGACTTCCGCTCCGATATCCCCGGTTGGAACGACGCTGGCACTTCGGTCCCCGATGAGCAAATCCTCATCAGTCAGAACCTGCGCGAAACCCAGGCCATCATGAGCGCTTATGTGGGCATCGTGCGCAACGATTTGCGTTTAAAGCGCGCCTGGAACCGCTTGCACATTCTACATCAAGAAACCGAGTGGCTGTATGCCAAAAGCAAATTGTCGGTACCCCTGCTCGAGCAGCGCAACATCCTCAAGGTGGCCTATAGCATCATCAAATCGGCCCGTCAACGCACCGAAAGCCGAGGGCTACATTTCACTACCGACTATCCTGGCAAGGAAGCGCCTTTTGTAAGTACCGTGATTTAAGACTTTTTTCGCTCAGTGCTTACAGGTCGCGCTTTTTTGCAGCGCACGCGGGCTACTTCTAACCCATTTCCTCAAGGCAAATAATCTATCCCAGCCAAGCGTCCGCGGAAGTATTCAAAGGCGCCTTTCTCGGGCAGCTGCCACAAAGCCCGCATATTGCTCGGAATTTGGAGGCCGTTGTAGCTTTGCCAAGCATCTACGTACACGAAAAAGGGCATCTTTTTATATTTGTTCTGACCAAGATCATAAAAACGGTCTTGCGTTTCAAAGCGCTTAAATAGGCCTTTATCATCGAAGTAAAAAATGCCCTGCACCGTAAAACGGTCGTGCTTTAAAGTGCCGCGTACTTGTCCCGCTGTTAGCTCTTCCCATTGCACATAAGGTTGCAGCAGGTAAGCAGGCAGCAATATAAATTCGGCAAAGGCGGCGATGAGTGCCGACTGGGTAACCGCGCCGCCTTCGCCGGAAATAACCGGGAAGAAGCCGAACAACTTGCCCTTCATTTCGCCTTCGCCATCGAAGTATTTATCTCGCCCCGACAGTGGCATGTTCAAGAATTGCATGTGCGCTAAGCGGCCAAGCGGCTCCACACTGTTGAACTGCTGCAGGTTCATTTCGCCCCACTCGCTGCCGAAACCCACCTTCAGCCAGCTTTGCGTCCAACGTACTTCGGCTTGGAGTTGGATAGGTAGTCCGAGGTAGCCAGCGGCGGCGATGTATTTTTGCAAAGTAGGCGGCAAAGGGGCGATGGTGCTGGAATCAAAAACCGCCTGTACCGCTGGCACTCGGGCTATCAAAGCGCTTTTTTCAGATTCGTACCTCTTTTCGGGCGACTCACAAGCCACCACCAACAAAGCCATCCACAACCATTTTTTCATACTGTAAAATTAGTGTTCCAATAATTCATTCATCCTTAATAGGATAGTATTAACTTTTTTGAAGCGTTTTGGCTCGCAGAATGCAATTGCAGCACATACATGCCAGGGGTAAGCCATTGCTGCAATCGAATTTCTTGGTACAGCTGATCGGCGAGTATGAATTGCTGCAGCAGCAAACGGCCTTGGAGGTCGTATAGGCGCAGCTCGGCATCGGGTTGCAGGTCGAAAGGGAGCTGGAGCTGCAGCAAACCCTGATGCAGGCTTGCATAAAAATCGCCCTGCTGCAAACCTCTGAGGCGCTGCACTACTGCTTGCTCGCTGAGAACAAAAATATCAGGATCGAAAACCAGGCTGTCAACCGCAAAGGGCACGCTTACAACATCGCTGCGTTGCGAACCACGGAAATCGATGTGGATATCGATGCTATCGCCGGCCCCGTAGGCCCGCACAGGGAGCTTTTGGGCAAATGGCAGTCCCTCCGGCCTCAGCTGCCGGGTGTGCAACTGCAATTGGGTGCCCTGCTGTTGCCAATTGACCTGGTAACGCGGGTAGCCCGAGCCATAAATGTAACGATCGAAATAGGCTCGTAAATCTTGCCCACTCGCTTGCTCTAAAAAAAAGCGGATGTGCTCGGTGGTTGCAAAAGCCCAGCTCAATTCTGGGTCGTTCATATAACTGCGCAAGCCGGCAAAAAGCGCACTGTCGCCAATTTGATACCGCAAACCATGCAGTACAAAGCTGGCCTTGTGGTAGGTGAGGCGTTGCGAAAAAATAGTGGTGGTGAGGGCGGTGTCGCGCACAAAAATGCTGCCGTCGGGCACGCGCAAGGCTGATATCCGGGTTAATTTCTTCCACCCTGGCCACCAAAAGCCGTTATCGAGCAGGTCTTCGAGACACAAACTGACCATCCAGGTGGCAAAACCTTCATTTATCCAGATGTCGCGCCAGCTAGCACAGGTAATTTTGTTGCCAAACCACTGGTGGGCGAGCTCGTGCACCATCAAGCTGTAGTCCCAACTGCCCATGCTGCTCATGGTACTGTGCTCCATTCCGCCCGAAAAAATGCTGATTTGCATGTGGCCGTACTTTTCGCGGAGGTAAGGGTAAGGTCCGAACAAATCGCTAAACCGCTGCAACATGGGCGGCAGTAGTTCGCGTAAGCGGGGAAAAGCAAAGGCAGTGTCTTCTTTGTACACATAATCGAGCACATACACGGTGTCGCTGCTGCCAGCAATGGGCACGCGTTGCTCGAGCACTTCGTATTTACTCACAGCCAATCCTAATAAATAAGGGGGCAAGGCATAGTGATGCTGCCAATGGTAGGTTACCCGATTGCTTGCCGTATCGATGTTGGCCAACAAACCTGGGCCGCCTGCCCGGTAGCCTATTGGGATAGTGACGCTGAGGTAGGTGGTGTCGACTTTGATGCCCAAGGTTTGAAAGGCGGGCCACCAATCCCTGCACCCATAAGGCTGGGAGAGGGTCCAGAGCACGGGCACGCTATCCGGACCGTGTTTGGCGATCATAAACGAGCCAAAGCCATTGGTATTTTCGGGAGGGGTGCCGGCGTATTGCACTGTGAATTCGAGGGTGGAATCTGCTGGCCAGCTGCCATTTGCCGCGGGTAGCAGCAGTTGCGATTGGTTTCGAGTGAAGGCCAAAGCTAGGTTCCCGCTCCACACCGAGTCTACCCGCAAGGCGCCATCTAAATCGATGGCCAGCTGCGGCCGTGGTTCGATGAGCTGTAGTCGGTACTGCACGCTGCCGCTGATGTAACGAATTTCTGGATCGAGCGAAAGGCGGAGGTGCTGCTTAAAAACGCGTACGGGATTAAAATCGGTGCTCACCTCCACGCGGTTGCTGGGATGAGGGTGCATTTTACAAGTGCTCAACAATTCGGGCGCCTGGCCCCAACTAACTTGCCCTAGCAGCATTAACGCACAAAAAAATCGCAAAAAGCTGTTTCCCATCTCTACAAAAATAACAGCTAAATTTTCATTTTGTTGGTTTGGCTGGAGGTAAGTGTTTTAAAATAAATGGCCAGCTTTCTTTTCAGACGAGCTGGCCATTTTGAAAGAAAGGATTTAAGGGTTTATTTTTGATTGCGCTTAGACCGCTGTGCCGCATAAAAAGGCAGCACGAGCATGGCGAGCATGATCACAGTAACTACAATGGTTCCGGTATCCATGATTTTGAAGGTTGAGGTGAGTGAAAAAAGGAAAGGGAGTTTAACCTCCTGGCGCACGTGGCGCCTCTCACACAAATTCGTGGAAAGGAAAAAGCAATCGTCGTTTTTGCGCCTCTTGCCAACCACGGGCTTGTGTTGCACTAAGGGCAGTTAGTGGGGCAAGGGCATTGGTAAGGTGGTAGGCGTGAGGAGTTAGTAAATAACTTCCGAGTGATTTGATGACCGGCAGGTCGGATTGTGAGGTGGCTTGCACCCGACTGCCCAACGGGAGCAAAGCAGCTGCTGACAACGGCATGGCCGTTTGTTCCGGCACCAGCTGTTCGCTGCTTGCTGCAGTAGTCGCTGTGCTGGGGTCGTTTGTAAACCACAGCAGGCCAAATAAGAGGGCACACAACAAGGTCAAATCACGTAAGGCTTTCACGCCTTAAAGTTAAAGTCTTTTTAGGATGCTTTACATGCCTGCTTGCGAATCTTCAAAAAAGTCGAAAAGCGAATGCGTCTCTTTGCGGCAAACTGGCTGCTGATTGCTGGTGCGGAAGTCGGCGGATGGTAGCAAATTGGCTGCTGGGTGGCTGGTGCGGAAGTCGGCGGATGGCAGCAAAAGGCTGCTGGGTGGCTGGTGCGGAAGTCGGCGGATGGCAGCAAAAGGCTGCTGGGTGGCTGGCGCGGAAGTCGGCGGATGGCAGCAAAAGGCTGCTGGGTGGCTGGCGCGGAAGTCGGAGGATGGTAGCAAAAGGCTGCTGGGTGGCTGGCGCGGAAGTCGGAGGATGGCAGCAAAAGGCTGCTGGGTGGCTGGTGCGGAAGTCGGCGGATGGCGGCAAAAGGCTGCTGGGTGGCTGGCGCGGAAGTCGGCGGAGCGCCTTGGCTTTTTTCCGCTGTTGGAGCGCCGAGCTAAGTTAAAAATCAGTTGGTCATTTTCTTTTTTATGCTCCTCCGCAAGATTGCGAGTAGCGTCCTAATAGGCTGTGATTTAATTTCAAAAAGGCATTCACCGAGCTAGGAGCGGGTCATTAATCGTGATTTCGACAAGCACAATCACCGAAGGGCAATGGAATAGCCTGCGTTAACTAACCAAACAGGCTCTGTTGCTAACATGCGGATAAGCACATTCTTTTTTACTAATAAGCTCGGGTGTTGACACGCAGGAGTATCTTCTAAAACGATTTTAATAAAAGAATAACGACTTTTTTACCGCAGAGGTTAGGCTTTTCCCTTGCAAAGACTTGGGGCAGTAAGGAGGTCAAAATACAAGAAAAGGCTTTTTTCTATGCAAATGGAAGCAGTTTTTTGGCCGCGAGGTATCGGAGTCTGCCGCTGATACACGCTTTACTTATCTCCGCAGAGGCCGCCGAGGTATAGCCTTCGAACTTTGTGCAGGCAAGTGAATAAACAATTAAGTGAATAAATAATTACTTCAAATTAAATCTTTCTTTTCCATGTATTTAGGGCTTTTAGATGCCGGATGGTTCGTGCGAATACCGCTCACTATGCCAAACCCAAGGCCTTGTATACTCCCTTAATATTTGAGGTTTGTGGCTCGAAGTCAAACCATTCTGCCAAAAAAAAGGTTATCTTTGCAACTCTTTTGAAAGATAAACCATAGAATTTATATCACATGATTGAAACAGGACAGAAGTTCAAAGTAAAAGACATCTCGCTTGCCGAGTGGGGTCGCAAAGAAATAAAATTGGCGGAAGCCGAAATGCCGGGCTTGATGGCCTTGCGTGAAGAATTTGGCGTTTCTAAGCCGCTCAAGGGCGCACGTGTTGCAGGTTGCTTGCACATGACCATCCAAACCGCTGTGCTTATCGAAACCCTCGTGGAATTGGGCGCTGAGGTGAGCTGGTCGAGCTGCAATATTTTCTCTACGCAAGACCATGCCGCAGCCGCTATCGCTGCTTCCGGAATTCCAGTATTTGCTTGGAAAGGCATGACCGAAGAAGAGTATGAGTGGTGTATCGAGCAAACCCTCTACGCCTTTGAAGGCGGTCAGCCGTTGAATATGATTTTGGACGATGGTGGCGATTTGACCAATGTGGTTTTGGATAGCAATCCAGAATTGGCCAAAGGTATCCGTGGAATCTCGGAAGAAACCACCACAGGCGTGGCTCGTTTGTACAAGCGCGTACGCGATGGTTCTTTGACGATGCCTGCAATCAATGTAAATGACTCTGTTACCAAGTCGAAATTCGACAACAAATACGGTTGTCGCGAATCAGCAGTAGATGCGGTTCGTCGCGCTACCGACATCATGATGGCTGGAAAAGTAATCGTAGTGTGTGGCTACGGTGACGTAGGAAAAGGTACTGCGGAGTCTTTCCGTGGCGCAGGGGGCCGCGTAATCGTAACTGAAATCGACCCAATTTGCGCCTTGCAGGCTGCTATGGATGGTTTCGAAGTGAAGCGACTCGAAAATGTAATCGATAAGGTAGACATCGTGGTAACTGCTACGGGTAACTACAACATCGTGAGCGAGAAACATTTCACGAAGATGAAAGACAAGACAATCGTATGTAATATCGGTCACTTCGACAACGAAATCGACATGGCTTGGTTGAATACCAATTTCAAGCACACCAAATATACCGTGAAGCCGCAGGTGGATGTGTATGAGATCAATGGCAACGAAATCATCGTTTTGGCCGAAGGTCGTTTGGTAAACTTGGGTTGTGCCATGGGTCACCCGAGTTTTGTAATGTCAAACTCGTTCACCAATCAAACCCTTGCTCAGATTGAGCTATGGGGCAACAACAGCAATTACAAAAACGACGTTTATGTACTGCCAAAGCACCTCGACGAGAAGGTGGCCATGTTGCACCTTGCAAAAATTGGAGTGGAGCTGGAAACCTTAAGTAACGTTCAAGCCGATTATATTGGCGTTGAAGTTTCCGGGCCGTTTAAATCAGATATGTATCGCTACTAAGCAAAAGGCCCCTTTCGAGGGGCTTTTTTTTTAAACCTTTAAATTTTATACTATGACAATCAAGCATCTTTTATTCATTCCAGCACTTGCCATGGCAGTAGCTTGCGGCAACAGCAATACCGAAGAAAAGGCCGAGGGCATGGATCACAGCGGTCAGGACCACAATGCCATGGGACATGGTGAAGGCGACATCGACACCACAGGTTTGGGTGTGGCATTTCCTGAGGGAGGCCGCGTTTATTTTGCGAATCTCGAAGAAGGACAACAAATTAAGCTGCCATACTCCTTGCAAATGGGTGTGGAAGGCATGGAAGTAGAACCAGCTGGTGCAATCAATTACGGTAAAGGCCACCACCACATTATTATCGATGGCAGCGTTATGGCAGCAGGCAGCAGCGTACCCTTCGACGGGGAGCACATCCATTTTGGAAAAGGTCAAACCGAATTCCAATTGGATAGTCTTGAAGTTGGCAAGCACACCCTTACCCTGCAATTTGCCAATGGCGCTCATTTGAGCTATGGCGAAAGCTTGAGCAATACCATTACCGTTGAAATAGTGAAATAAGGCGCTTGCAAGTGGCTTGCTATTTTTTTTAGCAGGTTATTGGACTTATTCATAACGACTCTTATATTTGCAGTCCAATTGCAATTGGCCGATGGTGTAATTGGCAACACGTCTGATTTTGGTTCAGAAGAGTCCAGGTTCGAGACCTGGTCGGCCAACGAGCCCTGCTTGAAAAAGTGGGGCTTTTTCGTTTTTGATGCGTTTTGGCTAGATATAGTCTCAATTTTATCTAACTCTTAGCTTAATGTGTATTTTTGCGCCAGAATTTAATTTATCATGCAAGAGTTACTCAACCGCTTTGAGCACAAAGCTCCCGAAATTGTTTTTGAATGGAAAGATGCTGAAACCGAGGCCGAAGGTTGGGTGGTAATCAACTCCTTGCGGGGAGGTGCAGCAGGTGGTGGCACACGCATGCGCAAGGGGCTGGATAAGCGCGAGGTAGAATCACTGGCCAAAACCATGGAAATTAAGTTCACAATAAGCGGTCCGGCCATCGGTGGTGCCAAATCTGGTATCAATTTCGACCCAGCCGATCCCCGCAAAAAGGAAGTCTTGCAGCGCTGGTACAAAGCGGTAATGCCTTTGCTCAAAAATTATTACGGTACGGGTGGAGATTTAAACGTAGACGAGATCCACGAAGTAATCCCCATTACCGAGGCCTACGGTTTGTGGCATCCGCAAGAAGGGGTGGTAAATGGGCATTTCAACGCCCCGGAAGGCGAAAAAATCCGACGCGTTGGCCAGCTCCGTTTAGGTGTGAGCAAGGTGGTGGAAGATCCGCACTACTCGCCTGATCCAGCTAGAAAGTTCGTGGTGGCCGATATGATTACGGGTTACGGGGTTGCCGAATCGGTGATTCACTACTATAAGACGCAGGGCGAGCCTATTCTCGGCAAAAAAGCCATGATGCAAGGCTGGGGTAATGTGGCAGCCGCAGCGGCTTATTATTTGGCGCAACAAGGCGTGCTCATCACTGGTATTGTTGACAGTGAAGGCGGACTGATCAATCCTGCCGGCTATACGTATGAAGAAGTGAGATCACTCTTCCTAGCTAAACAGAGAAACAAGTTGAATGCCTTCAATATGCTGCCGTTTGAGGAAGTAAACAATCGTATTTGGGACCAGCCTACCGATATTTTTATTCCAGCCGCAGCCTCACGATTGGTTACCAAGGAACAGATGGAGCGGCTCATAGCCGCTGGTTTAGAAGTGGTTAGCAGCGGCGCCAACGTACCTTTTGCAGATCCGGAAATATTTTTTGGACCTATTGCGCAGTATGTTGACCAAAAAATAGCGTTGATACCCGACTTCATTGCCAATTGCGGCATGGCGCGGGTGTTTGCTTATTTGATGGAAAAAGACATTGAAATTAGCGATGATGCCATTTTTGGCGATGTTTCTAAAACCATTGGTGATGCCATGGCCAAAGTACATATGTTGAATCCTGGCAAAACTAAAATCACCCAAACCGCCTTTGAAATTGCATTGAAACAATTGATATGACCTACGACCATTTTATGGAGCTGACCATTTTAGGTCAAACAGTTCACCAGATCATCATTGTTTCTGTGTTGATGTTGGTGGTTTTGACCCTCAAAGTTTGGGGGGCCAAAGTAATGAACAAATTACTTTACCGTATTTTCTGGAAAAAAGGCATTGTAGATCGCAGTGCGCGCTTCAATGAGTTGGTAGGTAAACAAATGCAGTTTTTTGGTCTTATTGTGGCCATTTACGCAAGCTTAACCATTCTTAGCGTTCCAGACGAGTTCCAAATTTTTGATGAAAAAGTCCGGGTACAATTTTACCTATCCATCATCACCAATTTGTTATTAACTATTGGATTTGTCCGGGTTTTGCTCAAGGTAACGGAATACATTGGAGAGCGTTGGGTCGAAAAGGCCACTGGAACAGAGTCGAAAATCGACGACCAGCTGGTGCCTTTTGCCATTGATGGCATCAAAGTATTACTAGTAATTTTTGCGGGCATGTTTGTATTAGGTGCCATCTTCAACGCCAATGTAACGGCTTTGGTAGGCGGATTAGGCATTGGCGGTTTGGCGGTGGCTTTGGCAGCGCAAGAAAGTTTGGCCAACCTACTCGGTTCCTTCACCATCTTCCTTGACAAACCCTTTACCGTAGGGGACACCGTAGATTTTCAAGGAATTGTGGGTACTATTGAAAAAGTGGGCTTTCGTTCTACGCGCATCCGCACCCTTGATAAAAGTTATGTAACCGTGCCTAATAAATCGTTGGTAGGCGAACCCCTCAACAACATTACCGAGAGCACCCATCGCAGGGCGCGTTTTTTTATAGGCCTCACCTACGATACTGACCCACAAGTAATGAAAAACATTATTTCAGAGGTTCACGACGAGCTATTGCGGCACGAAAACACGAATGATGCTCCAGTGGTGTGTTTTTTTGAATATGCTGATTCATCGCTCAACATATTGATAACTTATTTGGTAAACTCTAACGATTACGATTTGTATGTGAAAGTGCGGGAGGAAATTAACTTCAAAATCTATGACATCGTACAGCGAAATGGCAGCAGCTTTGCTTTCCCTACGCGTACGGTGCATACAGAAAAAGGCAGCTGAGGCGTTTCGTGCTGGTCGCAACCAATTGAACGTAGCTTACGGCTTATCCTTCGGCACCAATCCTTATCTTTGCGGCATGATTCCCGAAGAGCAATTTAAGAACGTGATTTCCCATGCCAAGGAGTATGGTTTCGTTTTCCCTTCTAGTGAGATATACGACGGACTTTCAGCCGTTTACGATTACGGACAAATGGGTGCCGAGCTCAAAAAAAACCTCCGTGATTATTGGTGGAAAGCCATGGTGCAGTTGCATGAAAATATTGTAGGCATTGACGCTGCTATCTTCATGCACCCAACCACTTGGAAGGCTTCGGGGCACGTGGATGCTTTTAATGACCCGTTGATCGATAACAAAGATTCTAAAAAGCGTTACCGGGCCGATGTGTTGATTGAAGAGCACATCGCTAAAATTGAAGGCAAAATCGAAAAGGAAGTAGAGAAAGGCCGCAAGCGTTTTGAAGCTGGTTTCGACGAGATGCAGTTCCGGGCTACGAACCCGAATGTGCTTCGTAACATCGAAAAAATCGAAGAAATTAATGGCCGTATGAAGGCCGCGCTCGAAGAAAGTCAGTTAGGTGATTTGCAGCAGTTAATTGTGGATTTAGAGATTGTTTGTCCAATCAGCGGCACCCGTAACTGGACCGAAGTGCGGCAATTCAATCTCATGTTCAGCACTGAAATGGGTGCTGTAAGTGGAGAATCAGGTAAAATTTACCTGCGTCCAGAAACGGCGCAAGGTATTTTTGTGAACTTCCTCAATGTGCAAAAGAGTGGCCGCATGAAGCTTCCTTTTGGCATTGCGCAAACTGGTAAAGCCTTCCGCAATGAAATTGTAGCGCGTCAATTTATTTTCCGGATGCGCGAGTTTGAGCAGATGGAAATGCAGTTTTTTGTTCGTCCTGGCACTGAAATGACTTGGTACCACTATTGGAAAGCGGCGCGCATGCGCTGGCACCGGGCCTTGGGTTTCCCTGAAAGCAAATATCGTTTCCATGATCACCTCAAATTGGCACATTACGCCAATGCGGCAGCTGATATCGAGTTTGAGTTTCCGTTTGGCTTCAAAGAGCTAGAGGGCATCCACTCGCGCACTGATTTTGATTTGCAGGCACATGAACAGCATAGCGGCAAAAAACTCCGCTATTTTGATCCAGAAACCAACGAATCCTATGTGCCTTATGTGGTAGAAACGTCGATTGGTCTCGACCGCCTGTTTTTGGCTACCCTTTCGCATGCGTATGCGGAAGAAAAGCTGGAAGACGGCAGCGAGCGTGTGGTGTTGCGACTGCCTTATTTTTTGGCTCCTGTAAAAGCAGCCGTGATGCCGCTGGTAAAAAAAGATGGGTTACCTGAAAAAGCGCGTGAAATTATGCAGTTGCTCAAGTACCGTTTTCAGTTGCAGTACGACGAAAAAGACAGCATAGGCAAACGCTACCGGAGGCAAGACGCCCTCGGCACACCCATTTGCATTACTATCGACCACCAGAGCTTGGAGGACGGGCAGGTAACGATTCGTCACCGCGACAGCATGCAGCAAGAGCGGGTGAGCATGGAGCAATTACCCGCATTATTGGAGTCACTCGTGAGTATGGATGCCGTGCTGCAACGTTTGAATGCCGAACAGGAGGCCTACAAAGCATGAAAAAACGACATTTGATTACGGCGGCCTTGCCATATGCCAATGGCCCCATTCACATTGGTCACCTGGCAGGTTGTTACTTACCCGCCGATATTTATACCCGCTTTTTGAAAGCCAAGGGCGAAGAGGTGCTCTTTATTTGTGGCACCGATGAGCACGGCGTGGCCATTGAACTTAAAGCCCGCAAAGAGGGCAAAACGCCACAGCAGGTCGTGGATACCTATTATGAGGTGATTCGCGATTCTTTTAAAGATTTTGGAATCGATTTTAGTCATTTTTCACGCACCAGCAGGCCCATCCACCACGAAACAGCCCAAGCCTTCTTCAAAAAATTGTATGACAATGGTCGGTTAAAGGAGATTGAAACCGAGCAGTTTTACGATGAAGAAGCCAAGCAGTTTTTGGCCGATCGCTACATCGTAGGTACTTGTCCTAAATGCGGGAATAACGGCGCTTACGGCGACCAATGCGAAAAATGTGGTAGTAGTTTGAGTCCCGATGAGCTCATCAACCCCCGCTCAGCCCTCAGCGGTGCAGCGCCTTTAAAGCGGTTGACCAAAAACTGGTTTTTACCTTTAGATGAGCTCGCCGAGGCACCCGGCTTTAAAGCCTATGCCAAACGCGTAGAAGGCTGGAAAAGCAACGTTAAGGGGCAGTTCAATTCTTGGATTAACCAAGGCTTACAGCCGCGCAGCATGACCCGCGACCTCGACTGGGGCATACCCGTGCCCGTTGCAGGCGCCGAGGGCAAGGTGCTTTATGTGTGGTTTGATGCGCCAATTGGCTACATCAGCGCCACCCGTGAATATTTCGCCGAAAAAGGAGAGCCTGAAGGTTGGAAAATTTGGTGGCAAGACCCGAGCAGCAGCTTGGTGCACTTTATTGGCAAGGACAACATCGTTTTCCATACCATCATCTTTCCGATGATTTTGAACGAGCACGGCGATTACAACCTGCCCAACCAGGTGCCGGCCAACGAGTTTTTGAATCTAGAAGGTGAAAAGCTGTCTACATCGCGTAACTGGGCCATTTGGCTGCATGAATACCTGCAGGAGTTTCCCGAGAAGCAAGATGAATTACGCTATACCTTAACGAGCATTGCGCCGGAGACCAAAGACAGCGATTTTACTTGGAAAGACTATCAAGGCCGCGTAAATAGCGAATTGGTAGCCATTTTAGGCAATTTTGTAAACCGGGTGATGGTGTTAACGCACAAATACTTCGAAGGATTGGTGCCCGGCAACAAACTCCGTCCGGATACCGCTCAGCGGGCCCTAGTGATGGATGCCATACGAAGCAACAGTGAAGAAATTGCGGGCTTTCAGTCCGAAATGATTCAGTCGCTCACCGACTTCCGCTTTCGGGAAGCGCAGGCCACGATGATGAACATTGCCAGGTCTGGTAACCGCTTTTTGGCAGAAACCGAGCCTTGGAAGCTGTATAAAACGGATGCAGCACCGGTAGCTGTGATCCTCGATCATGCCCTGCAGATTTGCGCGCAGTTGGCCTTGGCTTGCGAGCCCTTTTTGCCCCACACCAGCGGTCGGTTGCTGGAGCAGCTGCAGTGGGAGCCTGGCACCCAAGTGCGTCGACAGTGGTGGCGTGAGCAAGAGCTCGTGAAACCGCTTGAAGCTGGCCACCAGCTTGGCAAGCCCGAACTGCTATTCCGCAATGTAGAAGACGAAATGATGGATGCCCAGCGCGCCAAATTGATAAAAATACCAGAAATTATGGAAATAACTGAAGCTGCCTTCCAGCCATTGAAGCCAGAAATCACTTACGAAGATTTTTCTAAGCTCGATTTACGCGTTGGTGAAGTGTTGTCAGCTGAAAAAGTAGCTGGTGCCGATAAACTGCTGCAGCTTACCATCGATCTTGGTTTTGAACAGCGCACCGTGGTTAGCGGCATCGCCATGCACTTTGCGCCAGAAGACTTGGTTGGTGGTAAGGTTACTTTGTTGGCCAATTTAGCGCCTCGTAAACTACGCGGTATCCTGTCGCAAGGCATGATTTTGATGGCCGAAAACAAGGACGGAAAACTGCTTTTTGTAGCGCCTAGTCTTTCGGCCGACAACGGTGGTACCATAAGCTAAACCTATTACCCCAAATTTGTAAACGGTGGTAGCGTTGAATTTGCTATTTTGCGTGGGCCTATGAAGAAAGACGTTTTTGGTTATTACGTTTGGGTGAAGCGCTTGCTTTACGCCTTCATCGGCTTGTTTAGCTACATCGGGCTAAATATACGCAACCGCATGAAGGTGAGCGGGAGTCGTGTTTTGGCTGATTTGCCCGATAACAACGTCATTTTTGTTTCAAACCACCAAACTTACTATCGCGATGTAGTCGCCATGCTGCATGTGATTTGTGCAGCCAAATGGAAAATTTACGACCGACTACCGCATCCTTTTTACCTGCTTTGGCCAGAAACCAAGGTGTATTATGTAGCTGCTGAAGAAACCATGAAGGAAGGTGGGTGGTTGCCACGACTTTTCACCCTTGCTGGTGCCATTACGGTAAAGCGCACTTGGCGCAGCCATGGAAAGGATGTAGAGCGGGAGGTGGACAACGCTGACACCCAAAAAATTGACTTGGCTTTGACGCATGGCTGGGTCATCACCTTTCCCCAAGGAACTACGCGCGCCTACGCTGAAGGCCGCAAAGGCACCGCCCACCTCATCAAAAAAAATAAACCGGTAGTTATTCCGGTGGTTATTAATGGCTTTCGACGGGCCTTTGACAAGCACGGACTCAAGCTCAAAAAGAAAGGCACCCGGCTTTCGGTTACCTTTAAACCGCCCATGGACATAGATTACGATGCGCCGGCAGGGGAAATCATCGACCAAATCATGGATGCTATCGAGCAAAGTGAGCGCTACCGCTTCAGCCATTACACCAGACTAGATTAATAAGCAAAAAAAAACCGCTCTGGGAAGCGATTTTTTAGTTTTGAAGCAGTTCTAGGCTGCTGTTTTAGGCTTTTTGAAGTTAAAAGCAATGGCACCAAGACTCACCAGTAGGAGTACAATACTGGCAGCCAAACTGATTTTTTCGCCGGCATAATAGGTTGCTGGCTCAAATTTAAATTCTAGGGTATGGGTGCCAGCAGGCATTACCATGCCGCGGAACAAATAATTTACCCTAAAATGCGGTACGGGCTCACCGTTGAGATAGGCATTCCAACCTTTATCGTAATACACTTCAGAGAATACTGCCAGCTGCTCGGTACTGGCACTAAAGCTGTAGGTCATGAGGTCGGGGTGATAGCTGCTCAGTGCAATGCTTGCGCTACTGTCGAAGGCAAAGGTTTTTCCAGCTACGAAGTCTGCAAAACGCACATCAACGATGGCGGTCTGACGCAAGTTCGTACCACCGAGGGTATCGATTTCGGCTTTGGCATCAGGCACCATCAACACCTCATTTACCAACCAAGCGTTGCCATAAGCCTCGGTATTAAGCTGCGGAAGCAAGCCTTGACCCTCTTGGTTCACAATAAACCAGCGGGTATTGAAGGCGTTGAGCACGTTCATATTGATTTGACCTTCTAACCAGCGCACTTTTACATCTTCATACCGGCCCAATTTAGCGGCGTGGTAACCACCAACAGATTTATGGAAATAGCCCGCACGGTTTTCGTTGAAAGGATTGCGATTGCCTAAATCAAAAACGCGGTAGTGCAAGGTGGTATCTTGTAAAATGCGAAGGTCCGCAGCACTTGCCTCGAAGGGCTGGTCGATTTGGCGCTGGTTTACAAAGTCTTCTTCGTTTAGATAACGCTTGTCGATCATCCACAAATCGATGGTGTTGACAACTAGGAAAAGTATTACCATCCGCTGTAATGTGAGTTTATCTTTCAGGAAGTACCACATAGCCCCAGCTCCTATGAGGACCAAAATGAGTGATTTGATGGCATCTTTTCGCAACATATTGGTGCGATCCTCTACCAAAGCGTCTACCAAGCCCGGGAAATTTCCAAAATTTGTGTCCGAAGGGGAGCTGAAGTCAAAAAAGGCACCTGGTGCAGCCACAAAAAGCAGACAAAAGCCGCCCACGAGGCCTGTGGCGTAGGTCAAGCCCTTCTTCAAGCGCACTTTGGTGATCTGGTTTTCCTCCAAACGACGTAACAAAATCACCGATAAAAGGGGGAAAGCCAAGCTAGCAATTACCAAGCTCATAGCCACCGCACGGAAGTTGTTGTAGAAGGGAACATAGTTGAAGAAAATATCGGTGACGAGTTCAAAATTGCGGCCCCAGCTAAGTACAATCGACAACAAGGCTGCAGTGGCGAGCCACCATTTGGCTGGACCTTTAACAACAAATAGGGCGAGCACAAAGAGAAAACAGATGAGCGCTCCGAAATAGGTGGGACCCGCTGTTCCTGGTTGATCACCAAAATAAGTAGGTGCCTGTTTCACAAAGGCTGCGGCCTGATTGCGCGCCACACCTCCCTGTGTAAGTACCTCGTAGGTTTTACTGCTGGTGCCGATGTCGCTTACCGAAGCCCCGCCGTAAAAATTGGGGATGAGCAAGGTGAAAGTCTCGGCCACGCCGTTGCTCCATTTAAGCGCATACTCCTTATCAAGGCCCGTTGACGCATTGGGGTCCTCTATTTGTCGCAGTTCTGAGCCACCACGCATGGTTTCTTTGGTGTATTCGCGGGTGATGCTGAAGCTGGTGTAGTTGGCACCGATGGCTATCACGAGCGCGACAACGGCTAAGCCTGCAGCCTTCAAAAAACGGAGGTATTCTTTCTTCTGAACGGCCTCCACCGCTTTCACTATCACATATAGGGCTATCAACAGGCCTAAATAGTAGGTGATTTGGTAGTGATAGGCGTACAATTGTAAGGCCAACATCAACGATAACAAGGCAAAACCTGGGAGCCACCTTCCGCGGAAAAGGAGGATGAGACCTCCCAAAACAGGGGGCATAAAGCCAATGGCAATGGCCTTGGTAATGTGGCCTGCGTCGATGATGATGAGGTTGTAGCTCGACAGTCCAAAAGCCAACGCACCAAACAAGGCCTGCCAAACGTTAAAACGCAGAATGACCATAAGCGCATAAAAGCCCAAAAAATAGAGCAGCATGAGGTTCGCAGGATTGGGCAACCATTTATACACCACTCCACCTAGTTGGGCAATCCACATATTGGGCACTTCCAATGCAATTTGATAAGCAGGCATGCCGCCAAATAGCGCATTGGTCCAGAGCGGGTAAACGCCGTCTTTCTCTTTAAAATCTTGGAGTTCCTTCGACATGCCCGCCACTTGGGTCATGTCTTCCATTTTAAGACCTTTGCCGGTTAAAACAGGACTGTTGTAAATCAGGGAAGCAGCCACCAAAGCGATAATTACATACAGGTGGGGCAGGAATTTTTTGAAATCAAAGGACATGTAAGTGGAATTTAGCGGATTTCTTCGTAGTCAACATATTCGCCATCGTCGTCGTGGGATCCTTTTTTCTTCGGTTCTCCTGAAACAAAAACAGCGCCTTCAGGTTTCTTAGGCTCTTGCTGTTGCTTCATTTGCTGCCGTTGCAGGCTGCTGAAGATGGTTTTAACGATGGTGGGTAAAAAAAGCCTGAGTAGCAGCCGAGTGAGCATCACTACCAAGATGAATATCAGGATAAACTTGAGCATGCCTCAAATTTAGCTAATTAGATGCATTGGCTAGCTGCTAATTCAATCTGATTTGTGTATTTCCAACAAAGGCTTTGCTGGTGTACACTTCAAAATTGTACACGCCCGGCTTGAGGCTTACATCTTCAATGACCAAGGAGATGCGATTAATTTTGTCGGAACTGGGAGAAGCTGTTAAGCTAAAGGAGGGCATGATGTCAACGGCATTGCCTTTTAGGTAAATAGTAGCTTTTTGGCTCTTCATGAGGTTGTAAACCGCACCGGCCTGATCACTGAGCACTATATAATAGCTTTCTTCGCGGAGCTTCATAAATTCTTTGCGATCAATGGGCTCAAAACTAAGATCCAGGTTTTTAGCCCTGCGGGCTTTGCTTGTTAAGCGCTCCCCTTTCAAAGCTTCTACCCTAAAGGCACGACCAATGCCTTTGTGAACAATGGTTTTTTCGTATTCTTCGCGCATTTGATCTTGCTCTTCCGCCATTTTATTCATCCGGCCGATCATTTCGTTATTGCGCTTGATGAGCATGTCTATACTTTTGCTGAGCACATGTACTTGTGCTTCTATTTGGCTGTGGTCGATTTTTAAGTCGCCTAGATTCACTTTGAGTGTGCGAAGTTCCTTGGTATCTTTTTGCAAGCCATCAATGGTGACGTCTTTTAACTCCAGTTGAATGGCAGTTTTGTCCAAATAATTACTGAGCTGCTCGTTAGTGGCGTCGAGGCTGTTGTACTCTTTTTGAAGGAAGCCCAAGTCTTTGTCCGCTAATAGCTTCTCGGAGAGGGTGCGTTCTTGATTGAGTTTTGACAGGTCAAGATTTTGCCGCAACTGCTCTTTGTTCAAAAGGAGCATAAAAAAGCCTAATATGGAGGCAATAGAGAATACTATCACCCCTGCTACGAGTCCCGTAAATAATTTGGTGCGCTTCGAATAATTCATAAAAACCAAGGATACAAAGATTTAAAGAAATATTCAGCTATTTAGAGCTAAGAGATTAAAATAAGATTAAATCATTTTTGAAGCTGCACGGTGAAGGTGGTCCCAGTGCCTTCCTTCGACTGAACTTTGATTTTGCCATTGTGCAAGCGAAGGATGCGTTCTACCAACGACAAGCCAATGCCGTGTCCATGAATCTGTTGTGCATTGCTACTTCTGAAAAATGGTTGAAAAACCTGTTCTAACTCGGCCTCCGGAATACCGATGCCTTCATCTCGAACGGCCACTAAAATGCTGTTATCGCTGCCTTTGAGGTCTACGAACACTTCTTTGTGATTGCTGAATTTGAGTGCATTTTCCATCAAATTGGTGAAAACAGTCCCCAAGAGCTGCTCATTGCCGGGCACAAGCAAGTCTTCGGCTTGGGTTAAGTCTTCATCCAAAGTAAGGTGGATGATGGCTTTGGGCTGGCGCTTTTGAATGTCGGCTTGGCACTGCCATAAAATATCTACTAAGGGGATAGGCTTAAACAGACGGGCGGCATATTCGGAATCGGCCTGCGCAAGCATGAGCAGGCGGTTGGCAATGCTGGTGAGGCTGCGGATATCGTCAAGTACGCTCTGAATTTTAAGGCGGTATTCTTGTTCGGTGCGGGCTTTAAGCAGCACCACTTCGAGCTGGCCTTGTATGGCGGTTAGGGGCGTGCGGAGCTCGTGGGAGGCGTTGGCTACGAAGTTACGCTGCATCGCCAAACTGCCTTCAATACGCTCGAGCATGCTGTTGAAGGTGGCAGTGAGTCGACTGAGTTCGTCTTTAGAGCCACTATCGTCGAGGCGCTCGTTTAAGTTGGTGAAGGTAATTTGATCTACTTGTCCTATAATTCTACTGATCGGACGGAGTGCTTGACCTGCATAAATCCATGCCAGTAAAGTCAAAAAAATCAAACTGAACACAAAAACGGCGATTAAAACGCGCCTGAGGTTGCGCAATTGCTCAAAACCTACCAAGTCTTTGGCGGCACTAACCACTACCAAACGGTTGTAGCGGTCGGCAAACATCAACCCTGCGAGCTCGTAATCGCCTTGCTCAAAACGCATTTCGCGAGCCAAACGGACTTTATCAAGCAAAGCCGTGTTGATGTTGAGGTTGTTGCCGGCATCGCTGCTATACAGCAGTTCGTTTTTGAAGTTGAATACGTAAAAGTGTTCTTCCGTGAGGGAGGCCACACCTAATTCGCGCAGCTCTTCGAGTCTTTCGGGTTCTAAACCCTCTAACTCCATAAGCAGTACGGTTTTGTTGAGGGCGCTGGCCTTGAGCTGCTCGTAAAAGGAGGATTCGCGATAATCGGATGAATTCACATAAATAGCCAGTGACGAAAACAGCTGTATAACGGCCACAATGGCCACAAACTGGTAGGTAAGCCGGCTCCTAATTTGCATCAGGCGTCTATCATGTAGCCCATACCAATCATGGTCTGGATGAGCTTGGTGTCGAAATCTTTATCGACTTTTTTGCGTAAAAAGTTTACGTAAACGTCTACCACATTGGTCCCAGTATCGAAATGAATGTCCCACACATCTCCAGCAATTTGTTGTCGCGAAACCACTTTGCCTTTGTTAAGGATGAGGTATTCGAGTAGGGAGTATTCTTTAGCGGTTAGAACAATGGTTTGTCCCGCACGGATGGCTAATTTCTTGTCGGTATCTAATTCTAAATCACCCACAACTAGTTTGTTGCCTTTCATATCGGGATTCGCGCGACGAACTAACGCCTTGATACGCGCTACCAATTCGCTGAATTCGAAGGGCTTTACGAGATAATCATCTGCACCAGAGTCGAAGCCCGCAAGTTTATCTTCGCTAGTGCCCAAAGCTGTGAGCATGAGGATTGGCAAGCGGGGTTGTTTCGCGCGGAGGACTTGGCAGACTTCCAAGCCACTCATGCCCGGCAGGAGTAGGTCGAGCACTAGGAAATCATAGCGCTTTTCTTCGGCCATTTTTTTACCAGTTTGGCCATCATAGGCCACGTCCACTTGGTTCCCGAGCTCCTCAAGACCCTGCTGGATGAAGGCTGCTACCTTCCGCTCATCTTCTACTACAAGTATTTTCATTTCTTAACGACTAAGGTACATTGATTTCCGTTTATATAAGTCTCGGAAATACGGGTCCTTTAAGTCTTTAATGAAACGAATGGCCTCGCCAGTCGACTTCATTTCAGGGCCCAATTCCTTGTTTACGTTCGGAAACTTTTCGAAAGAAAACACAGGTTCTTTGATTGCCCAACCTTCTAATCGTTTTTTAATGTCGAAATCTTTGAGTTTATGGGTGCCAAGCATGACTTTGGTTGCAATATTAACAAAAGGCACGTCGTAAGCTTTTGCTAAAAAAGGCACCGTACGCGACGCACGGGGGTTTGCCTCGATCACATATACCAGGTCGTTTTTGATGGCAAACTGCACATTCATCAAGCCAGAAATATTTAAAGCGTGCGCTAACTTTTTAGTGTACTCTTCCATTTGTGAAACCACCAAGGGCGACAAACCGAAAGGCGGCAGCACTGAGTTAGAGTCGCCAGAGTGGATGCCTGCCGGTTCAATATGTTCCATCACGCCGCAAATGAGCACGTCTTCGCCATCGCAAATACAATCGGTTTCTGCTTCCATGGCCCGGTCGAGGAAATGGTCGATGAGGATGCGGTTGCCAGGTATTTTACGTAGCAAATCTACTACTGCGTGCTCGAGTTCTTGTTCGTTGATAACGATGCTCATGCCCTGACCACCTAAAACGTAACTCGGGCGCACCAAAACGGGATAACCCACTTTCCGGGCGATTTCGAGGGCATCTTCGGCGGTTTCTGCCACGCCATAATCAGGATAAGGGATGTCGAGCTCTTTCAGCAAATCGCTGAAGCGACCGCGATCTTCGGCCAAATCCATGTTGGTGAAATTAGTGCCAATAATTTTGACACCGGCATTTTCGAGGTGCTCGGCCAGTTTTAAGGCTGTTTGTCCCCCCAACTGAACAATCACACCTTCAGGCTTCTCGTGCTCTACGATGTCGAGCAAATGCTCCCAAAATACAGGTTCAAAGTAGAGTTTATCAGCCATGTTGAAGTCGGTGCTCACCGTTTCGGGATTGCAATTAATCATGATGGCTTCATAACCTTCCTCGCGGGCGGCCAAAAGACCATGTACACAGCTGTAGTCGAATTCAATGCCCTGACCGATGCGGTTGGGACCGCTGCCAAGCACGATGATTTTCTTTTTGTCAGTACGAATCGACTCGTTTTCAGTGTCGTAAGTGCTGTAATAATAAGGTGTTTCAGCTTGGAACTCAGCAGCACAAGTGTCTACCAGTTTCCAAACCCGGTTTAAGCCAAGCTCTTTGCGCTTGGTGCGCACCGCAGCTTCTGAAGTTGAATCACCTAAAACGTGCGCAATTTGTGCATCAGCAAAGCCGTTTTTCTTGAGCTCGTTGAGCAAACCTTTGGGCAAGCTGCTCAGCGTATAGCGGCGTAATTCGGCTTGTAAGTCTACGATGTGCTGAATCTGTCGCAAAAACCAAGGGTCGATGCGGGTGGCTTTTTGTACCGATTTTACTGGCACCCCTAAAGCCAAAGCATCGTGCACGTGGAAAAGGCGGTCCCAGCTAGCAAACTCTAGGCTGTGCATCAGCTTATCGAGATTTTTTTCTTCTTTACCGTCGGCACCTAAGCCGAGGCGGTTTATTTCTAAACTCTGACAAGCTTTTTGGAGTGCTTCGTTGAAGCTGCGGCCGATGCCCATCACTTCGCCCACCGATTTCATTTGAAAGCCAAGGGTGCGGTCTGCGCCAGGAAATTTATCGAAGTTCCACTTCGGGATTTTAACGATCACATAGTCTAAAGTCGGCTCAAAAAAAGCCGAAGTGCTCATGGTTATCTGGTTTGGCAGCTCGTCGAGGTGGTAACCGATGGCGAGTTTGGCCGCGATTTTAGCGATTGGGTAGCCAGTTGCTTTTGATGCCAAGGCCGATGAACGCGAAACGCGTGGGTTGATTTCAATGGCGATTAGTTGCTCGGTTTCGGGGTCCATGGCAAACTGCACATTACATCCCCCTGCAAAATTACCGATGGCACGCATCATTTTGATTGATTGGTTGCGCATGTCTTGGTAGGCGGCATCGCTGAGGGTCATGGCCGGTGCCACCGTAATGCTGTCGCCGGTGTGGATGCCCATCGGGTCAAAATTTTCGATGGTGCAAATGATACAAACGTTGTCGTTGTTGTCGCGCAACAACTCCAGCTCGTATTCTTTCCAGCCAAGAACTGCTTTGTCGATCATCACTTCGTGGGTGGGAGAGGCGGCGAGACCGCGTACCAAGGCCTTTTCAAAGTCTTCTTTCTGACGAATCACGGCGCCACCCGAGCCGCCTAGGGTGTAAGAAGGACGGATGACTAACGGAAAACCAATTTCTTCGGCAGCTTCCTTGCCTTCGAGGAAGGAGTTGGCAGTTTTAGCGGGCGCCACGGCTATCCCGATTTGGCCCATCAGTTTGCGGAATTCTTCGCGGTTTTCGGTGGTTTCAATGGCGGCAATGTCCACCCCAATCATGCGCACGCCGTACTTCTCCCAAATACCCAATTCATCGGCTTCTTTACAGAGGTTCAACGCCGTTTGTCCACCCATGGTAGGCAATACGGCATCAATTTGGCGCTCTTGTAAGATTTGTTCAATCGACTCAATCGTTAAGGGCAGTAGATACACATGGTCGGCTGTTACTTTATCCGTCATGATGGTTGCAGGATTCGAGTTGATTAAGACTACTTCTATCCCTTCTTCCTTCAGCGAACGAGCCGCTTGTGAGCCAGAATAGTCGAATTCGCAAGCCTGACCGATAACGATGGGGCCGCTGCCGACAATGAGCACTGATTTGATGGAATGATCCCTAGGCATGGAGCGATTTATTAGATGGAAGCGGTGATTTCAAAATTGTACAAATATATGAAAATCGGGCGTGGGAAGGAACACTTTTAAGGCCTTGGCACCTGATCTTCGTACTCGAGCAGTCCGTGGTGTGCGCTGGCGGCGCTGTACTTCTGTGACCATCCGCGGAGCGGTCGGTTTGGTAGCAGGTATTGAGGGTGCTACTTGAGCGACGACAGTTGCGATTAGGGCATTATTTTCGGGTTAAAAAGACCTTGGTACACCGGCTGTTTTATACGTATTGGTCTGCTCATAAGCTGCCTAAATTTTGATTTAAGCGCCGTTTATAGACCGGATTTTAAGATAGGTCGAGGTTTTGTAGTAAGAGGATTTTGTTTTTTAATGACGACCGATTTTATGCAGGAGTAATTGACAGTATCGTTCGTTATTCATGAATCGTTTTGTTTTTGATAAAAGAACAATATTGTTCTTTCGTGGCAAATAGGATTGTTCGTTTTGCGCGAATACTTTTGTTCATTCGCAATGCGGACTTTTGTTCGTTAATAATGAACAATATTGCCATTTGCAGCAAATAATGCATGTGAGGATGGCTCTAATGGGGGCTCCCGCAAAGCCTAAATTTTTCTATAATT
>Ga0209284_10002123_pt1 | contig 27920 bp, 24 predicted proteins | sample FRY03_FD_187211 | JGI IMG/M metagenome (GOLD analysis project Ga0209284, IMG submission 187211) | Freshwater microbial communities from Lake Fryxell liftoff mats and glacier meltwater in Antarctica - FRY-03 (SPAdes) (version 2) | ecosystem: Environmental > Aquatic > Freshwater > Ice > Glacier...
CCAAAAGAATAAAGAAGAAATAATAAATAATAAAGATAGAAGTTTTATAAAAAATCCACAGCCTTGAGCTTTCAGCTTTCAGCTTTGAGCCTCGAATATCATCGTGGTCGATATCGATCTCGATTATTTCTCTCAGGGTTTTGATGAGGAGAAAACTCTCGAAACAACAAAATATTGGATAGAAAAAGCTGATATCATCACAATTGCCACGAGTCCTCTCTTTATCCAGCAAGAGAAAGCGCTCGCTGTGCTAAAAAGTTTGCAAAGCTCTCTCGTTCTTCTATAATCCTCCCACTTGGCGCTATGGCAGATCGGTTATGCAGGAGCCTGCAAAGCTCCGTAGTCCGGTTCGACTCCGGATAGTGCCTCCAATACTGCATCCCCTCAGAAAAGGACCTGTCTCACAGGTCAGAAAAGCTCTATCTCAAGGGCTTTTTTATTTTTTATTTTGAGTTCGAATGTGGTCAATTTGATAATATCAAAAATATCCTCCTTTAATTGCTTATTTTAATGCTCTCTTTTTATCGTGTCAAAGTATTATCTCCTATCGTTCCTGTTTAATTCACTTTTAATCTGTTATTTAACTGTTTATCAGATAAGATTTCTAATTTTTAACTTCATAAGAATCACATAATAAATCATTATTAACAAGTTAAATATTGCTTTATCTAAGCCAATATTAAGATATCTAATTAATAAAATGATAGTTTTAATTAATAATCCATTTTGTATATTTTCCTCCCGATAAAAGCTTTATTCTTCATTGTTTTCGAAGATCTTGAATAAGGTTTGTTAGTTTGTTTTCTTTTTGACTAGGAGCAAGAGAGTCAGGTAACATATCTTGCACTAGTTCCCTTATCTGTGGTTTTGTGACACCAGATTGTTTTCCCATTTGAATTCTTTCGCAGATTTTTTCTCTGTAATAATCATCTTTCATTCATTTATTTTTCAGATAATTACTTTCCATTCATATTTTAACGGAAACAGACTCGGATAGATAAATATTAGGATATCTTCATTCAACTAGTCACTTCCTTTTTAATAAATCTACACCTGATTTTTCAATTTCCTTAATCTTCCCCTTTTGGACTTTATCAAGTGCTATAATTTCTAGAAGAGAGAGGTCAGAATTTTTCGCAAGCAATTTTCCATATCTTAAATCAAGAATTTTCCCAAATAATTCCACAGAGACTCTATTATCTCAGAATGAATAAGTGGGCATCGGGAAAAATCTTTTTCTTTGTCTCTCAAAGACCCTTTTTACGCCACTACCTATAGCATCAATCATATTAAGTCTAATCATCGCATCTGCTAAGTTGGTATTTCTATATACTTTTGGCGGAGTTTTATCTACGAGCAATTTCTCTACAGTTCCAGGCAAAAAACCCCTACATTTTCAAATATTAATTGTCCATCCTCGAACTCTACCAATATAATTTTGGATTGTTGAGTATAATCTTGATGTGCTATACAGTTATTTAAAAGCTCTCGTAAAACCCAAGTATCATACATATCTGTCTCTTCAGGATATAAAGTTCCATTGGGGATATAGCGGTAAGTATTTTTCTCATATTAGAGGTTTAAAATTATTAATTTGTTTTTTCAAAAAATATCTCTCGTATTCTCTTGAGAGGTATAAGAAGTTCTTTCATATAAGCTATTTTTTCCCCAAATACAATATAAAAAAATAACACCTTGATTCACTTGAAAACTGCCCAATATAGCAAGAACACTACTCATAACCTCAAAAACCAACCTCAAAAATCACTATATTGAGAATAATCAAAAGGTGAATCGTAATCTACAAAAAAGAAATAACCCAAGGTTAAGAGAGTAATTATTCAACTCACTATTCAGTATAATACTTTGCAAAATCTATACCACCATTTATCTTCGTGTTTTGTAGAATTTTTTTGCATAACGTGATTAGTATACTAACGATTTTAAACATTCAAGAATTAACGTTATAATCATCCCGACTTGTGTGCATTTTTTTATAAATATAATCAAAGCATATGTATGAAAATTACTATGACCTTCTAGGCATTCACCCCGATTCAACTACTGAAGAAATAAGACGAGCTTATAAAAAAATGGCATTTGAAAACCATCCTGATAGAAACCCCTGATTTCCGAAAGAGGCTGATGATAGAATGAAGAAGATTAATAACGCTTATGAGATACTTTCAGATCATAATAAAAAACATCATTATGATACCTATGAATACCAAAATAATAAAAAACATCATTCTCATTCCACTGATTCCGAAACGAAATGACAAAATAATTCCAAAACTCATCACAAGAAACAAACAAATACAGATTCAAATCAACAAACTAAATGGAGGCTTAAGCCGACTTTTTCCCTTTTAATCAAGAAGATTTTTTTCATTATTATTGGCGTATTTATTCTGTGGTGACTTATTGCTATCATTTGAGTAATTACTTCCGCTATTAATGAATACAGAAGGCAATATTCTATAAATGAATTTATAACAGACTGATATAGCCTAGCTAAATATCAAATTGATGATTCTGAGTTTATACCAATTATTACTCACCTTGTTTGATTGCCAGATGAAAAACAAGCAATTTTAGTATTAAAAAGTAACTACTATCTTAAAGATCATTTATTAATTAAGATTCTTGATTCAGATAAACGGAAATGATGGGCAGAAATTGGTAGTTATAAGCTGAAAATAGATGAAATGAATTCGGAACAATGAGAGCTAAATTTGTATGATAAAACTATTGGTCACTTAATGACACTAAAATGATGACAAATTTTTTTCATAAACACAGTATTTACATACAATAATAAAACTTCATACACTGCTTTTACTTATAAATTAGGTGCAGATAAAAAACTAATTCTAGTATCTCAAGCTAAATTTGCTGATAACCCAGATACGTTTGAGATTATTAAAGCAAAAGAAGATGGGATTTATAATACTTATCAAGGAACAACTGAAGATTCTTATTGTGGAAGATATTATGTTGGTGCATTAAGTTTTGATGAAGAGTGAAAAATGTTATTTAAAGGTATTTGAACCACTAAATATACTTATAATTATTGAATTCAATTTGATAATTTTCAGAAATGCGTATATGCATGAGATAAGCAAGAAATGCATACATACATTGATGATGATTTGTCTAAGAAATATCGTGTTATTTGAAGCGAATACTCTTCTCTATACTGATATGATGAGAGTATTGTAGAAGATGTAAACTTGCGACGATTTCCAAACCTGAGTGCCAATACATTAACTGTCCTTAAAAAATGAAGTACTGTGAAGGTTTATTGAGTAACAAAGATTTGAGAAGAAAATTGGTATAGAGTGAATGACTCTGTTTCTTGAGAGTATTGATGGATTAATCAGATTGGTATTGAAACTCCCCAAACAGAAGAAGAACTCTCCTGAAAACAAGAATTAGTATCAACGGGGATTGATAATATTTGAATTAACCCAAGACCTGATCAAAATATAGAGTATTTTGGCTGTTGACCAGGCGGTAATTATTCCGATGTATACGAGAAATGTATGTGTTCATATGGATATTGAAAATCCGCTGATGGTAAATGCTATGCAGTTGATTGTTGACCAGGCGGTAATTATTCCGATGTATACGAGAAATGTATGTGTTCATATGGATATTGAAAATCCGCTGATGGTAAATGCTATGCAGTTGATTGTTGATCAGGCGGTAATTATTCCGATGTATACGAGAAATGTATGTGTTCATATGGATATTGAAAACTTTCTGACGGTAAGTGTTATAAATAATTTCTTTTTTAATTCTTATTAATTTCACATAATGCTTGTTATGTGAATAAGTGAATTTAAGAGAAATGCCTTTTATATAAGGTTTTCTTGTTTTTTAGCTTCTAGTTGTGGCAATTTGTGGCAACTTTTGTGTCAAGTTGTGCCAATTAAGAGTAATAAATGTTGTGTAATATAGTTTTATTGAGGAGAATTTTGTGCTTGTGGGTTATCTAGCATCCAGCTCACAAATATAGGTTTTGGCAATTCCTTATTTCGGGATTCTTCTACTTTGTCTGTCCATTGATAATTATTTTTGAGGTGAAAGATGACAATAGTGGGGTTTAATTCTTTTTTCATAGTACCTACGACCACCCGCGTCTCTAGGAGCTCCTGTATTCTTTTCATAGCTTCCGAAATCTCCTCATTATCCTTAAATTTCTCCCTCCACTCTGAAAATCTCTGCATACTGTAATCTCTTTCTTCGAATACTTGTCCGAGAAAGAATACATCAGCATTATTCTTGATCTCTATGAGCATGGATTGGACCTCTTGTAATACAAACTTTTCAGTATATCTCGTGGGCTTTGTAATCATGCCTATAGTATACTCTTATTGCTTAATCATCAAATTTCTTATCAAATAATCTGTTCCTCAGATACATCTAATTGAATAAGTACCTATTATGGTCCAATTTATCTGGACGGATTATCCATTTTACCCTTTTTTACCGAGTCCATTAATTATTTTTGATGGTCTACCGCTTAAGGACCGATTTAATCGGTAAAACGAGACCTTATATTTTCTTTTTGAGTGTAGTTTCTTGACTGTTATTCAACTGTTTCGCAGTTAAAATTGCTTGTTTTAATGCTCTCTTTTTATCGTGTCAAAGTATTCTCTCCTATCGTTCCTGTTTAATTCACTTTTAATCTGTTATTTAACTGTTTATGAGTATGATATAAGGAATACGATTCTTTTTTTCTATGAAAACCATTGAGCAATACGCTCTAAGAATAATAAATGTATATCAGTTTTATCAGATAAATATCTTTATTTCTTTTCTTTGTAAAGATAAATGATTAGAGCAATCTCTTCTGGAACTCCTTGATAAACAAGAATATTGAGTTCGTTGAATTACGCTGAGAAGACATTTTGTAAAAGCAATCATACAACACGAGCATATTGCTTCCAAGAAGATTGGTCCCATAGGAGAATTAGCAGTTCAGTTGTGTTTAACTGAAATGATATCTCTTTATTGTGAATTTTGTGAAGACCCTATTTTTGAATCCGCTCTAAAAAAAGTATTATGACGATTTGTTGTAGCTCAAGAGTTAGATTACAATATGTTCTATTCTATTATTCATTTTATTCGTCTTTGCTATGTCCACTGAAAAGACCATACCATAAAAGCTTCGAATTATTCCTCCTGGCTATCCAGACAAAGGAAGAAACATTTTCAGAGGGTACAACTCGCAGTGAATTCAAAAGAATATGAATTACGAATAGATATAGATTTAGATAAATTAGTTGGCAGTATTGATATGTATGATTTTATTGACGCACACCAGAGCCAATATTTACTTGAATTCCTTCTCGATATTGCATTGGGTATTAGGAAAGACTGTAAAAAAATAGAATAAATATAACAATGTTTTTTACTGCTCCCCCCCCCCCTGCCACTTCGAAACATACTATAGAATATAAATTATCGACATAATACTGTATTATAAAAGCCCCAGGACCTTCTCAGAATATTTAAGAGATACTTTAAACTCTCAAGCTCTTTCCTTTAGCATTAGCCTCTTCTCTCTTTCTATAAATACCTTCTCACTATTCTCTATAAAAGTTCGAACATCGCTACCCATTAAGACCTCCAAGACATTTTTACCATCATAAATCCCTATTTAAAGGGATTTTTTATTATATTTGACTTACTGATTTAGTATATATTATATAAATATATAATATGGAACATGTACGAGAAAATAACTCACACGATAAATGTCCCCTTGCTGCTCATAGTAATAAGAGAGTAGACGATATAATGACTCTTCTGAGGGAAACAAATCCAGTCAAAACTGAAATACCCCTTATACTCTGACTTGATATACTCGCTGCAAATATTTTGAAGAAAAGAGACGAGAATATCATTCCTTTCTCGTCAACTCAAGAACAAGAAAGAAAGACAGACGATTTCGCTGGTTATCGACAAAGGATGAGAGAATTCGTCGAGAAACTCCTCGAGAAATCATGAGCACACGCCTGCCCCATCACTTATATCTATCAAGAAGCTGCTCTACGAGCTCGTAACAAACTACCACTCCATTGGGAAAGAATTCCAGGGATGCCACTTTCCTATATTGCTCGCGAATTTGTATTACGATTAAGAGGGGCGATTAATGATGTGGCCTGAGAGTCATTGCAACCAAAGAATGTTTACGATGAAGGAATTGCCATAAATATCATGTGATCGCTTGCGCCGTGGGAATGAACGCTTACAGCTATTTGTGAACTCTATGAGCAACCAGGTATATCAGCTGAAGTTTTCGATCATATCTGGCCAGAGATAATAAGACTTAATAGTGATATGGGAACACATATGGCGACGAAATATCTCGGATGGGTATGAAGGGTCCTGCTCGATATCACCTCGGGGGATCCCCAGATATATAAAACTTGCCTCACAGCGAAATTTGGGCCAGAAGATACCGTACGATTCATTTTCGATGCCCTAAGCATGAAGAGGATGAAGAGTAGGATTAGCCGTCTAAATTGGGAAAAAATAATGAAAGAATCTCCGCGTTTTGGTACAGAGTTGATTGGTTGCCCAGCTGCCCATGTCGCATTTAGTCCAGGTGAATCTTGAATTAAAGCAGGTGTGGGGAAAGTCGGCAGTGTTATTCGTGAGGTTTTGTTTTCTCAAAAATAGGAAAGAATATCTGAATAAAATATATCAACTATAAAGAAGATAGTGATTTCCAAGAATAACTACAATACAACTATTCTAGTTTCATCTTCTCTATCATACCAAAAAATCCCCTCTTAAATAAGAGGGGATTTTTCTGATATAACCTTTATCGTTATACCAGATACAAATCAAATCGACAAGGTTTAGAGATGAACATTGGTTACAGTATCAACTGCACTGTCTACTTGAACTTCACTATCTCATGATTGGTGAGTATCCAGATTCAAAGTATTATCGAGTTGGGATTTTACCGAACCTTGGACATCAACCTTCACAGAACCATCAACATTGATATCTGATGATGTGTCTGTATCTGAATTATTTGATCCTGTTTGAGCACTACCATCACTACTATTTTTGATTTTTAGATCTATAACAGGGATAGTAACACGAGCATTTGTATCAACTTTTACATCAGTATCTCATGAAGCATGAGCCTCATTATTTGTATCGCTCTTATGAGTAGCATCACTATAGCCGACTGCATTGAGGGCACTATTGAGGGAAACTTCCAGAGATGTCGCTACATCTGTTTTTCCATTTTTTCTCAGTAGAATAATAGAGTCCTGGGCGTTCTCGGCTGAATGCTCTGATCGTGATTCTATTTCAGACTGAGCCTGTACTGTGAGACGAGCTTTCGCCATAAGTTTTCATTTCTCTTGTGCACGACGTTCGATTTTTGTGATTTCCCACTGAGCTCTATCTTGAGCATCAAAATTAAACGCGCCTCGCACAGATTCATTGACTCCGACCTTGAATCCATAGAGTGCATCACCTGGCAGAGCTCGCTCTGCAGCGAATGATGTTCCCATTATGGATGCCAATATGAGTATCATAGTGGCAAAGATTTTTGTATTAGCCATATATTTTTTCTTAGGAGATAGAGATGAGGGCTTGGCGTAAGCGCCTCAAAACGTATGACGATCAGCGTCTTCCATTCTTACATTTTCTACTAGGGAAATTTCAGCAATCCCTATTTTATGAGTAATATTAGCCCACATCTGATTTTTCTTTTCTGATGAGAGCGTGATATTTTTGATGTTTTGAAATGTTTTCATATTAGAGAACGTAGTTAAGAGATTCTGCCATTTTATTCTTGAGTCGGTGAAGCCTCACAGTCAGAGCATTTGTGTCGATTCCTAGCATAGAGGCAATTTCTTTGGGAGGCATCTCCTCCACATACCGTAGGAGAAATATATTTTTGTCTTCTGGGGGTAACTCTTCTAGAATCGTATACATCTTCTCCAATTCTATCTGGGCGTGTGCTTGGTTCTCAGGCGAAGATATTGTTGCTTCAGGAATATACTCATCATTTTCCTCTTTCTCATCGAGAGATTCTGTCTTTGCTTTGCGAGAAAGGTCAATAATGAGATTTGTAGCAATTCGAAAAATGAATGATTTGAGATTTTCTATCTCCTTTCACTTGGCAAGCTCAACTCCAGCTCGATAAAATGCCTCCTGCATTATATCTGAAGCAGCCAGCTCCTCGCCATGAAGACGAAAAAGACAGAGTCGGTAGAGCATATCGGCATATTTCTCAAAACACTCTTTGAGTTGGATTTCATTTTTCTTGTGCATAGGCAGATGTTGGTGAAATTGTATACATTTTATTCAAATATGAAATGAGAGTATTGAGTACTATTGATATTGATTCACTCTCTGTGACGTATGAACATCGTCTTTCTTACATTTTTGTTCTTTTCTTGCAATAAATGCCTTTTCACTATCCTCTCTCACATATATTTCTCATTCCTACTCTATGTCCAATCCTACCGTCACTCTCCACACCAATCATGGTGATATCACCCTCGAGGTGTTTGAAGACAAAGTCCCAAAGACAGCGAAGAATTTCATCGAACTTGCTCGGAAAGGCTACTACGATGGAACAATTTTTCACCGCATTATCACAGACTTTATGATCCAGGGTGGTGATCCAACTGGGACTGGTCGCGGTGGCGAGAGTATCTATGGAGAAAAATTCGAAGATGAATTTCATCCTGAGCTCTCTCATCTCAAAGGGTATGTATCTATGGCAAATGCTGGACCAGATACCAATGGGAGTCAGTTTTTTATCGTCCATGCCCAGGAGACCACCTGGCTCGATGGCAAACATAGCGTCTTCGGTAAAGTCACAGAAGGTATGGAGATCGTTGAAACTATCGCAATAGTCGCAACAGATAGCGGTGATAAACCTTTCAAGAAAGTAGAAATTGTGAAGACAACTATAGTGATATAGTATTGGATGAGATACTTGTATGAGGATATAGAGAGTTCTCTTTTTGTCCTAATACGTAGCACGCGCAGCGAGTCTTGATGCTCAAATTATGCCTGAGCCTTGTCGCTCAGTGTCTGGGCTGATTGTTTGATGAGTCACTCGAGACGATAGATGACGTGGTCGAGGATGGCTACAATAGTATCTTTTCTGAGTGCCTCTAAATCTTTCATATCTACTACGACAGCTTTTTTTTCAGCCATACGATCTCGGAGGTCTCCGAGGGCAATACGTTGTTCTGAAGGAGAAACAGTACTGAGACGGTTTGTCATTCGAACAATTACTTCGTCGAGTCGGACTTGATATCTCTGTACGAGATTATCTTTGATGCGCGTCTCTGCATCTGCTACGAGAGCGGGTGCTGGATCCTCAGCTTTACTCAGTGTCTTGTCTTCAGCTTTTGACTCTGCTTTAGTTTCCGATTCTTTAGGTACCACTTTTACCTCTACTGCTTTGGGAGCTTCAAGTGTCGTAGCAGAGAAATTGAATAATTTTTTGTCAGATGCAGCTTTATCCTGCCCAAAAGTCGGGAAAACGAAGAGAGCGCAGAGAAGTAAGAGTGATATTTTTGAGATTTTCATATCTTCACTATATACAAAAACCGTGACTTGACTAGAGGCTATTTGTGAGGATTGTGTGAAGAATGACTTTTCGCAAATTCTCAAAAAACAGATAATGAAAATATTTATATTGAAATATATAGATAAATTTAGTCAATAACTAATATACTTATTGTTACGGTATTATTCCTTCCAATTCTTTGACAAAGAAAAAATAGGAGATATAAAGCTTGAATGGGCCCTCGACCTTGATGCTCTTGAGCGAGGAGCACCGATAGAACAATATGTTATTCTCATCGATGAAGTCCTCACGCCAGATTCGTCTCGATATTGGGAATCTCATACTGTCGTAGAATGAAGTGAACCAAGTCAATTTGATAAACAGCCTCTTCGTGATGATGCCATGGGGCAATGGAGGAAAAACTGAACATCGGATACCAAACCTCCTCTTTCGTTTTCTGCGGAAGTGGTCGCGGAGGCACAAAAAAGATATGTAGATATTCAAAGTAGGCTTACAGCATAATAAGAAAACAGTGTTTTTTCATTGATTAATACAGAAAAACACTATAATTTTGTGGATTTGTTTTTGTGTATAGTTTTCGAAAATACTATTTTCAAAACTAAAAACTCTAAACTCTACACTCTAAATTCTCTGTATGGAAATCCCTCAAAAAGTACGCGGAACGCAAGATTGGTTCGGCGAGCAGCAGCGTTATTATACCTTTATCAAAAAGGTTTCACGACATATATTTCGTCACTTTGGATTCACTCGTATTTCAACTCCTATCATGGAGATGCGTGATCTCATCGTGCGAAGTGTCGGTGAACATACTGATGTCGTCAGTAAAGAGCTCTACGAATTCAAGGATAAAAAAGGTCGCGATCTCGTCCTCAAGCCTGAATCGACTGCTGGTGTGATGCGATCATACCTGGAAAACTTTCAAAATGATCCTCAGCCAGTGTATCTCTATTATGTCGAGCCACACTTTCGCTATGACAGGCCTCAAAAAGGTCGTTACCGTCAGTTTCATCAGATTGGGGCAGAACTTATCGGTGAACGAGATCCAGTTCTCGATGCAGAAAACATTCACATGGCTGTCAAAATCCTCTCTGACTGTGGACTCAAATGAAAATTTACTACAAAGATTAATTCCCTGGGAAACACCAAAGAACGTGAGGCTTATATGGCAGAGCTCCAGGCATTTTTTCGTGGTAAATCTCATCTCCTCGATGAGACAGACAAGGCTCGTATAGAGATCAATCCTCTCCGTATCCTCGATTCAAAAAATCCTGACGTCCGTGAAATACTTCCCTTTGCTCCAAAGCTTCGAGATTTTATGAAAAAAGATTCTCTTGCGTACTATGAATCGACCAAAGAATATCTCGCTATTCTCAAGGTAGATTTCGTCGAAGATGATACACTTGTTCGTGGACTCGATTATTACTCCGACGTTGTGTTTGAATGTGTGGATAATTCTGGTCGCACTCAGGATTCCTACTGTGGTGGTGGTCGTTATGATGATCTCGCGACAAGCCTCGGAAGCAAAAACCCCGTTCCTGCTGCTGGTTTCGCTATCGGTGTCGAGCGGCTCATTGATTCTATGGTAGAATCAGGTCTCACAGTTCTCAATAAAGACACCATCGATCTCTACTTCATACAGGTTGGTGAAGAAGCAAAAAAACTCGCTCTTCCTCTCAGCATAGAGGCTCGAGATAGGGGGCTCAACATCCTCGCATCATTCGGTTCTCCGTCGATGAAAACTCAACTCAAAAAAGCAAATCACCTCAAGGCTAAATACGTCGCTATCATCGGTATCATGGAGGCACGTCGTGGCGTTTGTCAGCTCAAAGACATGGAGAAAGGCATCCAAAAAGAAATAAAACTCGATGAACTTATCGATCACATGGTATGACTCATCGGTGAAGAAAATCTCGATTTCTACGACCCAAAGAAAGAGCTCCTACAAGGCAAAAGACCAGATTCTCTTATTGTATCATAGGTAGAGATAGAGAAAATAGGTAAAGGGAGCATTTTTTTGAAAATATTCCATCCTCTATCTCTCTCTTTTACCTCTTTCTGTTTTATGATTGACTTTGCTCTTTTTTCTATACAATCCTCATATTCTACGGAACCTACCTTTCTAATTAATTCCTATGCTCGGCAAACTCAAAAAACGCAGACGTCTCCGAAAACACGGTTTTCTCTCTCGAGGGATCACTGCAAATGGTCGAAATGTCCTCAAGCGTCGTCGTCAAAAAGGTCGTCACGAATTAGCACCAAGTTACCCAATTCGACTCAAATCTCCAAAAGGAAATCCAAAATTTCATATTGTTCCAAGTAAAAAGGTCAAAAAAGTAGTAAAAAAGAAAATCCCGACTAAAGCTTAGGACGTATGAGGTACTCAGTATTACGTATTACGACTTTTTGCTCAAACTTAATACCTATTACTTAATATCCAGTACACTCACTATGATCAGCAAAAAATATAGATTACGGGAACACGAAGTAAGTAGGGTCTTCAAAAAAGGAAGACCCTTTTTTTGAACGTATTGGACTATGAATTGCCTCGAGACAAGAAACGTCTCTCATCATCGCATGGCGGTCAGTATCTCACGAAAACACGACAAGAGAGCGGTCGCACGCAATAGATATCGTAGAGGTCTCTATGATGGGCTACTACCATTGTTAAATGTTCAATGTTGAATGTTCAATGTTGAAACAGGTACACATAGTATCCCCCTACCAAAAACTAACGACCAAAAACTAACGACCAAAATGTTTCAGTGTGTCTTTACCCTCAAAAAGGGATTGAAGATTCTTGAAAAGAAAATTCCTCAGGAGTTTATCGATGATGCTATCGAGCTTTTAGCTCTACATATGAAGCCATAGTTGTGAAGCCTTTAGTGGTTTTGACTGTTTACTATTTACCATTTACTCTATACTTTTGATCATGAATCCTTCCAAAAAAACACTTATCGTCATCTACCTCGTCTTTCTCGTGATATTTTTCTGGCAAAGTGCGAGCAAGAAAGCAGCACCACTGCCGGCTCCTATCAGGATCGTCGCAGATGCAGGGAGCTATACACTTCCGACAACTCCTCTCGTCTCACTCATCAATGACACAGAAACCCCTATTATCGTCGATACGTGTCGTGACATAGAGGTGACAGCCAACGGCGTACAAAAGATAAAACTCCCTGAAGCATTTTGCCGAGTCGTCACGATAGAAGGAAAAACTTCATGAATCCTCTTTGGACAGACGAAAGAAGATATACTCCAATTTCAGTCGAGTTTTGCGGATATCCCAGATGTCTCTCTTCGATTTTCCTATACCCAACCTGAGACAAAAACTCAATCCGAAGTTTCTCTCTCTATCGGCCATGCTGGATTTTTCCGACTTTTCTTTCGCACAGTTTTTTATAATCCTGTTTATAACCTCTTTGTTGCTCTCGTCCTCATATTTCCTGGCTACAGTCTCGGATGGGCCATCATCGCTATTACTCTGATTATCCGACTCGGTCTCCTCATCCCCCAGCAGAAGATGCTTGTCTCTCAACGTCGTATGCAGGTCATACAGCCAAAGATAAAAGCCATACAAGAGGAACATAAAGGAGATCAGGCAAAAATAGGCATGAAGATGATGGAACTCTATAAAAAAGAAGGAGTAAATCCTCTGGGTTCTTGTCTTCCGATTCTTATTCAAATTCCTATCTTGATCGTCCTCTATCAGGTAATATTGAATATCAATAATCCCAGCAATCTCGCTCACCTCTATGATTTTGCCTGGTTACAAAACTTCAAAAATGTGACACTCAGTACCTACTTCTTTGGTCTTGAGCTCGCTAAAAGTGGTGGCGTCATAGGTGTCGTCCTCGGTCTCCTCACTGGTGGACTCCAATTCGGACAGATGTGGCTCTCACAGAAGAAGATAAAAGCACAAAACGATAAACAATGAATGATAAAGGATAAACCAGCTGAAGGTATGCCAGATATGCAACAGATGCAGAAGATGATGCTATACGTATTTCCTGCTATGGCGGCACTCTTTGCTTTTCAATTTCCTGCTGGAGTCGCTCTCTATTGGCTCATCGGTACACTCTTTATGATCGTCCAGCAATACTTTGCCAATAAGACAGCGGAAGACAAGAAGATGATTATCCGTGATAAGGCTGGGAATGTGATTGGGTAAATCAAATAAAGAGTATAAAAAATCTTTTGCTTTCTCCAGGCTTCATATATCATCGTAGTAATACATTCTTTTTATAATGATTGATCTTTCCCGCTGGTTTTAAATATATTTTTGAATGGTATTTTGATTTGAGTGGGTTCAAACATTATTAAATATTTGTATTTCTGTATCTATTCGAATATACTGACTTGAGCATTACTTTTTATAATCCTTATTATTTATGTCTCGCAGATTTTTTTCTCTCATCCCGTCGAACAAGATATCTCTCTTCGTTCTCTGTATCGTGGGTGCTGTAGGTATCATGGTATGGCAGATGGGTAGTGTACAATCAGAGAGCTATGAGGAACGGCTTTCAAAAGCTATGAAAATCATGCAAGGACTCGAATCTCGTTCCATACCTATCGCACTGACAGATAATCAACTCGAGTTTTTAGAATCTGTATATCAGGATTCTCTAGTGAGATTACCAAATGTTCAAGATTTTAGAAATACAGACAAGAATAAACTGGTGGATAAGCTCGCTGCTGCCGGTGTTGTGGGGAATGGAGTAAATCAATTGACCGTTCTCGGCGAAGCTGTCGTGAGTTTGTCGACTGAAAAAGTAGACACATTTGGTACTGGTATCGATGGGGCTTTAGGAGCATTAAATAACCCAAATGCAACTGTGACAAAACAGTTGAAGAAACTCGCACAATCAGTGAATACGATTACAAATGATATTCGTCTCACACTGTTGTATATTTCTTGGTATGAAGGTATCAGAGGAACACTCTGTACGACTGATGATGCAAATAATGACATATATATTGTTGGTTCTGTGCAGTTACGTTATGGTAATACTTCTTCTTTTGCCGATGTCTGTAATGTCAACGGAATAACACTCACACAACATAAGTGTCTCTTGGGAGCATATAAACCGAGTACAACTGGTTATATCACCACAACACAGTGTGTAAATGGCTGTAGCAGTGGAGCATGTCTGAAGCAAGAACAAAGGGGATTTGAGATAACAGGTGCAGATACTACCAGTGTCGGAGTAGATTACTCTTTCACAGTGAAAGCACTCAATAGCGCTGGTACAATCGAGACAGGGTATACGGGAACATTTTTTGTAATTCTTGCTGGTGATGATGAGGCTGAATTCCCTACTGGAGCATTGAAAACTGCTATTGGAACAGGGATGAAGACCATTATGTTGAAGTTTGCTCAGGAAGGAGTCATGACTATTATCGTACGATCAGCAGATGGTAGAGAGATATCGAAGACGGTGGTGGTGGGAAGTACATGTGACAACTCTACCGCATGCAACTACTGAACCTTTGGAGCTTGTGAGTATACATCATGTAATAATGGTACTACCTGTCAAGACTCTACCGCATGCAACTACTGAACCTTTGGAGCTTGTGATTATTCATCATGTAATAATGGTACTACCTGCCAAGACTCTACCGCATGCAACTACTGAAGCTCTGGAGATTGTGATTATTCATCATGTAATAATGGTACTACCTGAACAGATAATGGTACTACCTGAACAAATAATGGAGTTACCTGTGTAAATAACAACAAAGATGCTACGTGCAGTGATGGATCTAGCTGAGAAATTCAAAATAACTATTGTGGTGAAGATAGAGATAATGGCGAATATCAATTTTACACATGTTGAAACAAAACATGTACCAATCAAGAAGTTATGTGCACAGAGTCTAGTACTACCTGAATAGATAATGGAGCTAGCACGTGTATAAGTGACAGAGCTCAGGCCGTGTGTCAAACTAAGTGATGAGTAATACCAGGAAATGATATTGTGACAACAGCCTGTGAGATAAATGATTGAGCTTCATATAGGGAATGGAAGTGCGGAGAATATGAATGTTCAAATTATGCACATATTTGCGTGACCAAAATACCTGTTTGTGGAAACAATGTCCAGGAGAATCCTGAAGCATGTGATGGGAAAGACAATTGAGCTTGTGTCGCGGTGTTTGGCGAAGTATGTGCTAGTGATTGTAAATGTAGGAAAAAACCAGAATAACAGAGTCTCCTGAACAATGTGATGATGGAAATAACAACAATGATGATGAGTGTGCTAATGATTGTACAATTGGTGCGGCACCACAGGTCTAACCGCCCCACCCTCAAAAGTGCAACACTTGGGGGTATTTTAAGAGGTCTCTAGATATCGCGGTAAATGTTTTGAATTGTTCGTATTGTTACATAACTTCCAGAGGTGTAGAGTATTCAAGGCACTTACTCGGTCTGTTGTTAAGAGCGACCTCGAGGTTGAGAATATAGTCCTCATCAATTGTTGAAATATCTGTTCATTTAGTTATAAACCTTTGAATGAGTCTATTGCTGTATTCTACTCATCACTTTTCCCAAGAATGATATGGATGACAGAAGTAAGCAGGGGCCTTGATGATATCTGATCGATCATCGTTCGGCTGTATTCTGGTGATACCTTTTCTATTTATATCCTACCTCTCCAAGCTGGATATTTCTCATCTCCTACTCATCCATAACTCTTTTATACTCAGTGTTCTGAGTTTGAAATGAGGAATCCCATGATACCAATTACTTTTGAAATAAAAAATGATTTAATTTTGGAAAGATCAATACGCTCAGGAGAATCGTGGCTAGAATAATGATATTTTCTGCTGGTCCAGTGGGGACTCTTGTTGCCCCAGCAACAGCTGTATCTTCACCAGCTGAATTGAATCTGATATTCTCATGTTTGGGTGTATAGCTGGGTATATCTGCATCTATCGAGGTTTCTGTAGTGATAGATGCGGATGGAGCTCACGAATCATTGCTCCTGGAGACATTTGTTGTCGTCACAGTTTTGTTCTGCGGTGGAATAGTAATATCTGGATCCCCCATTGAGTTTGTATTTGTAGTGATTGAGGATGGAGTTCACGAATCATTATTCTTTGGAATATTTGTTGTCGTCACAGTTTTGTTCTCAGGGGTAGTAGCGGTATTGAGAAGCGCGGATTTTTTAGGCGTATAAGCAATACAATAATTAATGGTCTTCTTTGCTGACTCTTTAAATGTCCCCATTTTAAGCTCATAATATGAAATAGGGATTTTTAGCATAAAATAGGGTTCAGTTACTGGCTTTATCTGTGTCAATGAAACAGTAGTAAGGTCAATACTTTTGATCGTGATATTAGCTCCCGCATCAAGACTAAAAATATTGAGACCATCGAGATCTTTCCAGACAACACTTACCCCCCATGTGAGACCTTTTTGATCCCACACTATTGGAGGAATACCAATATTTGTTTTTATTTCTGGCGCAGTTTGACTGGTTTCATAAAAATTTTGATTTATCCCCTCAAGCGTATTTTCCCATAAAAGATCTTGCTTCGGAATGGCAATACTCGTTGTGGTGGTTTCGGCTTCTCCTCAGTTCTGACAAACCTGACAACCGTTATCTGAGAAATATTTCTTATCATTACACGTCACGGTATCTGCCTGGACCACATTCATGAAGAAAAACATGGTGGCAAAAAAGGTGATTTTTTTGAAAAAAGAAGCAACACTTGAAAGGTATATCATACCTTCATCATACGCTATCCTCAAATATAAGGCAAGAAATCAACACCTCCTAACCACTTGTCAGAATAAGTAAATATGGTTTTATATCATTTTTCCGATTTCTTTTTGACTTTCTCCAGACTTCATATATCATCGTAGTAATACATTAATATAGTTTATGTCCTACCAAGCCACTCTCCGCAAAAACATCATAGCCGAAATCGCTCGCCACAAGGATGACCTCGATGGACTATTCGAAGATATTTTCACGCCCCAAGAAATCGAAGCTATCGATGAACGAATCAAAATCATGCACGCTCTCGTCGCTGGCAAAACACAGAGAGAAATCGCGGAAGAACTCGAGCTCTCTATCACGACTGTCAGTCGAGGATCGAGGATTCTCCAGTATGGAAGAATCCAGAAAGGTTGGCGGAAGTAGTTCTTTCCGTCATTCCGTGCAAGTTTTTCCATTGTGAAACAGGGAAAAACGCGACACGGAATCCAGGTTAAAGTAAAATCCTCTGAAATTTCTGCACACTTCGTGTCGTAATCGGCCTGAATTCCAGATATTGCTCGGCTTACGCCTCACAGTTCTGTAATGACGAACCATCATTTTTTGTGACCTTTATGTCACACTGTAGTAATACATTATTATATAATTCAATCTTTATGACCGAGAAACCCCTACCAGATAATCAACTAATTTCCCCAGAATATGGTGGAAAATTTTTATGACTTGCGCAACTCAAAAATATATCTCTTTTAAAGTGAAAGATTCCTGAGTTTCATGGTGTAACATCAAAGGAAGAACTCAAAACACTACTTTTTCAGATTGATCCAAAAAAACTCTATGCCGTGAGAAGCAGTGGTCTCAATGAAGATAGCGATAACGCTTCACTTGCCTGACATTTTAATTCATATCTTGAGGTCCCTTACAAAAGTATAATACATCGCTATAATTCAATTCAAACAGATGCTGAGAATAAATGAGAACTCACTAGTATTCCTGTAGTTATACAAGAAATGGTCATGAATCCAGAATTTGCTGGAGTGGCTTTTTCTCGTTCAGTCGAAAATGCCCACTATATTTCCCTATCATTTGCAGCTTGATATTGAGAAAATGTCGTAAATTGAACCCAGACAACACAAGAAATAAAAATACATCGTTTGGCAAAAGTAGGGACAAATCTCGATAAAAAATATCCATTTTTAGAAGAAATATTGATCTGTATTGGCTCTATAGAAAAACATTTTTGAACACCTATGGATATAGAGTTCGCAGTGAAAGATAACACGGTATATATATTACAAGCACGGCCTATCATTTCATACATCTGAGAACAACTCGAAACCAAAGAGACAAAAGACACAAAAAAATTACTTGATTGAATACGGAAACAGGCAAGTCAAATACTAAGACACAGATCATCCATGCTTGGAAGTATGATTGATATCAATCCTTGAGATCTTTTGTGAGAAAGTCCACGCCCTCTCTCTGTGAGTCTTTTTTCTGAGCTTTTTCCAGACTGAGTGATCAAATGCGGTCGAGACTCTCTCGGATATTCTTGTTCGCCAGACAACTGTCTCCATACAATATGAGGTAGGCCATATATTGACCTCGAAACGGCTGCAAATAATTTTAGGCCTGCGGGAATATCGGACCAAGCATATAAAAAAATTACAAACTATTATTTAAAAATAATGGAAGAAAAACAAGAGGTAAATAGTAGTGCAGAATTTGGTCTTTTTTTTATATTCGATGATGACTATGCTCAACGAGAATTAAATAGATTATTTTGAACTAAATCACTGCCTATATTGGAAAAGTATAGACAACTTTGAAAAAAACTAGAGCAACATTCGGAAACTATGTTTACAGGATGATTTAATCAAAGATTATTACAACTCAACAAACTCCGGGACACAATGCTCGATGATCTAAAAAATCGACCAAATACTCTCATAGATGTACGGTCAAAAATCAATAAAATAGTTAAACTTCTCAAAAAGTATACAGAATTTTTTGTGGTAATTGCTCGTCTTGATTTTTATCAAAATTATAAATTACGATGATTCATTCAAAAACACTGAATCGAAAATCTACATGAATACATGGGGTGAGTGAGCACCTTCTACATACAGAGAATGTGTGAACAGATAGACATAATTGAATGAGGCATGACTGAGGATTCAGTCCAACTGCATATTGACAGATTTGGTCATATGAGATACCATCAATTTGATCTCAATGTTCCATCTGATAGAGAACGAATTTGAGCACAGTTAGGTCTAATCAATGTAGAAAATTTAAGAAAACAATTAATAGAATTTGAAAGAAGTAAAGCCTTATCTCATGAAAAATTGGAACAGTTATGAGTCGATCAATGGGAGTTAAAGAAGTGCATACAATATGCACGCTATTTTGACGCTGGTCGTGAAGAAACAAAATTTCAATTTATGAAGCTCTACGACGCTCTACGACAAGAATTAAAGGATTTTTCATATTTCTCAGACATACCATTTGAGGATTTATTTTTCCTAAAAAATGATGATTTGGTATGAAAAATATCCCCCACTCTGTTACAAACATTGATTAAAACACGAAAAAATATTTATGAAAAATTTCGTGAAATTGAAATGCCCGACCATATTTTTTGTCCTGATGATGTATATGGATTTGAGCTCCCTCAATGTACACCTACTTATATTGGTTCCCAACAAATACAAGATATGCCCATACTCACTGTGTGAACAGACATTATAGGATGACTCAAAGAATGTGACGTGTGTGGAAAACTCATACTCTTAAAAGATTCAGATCAATGAGCTGCATCATTATTGAGCTTCAATCCTGCATGAGTGATCACAAAAATTGGGAGTGCTCATTCTCATTTGTCTGTTATAATGCGTGAACTTGGTATCCCTGCAATCCTAAATATTGGTGAGCAAGAATTTAACAAATTCACGCGAGCATCGGCTGCAACTATTCATTTTTGAAACAAATCTTACCAACTAACATAAATATATATGAACCTCACGATTATACGACACGCGAGTCTCGTCCCACCATATGATAATTATGAAAAAATGGATTATAAACTCTTAGCAGGGCTTTCTCGTCGAGAAATAAACCCTTGAATTGATATCATGAGTAATATTGAAATGGCTCAAAAAGTAAGAGAAGAAATTGTTTCTCCTGATTTTATTATCACTAGTGAAGCACTCAGGACACAAGCTTCAGCAAGGCTCATTTTTTGAGAAAATATATCCTATATTATAAAAAAAGAACTAAACGAAATACCTTTTTGCCTCGAAAATATCTGTCCAGAAGAGGAATTTATGAAAACTTGAATGACAGGTATTAGAAAAAGTTTCTTTGAATCTATAGCAGACAGAACGAGTATTGAAAACCTTGTGAGTATCCAGACGCGAATATCGAATTTAGAAAAATATCTGAAGAATCTTCATGGAAAAAATATTATTATGATTTCACATGGCTGGTTGATGCGTTTTTTGTATGCACATTTTGTGCTCCGCAGAGACATGAATGAGGTTAGTGTAGATGAATATCTCTCCTATCCGATATTCGACCATCTCGAAAAATTCTCCTGTAATATTATTAATTAAAAACTCGTATTTTTATGGAAACACTTATTAAAATTGATTCTGGAAAACCATGACCAACAGTAGGTATTGTGGCCTGCACTCATGGCAATGAACCTATAGGAATTGAAATGCACCGTTATGTTCAAGACTGCATGCAAATCAAAGTATGATCTGTACATTTAATTCTAGCCAACCCTGAGGCACACAAAAAAAACACAAGATTTTTGAATTATGATCTTAACAGAATATGGACAGAGGATTGCGATTGAAAAAAAAGTTATGAGCATGGTAGAAAAGAAGAGCTTACGCCTATATTATGAGCATGTAATATAATAATTGATATACATAGTGTCCCCATCGGCCAAAATGTTTTTGGAATCACCACACTGCAAGCTGCTACTTCATCAATGCAAAAATGGGCAGAAGTAGAATGTATTTTGACAAGAGACGCCAGAAAAGCTGGATCTCTTACAGGATATTGTACCCGTCAATGAAAAGAATCTATTTGATTAGAAATATGAAATCACTCAGTAACCAAAGCAAACATAAAAATATGACAGAAAAATATTGCAAATATGCTCATTCATTATGGTTTAGTAGAATGAGAATTATTGAAAAGAGAGAAACCTATTGTGCTATATGAAAAATTAGAACCAATTTACAGAGAATCGGAGGATTTTAGTTTTAATATAACAAAAAACAATGAGACTTGTTTTCATACCGTACATCCAGGCGAAATTATAGCTGAAAATTGAAAAATACCTCTATTTAATACGTATAATTATCCCGTCATTTTGTTTATGCTATCCAAACATGAGGGGGAAAAACCAGTAGCAGGTTTTTTGTACAAAAAAATTGATTAATTCATAGAAATAAAAACTCAGTTTAAGCTGAGCTTTTTTGTAAGTCTCTTTTGCAAAATCCGTCTTTTTTCATATTCTAGTTTGGCTTAGGAAAAAGGTAAGACATATAAGGTAGAATATCGGAATATCTTTCGTCTTCCCCCCCCCCTCTTACTTATTCCCAGCTCGTGGCTCCGTGGTGAAATGGTAGACACGATGGATTCAAAATCCATTGCCGCAAGGCGTGTCGGTTCGAGTCCGACCGGAGCTACCAATTAGCCTTTGGCTAATGGTTAAGATAAAAGGTAGAGGTTAACAAATGACTTTTAAATGACTTTTTAAAAAGAGCCTATGATGTACTTTCAGAGTCTGCAAGTCTGGCAAAAAGCATTCGACCTCACCAGTACTATCCATATTCTTCTGAAATCTTTTCCTATCGAAGAAAGATATGCTCTCACAGAACAGATGCGCAGGTCGTCACTTTCTATTGTTTCAAATATTGCAGAATGAAATGGGCGTTCCTGAAATAGTGAATATTCTTACTTTTTAAGTATAGCAAAAGGGTCATGTTCTGAACTTGCTGCACAAATTTTACTCGCTGAGAGATTTGGATACATCTCCCCGGAATATAGTCAAAAAAATTTAGAAATTATTGAAGAAATCATTAGAATGCTTCACGGTATGATAAAAAAATTTAGAGAATAATCCGCCGTTAATCTTCACCTGAAACTTTAACCTCCCTCCCCATTATGCATATAGAACTCGACTCAGACACGCTCTTCACCGCCATAAAAACAGTGGCGCATGCTGTCGTCAATAGTCCGACTACTCCTATCCTCGAAAATGTCCTTCTCCGTGCTACCAATGAAAAACTGACTATCGTGGCAAACAACCTCGAAATGGCTATCGAATACACGATAGAAAAAGACATAGAGATAAAGGAACCTGGCGACATCACAGTGTCATTTCGCTTTCTTGCCTCTTACCTCAACCTCCTCGATCCGACTCGCCTCAAGCTCAAGACTGATACTGGTCATACGCTCAATTTCACAGCAAACAAACAAAAAATGCGTTACAAAGGCCTCGGTGCTGACGAGTTTCCGATGATTCCGATGACACGTCGAGATACCAAATTTCGCATGAATTCTGATGTGCTCAAGCGTGCTTTTAGCAAAACTCTCTTCTCATGTGCCAGTGGGAATATACGACCGACTCTTGCTGGAGTCTATATACAGCTCCATACAGACCATGTGACTTTTGCTTCGACTGATAGTTTCCGACTTTCTGAATATCGCTACAACTGTGATACAGGCGTAGATAAAAAAATAGCTATTATCCTCCCCTCTCGAAGTGCCAATGAGATCATGAAAACTCTCCCCGATGGCGTCGATGTAGATGTCTATTTTGCAGATAATCAAGTACTCTTGGTCTATGAAAATGTACTCCTCTATTCGAGACTCCTCAATGGGCATTTTCCAGACTATGCCAATTTCTTCCCAAAAACGACGAGTATCAATGCTCTCACGGGACGTACAAAGCTCATACAAGCACTTCGTCAGGTAAGCCTCATCGCACGAGAAAACAATTTTAATGTCAAAATGGCTCTTGATAGTAGTGGGATTATCCGTCTTGATTCTGGTGATACAGAGCTGGGAGCTGGCGAAACAGAGGTACCAGCAGAAGTCGAAGGAAATGATCAGGTCGGACTCAATGCGACATACTTCATCGATGCGCTCCAGGTCATCGAAGGTGATGATGTACGGATAGGATTTGAGACGAGTCTCTCACCTATTCTTATCCAGGGAACGAGTTTAAATACCCAAGAAGAGGATTTCCGACATATTATCATGCCGCTCAAGATTTAACTGCTCCGTCATTCCAGCCAAGTCATGAGCTTGTCGAACATGACAAATGAATCCATTTCTCTGGGCTGGGTACAACGATTTTGCTGGTTTCTCTACTCGCGATGACGGGGGAGGCTGTCATTCCGAGGGAGTGTTAACGACCGTGGGAATCCAGGGAATGGAAACATGGATTCTCACGCCCCGCACCATCATGAAGGTCATGCACATAGTATATTTTTGGTGCTGGGCTCAGAATGACAGGATCATTCGTTTTTAGCCTCAGTTTGTATGAGATGATACAGCAGTCCCCGTTTTATCATCCAAATGATTTGGCACTTTTGACAACAAAAGCACAATAGATTCAGAAAACTTACAAATATTTGACATTACTGGATAGAATAGGATATGATAATTCTGTAATACATTATTTATCTTATTTTTCCCAATGAAAACAGTATCTCGTGGTAGAATTGTAGCTTTTGCTCTTCTTCTCGTAGTAGCGCTCGTGGCAGGATTTTATACATCGGGTGGTAAATTCGGTAGTCTGCGTTCTTCGTATCTGAATAATCCGAACTTCGTCTGTACACAGGCATCGCTCATATCAGGAGAAGTTCAGTATAATCAAAGTATTGCTGACATAGAGAGATTGATGGTCGAGAAAACAACTCTCGAAAAACAAGCCCAATCATGAAAGGCAGACATCAGTAAACAGGAGGCTCAGGTGATACTATGAGAAGCTCAAAAAAAGTCAGCTGATAAGAAAGTCAAAACTCTCGACAACTATATCGATAAAAACTGTTCTGCATCTGCTCTCAAATCTCTCCAGAATCCTCGAAATAACACTCGGTTCACTGAGAGACAAAAAATATGTGCTCAAAAGAAAAAAGAACTCAGAGATGCAAAACAAGATGCAAAAAAAATACAGACACAGATAACGCAACAGAAGTCTGCTCTTGCTACTCTCAATAGTACTATCACAAAGGCTCAGGCAGATATTATTGCTCTTGGAAAGGAGATAAAGAGTGCGCAAGATTTTAAGGAGAATTACGAGACATGTAAGAGAAGTCTCTGAGAATCAAGTACAACACCAATTGTCACACCACTAAACATATCTGGTGAAATAACTATTATAGGAGGGGAAGGTGGTGGCGCTGTAGTCTTTGATTTCGCAATAAAAAATATATCGACCAAAAAAATGACTTTAGAAAATGTATCCTTTCATCTCAAAGGAAAAGCGCTTGATAATTGGTACATCACAAACAGCAATGGATCTGATATACATAACCCCTGAAAACGAGATTGTTCAATTCCAGATAGCAATAACCGACTATTATGTAACTATCATGAACAATTGGAAGCAGGAGAAACGAAGGAATATGCTCTTGTAATCGTTCACAGTAAAAATGAAATTCAAACACCGAGCTCTTTTAAAATTTCATTTTGAGGCCTCAGATATGGTTATGAAGATGCAACGCCTACATGGTGATGATATGGTGTTATGAACTGAGTTAGTTGAACTTGAGAGGGTTGGTATACTGTAAATCTGGTTCCTACAGCGACTACACAGCCAGCATTATGCTGAAACGGAATCAAAGAATGACCAGAACAATGTGATGATGGGAATAGGAATAATGATGATAGTTGTGATAATAATTGTAAAAATACAGGCCATATTATTTCTGGAGAAGCCACGCCTCCTACAAAACTGGATAAAATAAATCGTTACGGTGCGACCGTGCTCGCTGTCTTAACAAAGGGTATTGAGTATAAAAATTATACATGTACAGGTAGATTTTCGGATATCGGTAAAGCATATCCTGCTTGTGCTTTTGTGGAATCAGCTGCTGCTGCTGGACTCATAAATTCTCTCAATGATAAATTCCGACCTCGGGATAACCTCACACAATTCGAAACACTCGTCTTCGCTCTCCGTGCTGCTGATCTCATTCCTGCTGGTGCTCAAACACAGGCTAGTCTCGTCCAGCTCGGTGTAGATAGCGGTCTTATCACTTCTTCTGCTGGTTTCAATGTCAACGCTTCTGCTACTTATGAAGACTTCCTCCACTATCTATCTGAGGCTATGAGTGGTAAAACATGGAATGATTTCTTTTCTATTGAAACTGGCATAACCTCAATATTTAATTAAGTTCATGAGCATCAAAAATGTTATTCCTCTAGAGGAGGTGCTACTAGTCCGCATACTGAATTCGCAAGATACCAAGACAGCAAATTAGATAAATGAGAATACACATGATATATTATTGTAGAAGTTAAAGACGATGTTTATGGAATTACTAAAGATATGAGATTGTTTTTAGATGTAGAAGTAGAGTAGTCTTGTGTCTATTTATCTATGATAGTTTTCCAATATAATTTTTTCAAGCTGTGATTAGATTAAGAAATGAAATACAAAAACTCCCTTAGAATTCTGGGGGATTTTTTGATCAGATTATTTTCAAATATTTCTTTTGCTTTATTATATTTATATGTATAATAAATTAATGATCGAAGAACAAATACCCGCCTTTCCCGATGGCACATCTCGCGAACAAATACCCACCTCTTCCAATAACACATCTCGCAGAACGGCACTCAGAACACTTGTTCTCTGAGTCGCTGGCATGGTATCGGGAGGACTTGCCGCAGGGAAAGAAGAAACAAAACTCTCACCAATCCCACAAATAAGCTCCAAAGAAGAAGCTCTCACCTATCTCGAAAAGATTTTACGTCCTGCCCTCCGGGAAGAGCTTATTAATCTCTCGAATGAGAAGCAGTGGAGCTACGCTACTACTGAGCAATCATTTCGGGATGATATCGCCACTGCTACGGAGAGTCTTCCTGCTCTTTCACAGCTCGAGGAACTGGTAACACTATGATGGATAACCCGGAAATTAGTCTACTGAAAAACCCCAGAGCAGAGCGAACATGGTATTGATATACGCGTGAAAGGCGTGGAAAATAATAATGGCTTTTATTGGTTTTGTCGGTCTATAAATACAGACAAATGAGGATCTCTCTAGTAGAGAGATAAATAAAGATACTTCTTCGTGCAATAGAATCTCAAAATCCCCCAGAATTCTGGGGGATTTTTGAATAATATGGTAGTTTGTATGAATTATTTTTCCATCACCTCAGAATGACAGGATCATTCGTTTTTAGCCTCAGTTTGTATGAGATGATACAGCAGTCCCCGTTTTATCATCCAAATGATTTGGCACTTTTGACAACAAAAGTACAATGCACGAGAAATGAACCTCTCTCTCTATCAATTTAAGAACTATTCCGATACATCTCTGGAAATATCAGAGAATCTCCAGGTCATTGTATGAAATAATGGCTCTGGGAAATCTACACTCTGTGAAGCACTGAGTATCCTCGTAAATGCGAGTAACCCTCATCATACGAGCTGGGAACAAAAGAGCTCGTTTAATACCCCCTTTGTAAAGGGGGAAGAAAAAGAAGGAATACAAATGGGGGATTTTGAGTCAAAAAATCCTCCGTCCGCTGGTGCGGACACCTCCTTTGCAAAGGAGGTCAGAGAATGGGCACTTCGTCTCAAACTCGGTGAAGTCCTCTTTCAGTCAATTTTTGATGGGAAAAATCGTTCACCAAAATGGTATATGGATGAAGGATCATGTTCAAAACCAAAATACGAGGATAAGATGCTTTATCGAGCCTTTTGGATCCAGAGCGACCATTTACGAGTCATCTCTGGAGAACCAAGTGAGCGGAGAAATTTCCTCGATGAGATGCTCACATTTGCCAGTCCTGGCTATGAACGAATTCTCCGAAATTACAGAACTGCCCTCACTTCTCGTAATCGAGTGATACAATCAATCCTCGATAAAGAAGCTCGAAAAGAAGACCTCGCGTCATGGAATATACTCCTTGCCCAGTACGCGGTGCAGGTTATTGAAGAGCGAAGGAAATTCTTCGAATGGAGTAAACATTCAATATGTAACATTCAACATCTGGCGCTTGATCTTCCTGGACCAGTAAAAATAGAACTCCAGGAGCGACATCCTCTCGAAATCGTCGACCAAGAACATTTTCTCAATCTCATCAAAGAATACACAGAGAGAGATCTCGTTGTCGGACGAACGACTATTGGTCCACATCTCGATGAGATAGCTTTTTCTGTTGAGATAAACGATGTTTGGAATCCTACAAAATATATCCTCTCGCGTGGGGAGAATAAGATATTATTGCTCGCTTTTATCCGTCTCCTCGGTGAATATGTCCGTGAAATCTCAGGGAAAAATCCTCTCTTCCTCCTCGATGATGTCCTCTCAGAACTCGACGAAGATCATACGCATATCCTCTGTAGTCTTTTC
>Ga0209284_10002131_pt1 | contig 27869 bp, 23 predicted proteins | sample FRY03_FD_187211 | JGI IMG/M metagenome (GOLD analysis project Ga0209284, IMG submission 187211) | Freshwater microbial communities from Lake Fryxell liftoff mats and glacier meltwater in Antarctica - FRY-03 (SPAdes) (version 2) | ecosystem: Environmental > Aquatic > Freshwater > Ice > Glacier...
TCTCCGCGCAGGTTGAGCAGCCCGAAGATGTTGAGCGTGCCGCTCTTCTGGCTGCTGATGCCCCGCTGCTGGCCGACGCGTATGCAGCCGTAGGGCACGTTGGGCAGCAGGTTGAAGCCCGTCTGGTCGGCGTAGCGCAGGTCGATGCGGCCCACTAGGGCCAGGCACAGAAGCAGGCCCAGCGCCTGGGTGGCGGCCCTCAGCTCCTGCTCCGAGGGACGCTTGGGCGGGCGGCGGCGGAAGCGCTTCCAGCGCCAGCCGCTTTTTTTAAAAACCTGCGCAGCGTCCGCTGTGACATCTTCTTGCCCAGCTCCCGCTCAATGCGCTCGCGCGCCACGTCAAGCTTCTGGGGGTGCTCCTCGACGATGCGCTCGATCAGGTCGACCTCCTTGCGGTTGTCGGTGCGCACCACTGCCGGACGGCCCGGCCCATCGGCCGTGTGCAGCCCGTCGATGCCCCGGCTCTCGTATCGGTTGAACCACTTGACCACGCTCTGGCGATTGCAGCGCAAAATGTCGGCGATCTGGTCGATCTTGCCACCCTGGTCGCCGAAGATGATCATCTAGCAGCGCAGGCGGAAGGTGGCCTTCTTGACCGTCTTGTGGCCCAATACGAGTGCCGCACGCTGATCGTCACTCAGGCTGATGTATCGTTTCTTCCCTTGCATAGACGCAAGATAAAAATTATATCCATATTTACGGCCGACTACTCTACCCTACTATTTTTAGGTTCTGATAATGAGATAGTTGCTTTCTTACCCATCGAAACAGGCACATAATTTTAAAAATAAGGTCAGACCTGGCTGTTGTCTGATCGCGACTGATTTCACGGATTAGATTCAGCCCGTGCCGACTCAAACTGACAGATTTACGGCCATGCTTCTTAGTTTTTATATTTTGCACTTTTCTATGAAAATAAAGGCCAAGTCCCACGCAAAAGCTGTAAGCAATGCTAACCAAAGCCACCAATTTTTTTAACTTTGTCAAACTCTTCAAATGTGTCGCTTCCAAGTTAAAGCCTCGGCCTTTCAAGTTTTGAAAACAAGATTCTATAGACCATCTTTTTCTATAAAGTTGCCCCATGAACTCCAAAGTTGCTGTTCCAAATAAGAACAAATATTCCCCGTTTTCCAAAAGGCTTAGCCAAACGTTTCCCCAAATACCATTAACCTGACAATCTCGCAATAAAACGGGCTTACTTAACGATAAATCGAAGCTCGACACTGTCCGCTGAAGGCCATCACGGGTGGTAATCAAATGGGATTTGGGCATTCGCATTATAAATTTTAATCCATTGTCTTTCAAGTATTTAATCCAGTAATGGCCTATAAATTCTCGATCTCCCACTACCAGTCCCAGACGATTTTTTCCGATTATCTCTATGCAATACGACAGCAGGTTGATTCGGTCGTTTGCGTTTGAATTCCCGCTTTTATTATCTAATAATTCCCAATAAAGTGGGATTTGAAGCTCTCCGTAACCGACTAAGATCATCAGTATATTTACTTGGCATTTGCCGAAATCCCACTCTGTTCGGTCGATGCAAAGTCGTAGCTTTTTACCCTTAGGCAATAGGCTCAATAGTAGGGCTGCCACGCAATGATAATCAATTTCGACCTCTCTAAAAAAGTCCTGTATCCGTATTTCGTTTGATGCCAGTTTAACGTTGTTGTTGAGGTGTTGGGCTACTTCACAAAATTGTACATTTCTGCTTTTAACAAGCGCAACGATGTACTGAGACACAAACTTTTTACGAGCTAAATTTTCTACGATTGGCACTCTTTTTAGAACTTTCGTAATTTCGTCGATGAGGCTCTGCTTCATGGGAAAAAAGGAGATTTGTTGTTGAGGAACTACAAAAATCCGATTTTCCCATTTAATCCTTTCATTTTAGTAGGGTACAGTATCATTTTTTTTAAAGGTATACAAAATTCTTATTTGAAGTTATGCAAAGACAAGCGCAAGTTCAACGTCAGACGTTGAAGTACTCCCCTTTACAGATTCAAATGCTAAATCTATTGCACCTCACAACTATGGAGTTGGAGCATAGAATTAAGGATGAAATGGAGGAGAATCCGGTCTTAGAAGAAGGTGCAGACAAAGAAAATACTGAGGCTGATTTGCGGGATGATATCTTGGATAAAGGTGAAACGGTGGGTGTAGGTAATGACGAAATGCCTTCCGTGCGGGACTATTATGATTGGGATGAGTTTAAAGATAACGATATTCCGGATTATAAAACCTATTCAAATAACTACACACCTGACGATGAGCTCTACACTCGCCCGATGGTGGAAACAATCTCATTCCGTGATGAATTAAAGGAACAAATCCATTTTCTCCGCCTCACCGAAAGACAACAACTCATTGCCGACTTTATCTTAGACTCTTTGGATGAGGACGGTTTTCTTCGTCGCGATGCGGATATCATTGCTGACGACATTTCCTTTGCCAATAGCTTGTTTATTGATCCACAGGAAGTTGAGTTAATGATAAAAATGATTCAGCAACTTGATCCTCCCGGTATAGCGGCCCATGATCTCCGCGAGAGTTTGTTGATTCAGCTTAACCGCATGAACAATCGTCCGGCTGCGTGGGAGATGGCGCTGCGGATAGTAACCGATATGTTTGATGAGCTGGGAGGACGAAATTATGACAAGATCATGCGAGTGCTTGAACTGAAAGAAGAGGAACTCAAGGAGATTTTGCAGGTAATCGTTTCTCTAAATCCCAAACCTTCTTCCAGCCTTCGTAATGATAGCACTATCAATGAGAGTATCAAACCAGATTTTCTGATGCGGTACGTCGACGATGACGAAATAGAAGTACAGCTTGCCTGGGGTAACAGCCCGGCGTTACGTATGAGTAAGGTATTCACAAAAATGGCTGAGGAGAAAAATGATCGGGCTACGCGTCAGTTCCTTAAAAATAAAATGAATTCTGCCAAGTGGTTTATTGACGCCATCAAACAACGTGAAACGACGATGCTGAATACCATGAAGGCGATTGTCAAGTTGCAATATGAGTATTTTCAGGCCGGTAATATCAAAAAGCTGCGGCCGATGATTCTGAAAGATGTAGCAGAAATAATCGATATGGATATTTCCACTATTTCGCGGGTTACCACAAATAAGTACGTTCAGACTCCGTTCGGTATTGTTTTATTGAAGGACCTCTTTACCGAGGGTGTCGCCAAAGAGGATGGTACGGAAGTTTCTAACCGTGCCATACAGGAAGCGATCCGTGAAATTGTAGAAGTCGAGGATAAAAGGCATCCGCTAAATGATCAACAAATTACGGATCTCCTGGCAAAACGTGATTATATAGTGGCTCGTCGTACCGTTGCTAAGTATCGTGAACAACTCCACATACCTACCTCACGGTTGAGAGTAGAAATAAATTAAAAAAAGTATCCGCCTTTAGAACTGACCAAACCACGAAACAATCGATAATATCCAATGAAAAAAATATTAGTAGTTGATGACGAAGGAGATATTTGCATGTTACTAAAGCGGTTTCTGTCAAAAAATGGATTTGAAGTTGAAACAGCACAAACCGGTAAACGAGGGCTGCAATTAGTGGATGAGTTTCAGCCCGACCTGGTCATGACTGACTTCCGTTTGGGGGATTTGACGGGGTCTGAGCTACTGGTTAGTATTAAAAAGAAACTCCCTCAGGTACCAGTTCTTGTCATTACCGGCTACTCAGATATCAAAACTGCGATTAGCGTGATGAAGCAGGGCGCTTACGACTACATCACCAAGCCGCTATTTCCTGATGAGATATTAGTGACAGTAAAAAAGGCACTGAGTGACTCCAAAGAAAGTCATCAAAACGAATCAATACCAACCTCTAATTCGGCTAAAAATGGGAGCTCTGGTACAAAAGGTGGTAAGTTTTCCTCAGGATATATTATTGGGCAAAGTAAAGTCTCCGATGAGCTATACCGGCAAATTGACTTGGTCGCACCTACTAATTTTAGTGTTATTATTTACGGAGAAAGTGGGTCAGGAAAAGAGGCAATTGCTCACGAAACTCACAATCGCTCTACCCGGCGTAATAAGCCTTTTGTGGCCATGGATTGCGGGGCTATTTCCAAAGAGCTAGCGGGTAGTGAGCTATTTGGTCACGAAAAAGGATCCTTTACCGGAGCTTTACAAACTAAGATTGGTCACTTCGAAATGGCCAACGGTGGAACGCTTTTTTTGGATGAGGTTTCTAATCTCTCCTATGAAATTCAGATGGCTTTACTGCGGGTGGTACAAGAGCGCAAACTACGCCGCATTGGGGGCAATAAAGAAATTGAACTTGATGTCAGGATCATTGTAGCCAGTAACGAACGGCTCCTGGAAGCCGCTAAAAAGGGAAAGTTCAGAGAAGATCTTTTCTATCGCTTCAATGAATTCAGCATGGAAGTACCTGCTTTGCGAGACCGTAAGGATGACATCATGCTATTTGCAGAATCATTTCTGGATGCTACCAACAAAGAGCTTGGAAAAAAAATCAAGGGATTTGCCGACGAGGTAATCCAGGATTTTATGAGTTATGACTGGCCTGGTAATTTACGTGAATTGAAGAACGTAATCAAACGGGCCACCTTGCTTTCAAACGGCGATCGTATTGAAGAAAAAGCATTACCCTTCGAAATTGCTAATTTTCAAAGGCTGCGAGAAATGGATGAAGAATTCGCCACCGTTCCGGTATCAGCATCCCAGCCCGAGCTAGACCCTAGCCCAAGCCTCAAAACGGTAGCCAATGAAGCCGAATATGATATGATTATGCAAGTACTCCGTCAGGTAAACTATAATAAAAGTAAAGCGGCCCGAATACTTAATATTGATCGAAAAACGCTGTATAATAAAATGAAGCAATTTGATATGTAGTGAGGACTAACAATGAACAATGACTGATTTGAAAAAGATATTTCATTCCTTCGGAATTAATGATCTTCTCAACGCTTCTACAAGTGGATTACTGCTTTTTAAAGCGAATCGTACCGCAGAGAATGGTTCATTCAACTATGTTTGCTCCGTTGATAATGAAGCATCTCGTGCTTTTGTCGGTAAACCCAATTTGGAAGGATTGAACTGGCAAGAAATTACGGGTGAAGGTGAAGAGGAACTTTTAACCAATAATAGCGTTCGGGAGATTTTTTTTAAGGTAAGTAGCCAATGGTGCGAACTTAGTACTACCGCCGTTGATGAGAATCACTTTATGTGTACACTTACCAATATTACTTCCAGAAAACTAATTGAAGAAAGGGAGAAACGAACCCTGAACATCCTTTCTGATGCTGAACAGACTATGCGATTTGGGAGCTGGATCTGGGAGTTTGAAACCAATACTAATGAGTGGTCTCACGGAATATTTGATCTCCTCGGCTACACAATGGAAGAGGCAGCCATTATGACCCCGTCTTATGAATTCTATCTGCAACATGTCCACCCCGAAGATGTAGAATTGTTAAAAAAAACGGTAGAGGAGTCCAATAAGTCGATGAGCTCATTTAATGTGGAGTATAGAATCCTGACTAAAAGTGGCGAAGAAAAATACCTTGTAAGTAGAGGACAGTACTTGAAAGGAGATTCCACCCGTTTGGCAGCCTCCATTGGCAGCGCATTTGACCTAACGTCAATTAAGCGCATTCAAAATGAACTTGAAAAAAAGGTGGTTGAACTCAATCGATCTAATTTTGACCTGGAACAATTTGCCTATGTAGCCTCTCATGATTTACAAGAACCACTTCGTAAAATTGTTTCGTTTGGCGAGCGTTTAGAAACCCGTAGTCAGGGATTGCTTAATGAAGAAATGCGACTTTATCTGGACAGGATCCTCAATGCTACCCGTCGGATGCAGGATATGATTCATAATTTGTTAGAATTCTCTCTTGTCACCGGTTCAAAAGACGGTTTCGTAGAGACTGACCTTAATACAATTATGCATAGTACGCTCAGTGATATGGAGGTCGCTATTCAAACCAAGGATGCGGTTTTAAAAGTGGATAACCTTCCTACCATTGATGCTATCCCGACCCAGTTTTCGCAGTTATTCATGAATCTTATTTCCAATGCTTTGAAATTTACCCGTAATGAGGTAAGGCCTAAAATCACTGTGAAGTCAACTATCCTTTGTACGTCAGACCTCATACATTATGGGCTACCCTCAAATCGCCAATACATTCGATTAAGCTTTTCAGACAACGGTATAGGCTTTGAGAATAATGATTCCAGCCGGATTTTTACGCTCTTCCAAAGGTTACGCGGTCGTTCCGAGTTCGAAGGGGCGGGCATAGGTCTGGCCGTCTGTAAAAAAGTAGTCGAAAATCATTCGGGTATAATCATGTCGAACGGAAAGCCCGGTGAAGGCGCTACTTTTACCATGGTTCTACCCATGCGACAGTCTTGAAAGTTCCTTTACTGACTCTCTGATCCAACATCCCAGTGAATAAAAAACTGCGTGTACTCCTTGTCGATGACGATGAGGACGACTTTCTTCTTACGAGTGCTTATTTCAAAGACCTGACAAATTGGGATTTTCAACTACAATGGTGTCCCACCTATGAGAAGGCAGTCCATGATCTTGCAAATTGTAAACACGATCTTTACATTTTTGACTATTTGCTCGGGGCCAATACGGGTATTGATCTGATTGAGGAGGCAATCCGAAACAATTGCCAGGAACCGATAATTCTCTTAACCGGAAAGGGTGATGAGAAAATAGCGCTTGAAGCACTTCGTTTGGGCGCTGCCGATTACCTGATAAAAAGTGAATTAGGGCCTACAATTCTCGAACGAAGTCTTCGGTACGCCCTTGAACGTACGCAGGTAATAAAAGCACTTCGACAGAGTGAGCGGCGGTACAGAAGGATCTTTGAGGAATCAAAAGATATGCTATTTATCAGTGATTTATCGGGAAAAATTGTTGACATCAATGCGGCCTCGGTAGTACTTACAGGTTATTCACAGGAAGAGCTTCTTACAAAATCGGTACTCGATTTGATGGATGGAAGTGATGTGCTCGAAACGTGGAGCATCATTGAAGATGAGCTTGAAATTCAGGGGAAAGAAGTTGTATTCTTTACAAAGGAAGGCGAAAAGAGGTTTGGGGTGCTTTCTGCAACTATTGAGCGTGACAATACCACTACCTATGCGCAAGGCAGGCTACACGATATTACTTCACAAAAAAAAACTGAACGAGAACGACTCTTTTCCGAAAAACTGGCTGTTACCAGTCGGTTGGTTCAAATGCTTGCGCACGAGGTGCGCAACCCTCTTACCAACGTCAATTTGTCTGCCGAACAGTTAGAGTCCGAGCTAGAAGACGAAGGTCTGATATTCTACACAGACATAATTAAGAGAAACTGTGGTCGGATTAACGACCTGATTACCCAACTACTACAATCATCCCGCAAAAGTGAATTTTCCTTGGGGAGCGGTTCGCTCAATCAAATACTCGACGAAATTTTACTCTCGGCTACCGATCGCCTCAGACTAAAAAGAATACAGGTTAAAAAATCCTTTACAAAGGAGGATACCGAAATAATGCTTAATGAAGAAATGTTCAAAATAGCCATCCTCAATCTTGTTACCAATGCAATCGAAGCCATGGAGGAAGGAGAAGGAGTTTTGAAAGTTACGACAAGACGCTTTGAGCAGGATGTGCAGATATTAGTGGCTGATAATGGAACCGGCATCAGTAAAAAAAATATGGCCCAAATATTCGAACCTTATTTTACCGGCAAGAAGTCTGGTATGGGAATCGGATTAGCGAGCACCTTGAATATTGTGCAGTCCCATAAAGGACGAATCGACGTCCAATCTGAGATAGGTGTCGGGACGGTCTTTACGCTGAGTTTTCCTATGGTAGAAGATACAGAAGTCAGGTGATAATATTCACCAACTTTTTAACTGTATGGTAAAGTTGGGGAAGTGGCTCCACTAGTTTTTGCCTGAATCGGTCTAAAAATTAGGTGACGTATCAGGTATACCTTTTGTTTGATAAGTAGTAAAACTAAACTATCTATCAGCTATGGGAATGCTAATTTTCTTTATTGTTAGTTTAATTGGGGGTGTCATGGCGGGTTTTTATGCCGAAAGAATTTTCGAATCTGATAGTAGTTACTACGGTTATGGTAGCAAGCAGTCAAATGTATCTATCATGAGTCGACTGAGGAAAATTTCCCGTCAAATATAGTTAGTAGTTTGTTAACGAATAGCTTGTCGAAAAAAGGTAGGGGTACAACCCTTTAATCTTCGAAAGCTTTGGTTAAAGTGTGAAAGACTATTAAATCCTACCTGAAAGCAAATTTCACTTACGGCCAAGTCGGTGGTAATAAGCAAACTGCAAGCCTGACTCAACCGTATTTCATTTAAGAAAGTTAGGTAGGTTTTGCGGGTCCGCAGTTTAAAAAACCGACAAAACGCCGATGGTGTCAGTGAAACCAAAGCCGCTACTTCTTCAATGGTGATGGTACGGTGGTATTCCTGAAATGAGAAGCCCATGACTCTGTCCATTCTATTACTCACTATTTCTTTCGAGAATTGGTCGCCATCCTGCAATGACATTTTTTGCAATTCTTTACTTTCGCACAGCAGCTTTAACAGCCCAAAACCCTTAATAAGTTTATCCATACCGGCTGTTTTTTCCATTTCTACCATAAGTACCGTGGCATATTTCTGAGTGGTACCTTCTACTACATACCCCGGTCCTGATTGGGCGAGCCAATGCCTGGCACCTCCCATCTCGTCTGTTTTCCAGAAGCTTTTTCCGGCGTAACTTTCGTCAAAAAATATAGATACACTCGCTACTTCCAGTTCTCTTTCAAAGTAATGGCTATCGCACCGAAACACATGAGGAAGCTGCTTGCCAATCACGAATACATCTCCGGGCGCAAAACGCCCAACGTAGTCACCAGCCACTAAGGTACCTTCCCCAGATTTAATGAGGGTAAACTGAACCTCCTTATGCTGATGTAGCTTGTCGTAAAAGTAGGGTAGCCTTTCAGCCTGAACGCGGAAAACCTCTTTTCTGGTCTGTGGTATTTGAAAAGAAATTGGTTTCATTTGTCGTAATTTATACTAGCTAACCGCACTTATGTCGACAAAAGTGGTCAAAATGCCATTAGTAATGGTGTTGTTTCCCTTATTTCTTCCTTCCGTTTCATTTTATCTTTGTGTTTAACTTCAAACCAACTTTACCATGAACGTCACCTGGCAAGGGGTATACCCCGCACTTACAACAAAGTTTACATCGGATGATACGCTCGATTTAACGACCTTCAATTTTAACCTGCAAGCCCAACTGGAAGCGGGGGTAGACGGTATTATCCTGGGAGGGTCGCTGGGGGAAGCTAGTACGCTATCCATGGATGAAAAAGAATTATTGGTAAAGTTTGCCGTTGAGAAAGTGGAGGGGAAAGTGCCGGTAATTCTGAACATAGCCGAAGGAGCAACCCAGGAAGCGGTGCGGATTGCCGAATCAGCGGCTTCGTTGGGGGCAAGCGGGCTAATGCTACTACCTCCCATGCGCTACAAAGCTGATGATAGAGAGACCTTAGCATTTTTTAAGGCTATTGCAACATCCACTGTCTTACCCATTATGATTTATAATAATCCGGTGGATTATAAAATAGAAGTTACGACGGATATGTTTGAGGAATTGTTGGAACTAGAAAATATTCAGGCCGTGAAAGAATCTACCCGTGATATTTCGAACGTTACCCGTCTACGTAATCGCTTTGGTGACCGGATTAAGATACTATGCGGGGTTGACACCTTAGCCATGGAAGAACTCGTGATGGGAGCAGACGGATGGGTAGCTGGTTTGGTGTGTGCCTTTCCAAGGGAGACTGTTGCCATATACCGGCTGGTAAAGGCCGGACGCCTTGACGAGGCAAAAGTCATTTATCGTTGGTTCATGCCTTTACTCGAACTGGATCTTCACCCCAAACTGGTTCAGTATATCAAATTTGCCGAGGCGAAATGTGGCATCGGTACCGAGTTCGTTCGTCTACCTCGTTTACCTTTGATAGGTCCGGAGCGTGAAAGGGTTGAGGCTATCATTGAAAATGGTCTGCAAACTCGGCCTACTTTACCCGACTATTTATCCTTGTAAGTACCATGGTAGACCAGCATTTCTTTTGCATCGACGCCCACACCTGCGGTAATCCGGTGCGGGTTGTTACCGGGGGAGCTATACCTCAATTGGTAGGTGCCACCATGAGTGAAAAGCGCATCCATTTCTTGCGGGAATACGATTGGATCCGGAAAGGGCTCATGTTTGAGCCACGGGGACACGACATGATGTCGGGCAGTATACTGTACGCTCCCATCGACCCAGCCAACGATGCCGCGGTACTCTTCATCGAGACCTCGGGTTGCCTGCCCATGTGCGGGCACGGAACAATCGGGACCGTCACAGTAGCGATTGAGCAGGGCCTGGTAACTCCCAAAATACCCGGTATTCTTAAACTTGAAGTACCGGCTGGATTGATTACCGCCGAATACCAGATGGTGGGCAAGAAAGTCAAGTCAGTAAAAATAACCAATATCAAATCATACCTGGCCGCCGAGGGTATTTCGGTTGAGTGCCCCAACCTTGGTACTCTGACGGTAGATGTGGCCTACGGGGGCAATTTTTACGCCATCGTGGATCCTCAGCCTAACTTTCCGGGTCTCCATCACTATAAAGCTGAGCAACTTATTGCTTGGGCGAGAGTTTTACGGGAGCGGATCAATGAATTTCATTCTTTTATTCATCCGGAAAATCCGTCCATCCATGGCCTGAGTCATATACTGTGGACTGGTGATACCATTGATCCTGCTTCTACAGCTCGTAATGCGGTATTTTATGGTGATAAAGCGATTGATCGTTCGCCCTGCGGAACGGGTACCTCGGCTCGTATGGCTCAGTGGTTTGGTAAAGGGAAGCTGAGGAAGGGGGAGGAATTCGTTCACGAAAGTATCATCGGTTCCAAATTTATCGGTCGGATTGAGCAGGAAACGGAGCTAGCTGGTCTGCCAGCCATAATTCCAAGTATTGAAGGTTGGGCGATCATTCATGGATATAATCACATTATATTTGATCATGATGATCCTTATGTCCATGGTTTTCAGGTAATTTAGACTCGACTACTCCTAAACTCTTTCCTAATCCGATGAAGTACTACGTCCTACCTTTGGTATTCTTTTTTTCTTCCGTTGCTTTTGCGCAGCAAGGACAGCAATTTTTTGCACCGGTTAGTTTTTCCAAGGTTAACATCACGGATAAATTCTGGAAGCCAAAAATGGATAAAGTAGCGACAGCTACTTTGCAGGCCTGTATCTACCAAACAGAAGAAAAAACGGGTCGGATCCGAAATTTTGAAAAAGTAGCGAGTGGAAAGGGCGGGAAGCACGAAGGGATTTTCTACGATGATTCGGATGTATTCAAAGCGCTGGAAGCCATTGCGTACTCACTCAAAACGAATCCTAACCCTGAGCTGGAAGCTAAGGCGGATTCCTGGGTTGATAAAATAGCGGCGGCCCAACTACCTGATGGTTACCTGAATACTTACTATACCTTAACCGGCCTCGACAAGCAATGGACGGATATGAGTATGCACGAGGACTACAACGGAGGGCATTTGATCGAAGCGGCTGTTGCCTACCACGATGCGGTAGGTAAGCGAAAACTATTAGACGTAGCCACCCGGTGGGCCGATCATTTCGATTCTTTGTTTGGCCCCGAGAAAAAGCACTGGGTGACTGGTCATCAGGAGTTAGAGCTTGCCCTTGTTAAGTTATATAAAGCCACCAACGATAAAAAGTATCTTTCCCTAGCCCATTGGCTACTGGAAGAGCGGGGGCATAATTATGCCAAAGGCTACACTTGGGACGATTGGAAAGATCCGGGTTATGCCCAGGATTTAGTACCGGTCAAGGAGCAAAAAGAAATTACCGGGCACGCCGTGCGGGCTATGTACCTGTATACCGGTGCCGCCGATGTGGCGGCTTTAACCGGTGATTTTGCCTACATGAATGCGATGAAAACCGTTTGGGAAGACGTGGTCTTTCGGAATATGTACATTACCGGAGGTATTGGTGCTTCGGGCCGGAACGAAGGGTTTGGGGTTGATTTTGACTTGCCCAATGAGCAGGCTTACTGCGAAACCTGTGCTTCGGTAGGGATGGTATTCTGGAATCAACGCATGAATGCCCTGACGGGCGAAAGTAAATATATCGACGTGCTCGAAAGGAGCCTGTACAACGGTGCATTAGATGGTCTTTCGTTGAGTGGTGATCGTTTCTTTTACGGTAACCCGCTGGCGTCAACGGGCACTCACTCCCGTCGGGAATGGTTTGGTACTGCCTGTTGCCCTTCCAATATCGCTCGCTTGGTGGCTTCCTTAGGGGATTATATTTATGCCAAATCAGAGATAGGTATCTGGGTGAATTTATTTATTGAGAGTGACACAAAACTTTCTTTAAAAGAAGGGGAAGTCGCCATTCGGCAGGAAACACGTTATCCCTGGGATGGCTCGGTAGAGCTCACTGTAGAGCCGATTAAAAAAATGAAATTCACCGTCCATTTACGGATTCCGGGTTGGGCTTCCCAAACTCCGGTACCGGGGGATTTGTACGCGTATAATTCTACGGCACCGGATAAGGTACAGCTGACCGTGAACGGGAAACCCTTTGATTATACCATAGAATCAGGCTACGCGGTGGTGGATCGTGAGTGGGAAAAAGGGGATAAGGTCGTCATGGTACTTCCGATGGAAGTCAGAACGGTACGATCAAAGTCTGATTTGACCTATAATACCGACCGGATTGCTATTCAACGGGGCCCATTGGTGTACTGTGTCGAGGGGGCTGACAACGATGGGAAAGCTTGGGATTTTATTGTACCGGAAAACACTTCTTTCAGTACCGAGTCTACTAACATACTTTCCGAGCCAATTGTAGCCATTAAGGGAGAGGCAGTGTTTTTAGATGTTTCGCCGGACGGGTACTCGGTTTCGACCACCCGAAAACCTTTAACCGCCATACCGTATTATACATGGTGTAATCGGGGTAGTAATCCTATGCAGGTGTGGCTACCTACCAAAATAAATGATCTAAAAGTAAATCGCTAAATGAAGAGTATTGGCATACTGGGCGGGGGAATCAGTGGGTTATTTTCTGCCTACTACCTGCTCCGCGAAGGGTATCAGGTAACGATTATTGAGAAGGGGAGTTTTCAGGATGGGTGCTCCTTTGGCAACGCCGGCATGATTGTACCCAGCCATATTATACCTCTGGCCCAACCGGGTATGATTGCGAAGGGAATGCGCTGGATGTTGAATTCGGAGAGTCCCTTCTACGTAAAACCCCGATTAAGCTGGGAATTAGGTAAGTGGGGTTACCTGTTTTGGAAGTATTCCACCGACGCGCATGTAAAACGTTCAATTCCTATCCTACGGGACATAAGTCTGCTTAGTAAACGTCTTTTTCAGGAATTATCTGAGGAGGATGAGCTAGCCTTTGGCTGGAAAGAGAAGGGACTACTAATGCTTTTTAAAGATGCCGCTACCCGGCACGAAATGGAGGAGGAGGCTAGTATTGCTACTAAGGCGGGTATTGAAGCGCATGTACTATCCGGAACCGAAGTACAGGCGCTAGAACCAGATGTGAAAGTAGGAGTAGAGGGGGGAGTATACTACCCCGGCGACGCCCACATTTATCCTAATGAACTAATCCAAAACCTGGTAAAACTATTGCTTTCCAAGGGGGTAAGTATTCTTGAAAATGAATCGGCTGAAGATTTTGACGTTCGGGACGGTCTGGTGGCTTCGGTTAGCACGCAAGCGGGTACTCACCAATTTGACGAAGTAGTAATTGCCACCGGGTCATGGTCGCCCCTGCTTACCCAAAAGCTTGGTATAAGCCTACCTTTGCAAGGAGGGAAGGGGTACAGCTTTATGGAATCAGACGTAAAATCGTCCATCAGGATACCTGCAATCATGATGGAGGCGCGGGCAACGGCTACTCCGATGGGAGACGGTATTCGTTTTGCGGGGACTCTCGAAGTTGCGGGTACTGACATGACCATCAACATGAACCGGGTGAAGGGAATACACCAGGCGATCAAGAACTACTACCCTGAACTGGACGTAGCTTTTCCGAAAAAAGAAGAAGTATGGCGAGGACTACGGCCGTGCTCACCCGATGGTTTGCCCTACATTGGCAGGGTGAAGGGATTTGAAAATTTAACCTTGGCAACCGGCCATGGTATGATGGGAGTGAGCCTTGGGCCTGCCACCGGAAAACTCATAGCCGAAATAGTTTCTTCACATACGACTAGTATGCTTGTGACTCCTTTTGAGCCGAGGCGGTTTGGGTGACCCTGAGTTGAAGAAAATAAAACGCCCACTTTTTCTGATTGGAAGAGTGGGCGTTTTGGTAGTTAAAGGACTCCTTGGGGTTGGTTCTATTAATGTAAAGTTTTATCCATATTAGCGGCCATCCTCATGAAGAAAGGTGGTGGAGTTTTTTAGTACTTTTAGAATCAGATACAATAGGATACTGGCAATACACAAAATCATCCAGTGGGTATTACGGAAGCTGATGTCTTTATAAACAATGTACTCACCGAGTACATCAAAAATAAAGAATAAGATAAATATAGCGGCAAAACCATTTTTTTCTTGTCTTAGTACTTTTTTTAGACTGAATCTCAGGTTGGGGCTTTTCCATTGACTCACGTAAGGGATGATCGCGGGGGTTTTGCTGGCCCATGTCCGGAATTTCTCGCCAAATTTTCCTTCAATAAACTGCTCCTCGGCATACATTATGCGCTCGTAGTACATCCAGTACATCAAGGTAAAGGCAATGATAAACCAGGTGTCCTGGGTAAGCATGGCAATGCCAAGCCACATAAAAAAATTACCCACGTAGAGGGGATGGCGAACAGTAGAGTAAATACCCGTGGTGTTCAGCGTATCTGCTACCTGCTCTTCGGTATTACGACCCGAGGTGTTTTTGGGAGTAAAGCCAACGGTAACTACCCTGATGAATTGACCGAATAAAGCGACGGCTAAACAAAAATATTGGTAAGCGTCGGAGGTAAGTGGGGCGGCCGATAATTGCGAGTTATACCAAACAACGTATCCGTGCACGCTCAGGGCAACCGCTAAAATGATAAGTGGCAGGACTCCACGGTATTTAAATAGCCAATTTCCCTGCTTATCAAATTCCTTAATTAATTCCATTAGTATACTTTTTAGTGTCAGAGTAACGGCAAACTTAAAAAAAAATATTGTAAGTAGAGGCAATAAAAAGCGGGTAGGCCTTACTAAGGCTACCCGCTAACCACTAAAATTTTATATAAGTTCTACCTATGCCTCCACTAATTCCAAAGGAGTTTCCTCATTTTTTTGCGGCTTTATTGCATTGCTTGACATAAATGAATAAACCGCTGGAATTACGAATAGTGTAAGTACGGTGGAAAATAACATTCCTCCCACTACCGCAATACCCATAGAAACCCGGCTTTCGGAACCTGCTCCTAAGGCCAATGCAATCGGGAGAATACCCAGAATAGTACATAGACTGGTCATCAAAATAGGGCGGAAACGGGATACTGCCGCCTCGATGGCCGCTTGATACTTCGGTACTCCTTCTTCTTTGCGTTGGTTTGCAAATTCCACGATCAAAATCCCGTTTTTAGTCACCAGACCTACCAATACGATGATACCGATCTGACTGAAAATATTCATGGTTTGTCCGAAATCCCAGAGTGATATTAATGCTCCACAGACTGCGAGAGGTACCGTAAGAAGAATGATAATAGGATCAACGAAGCTTTCAAACTGTGCTGCTAGAATCAGGAAGATCAATACTAATGAAAGCAAGAAGGCAAACAAAAGGCTATTGGAGCTTTCCTTAAACTCACGTGAATTTCCGTCCAGCGATTTAGAGAAGGTATCGTCTAATACCTCATTACCAATTTTTTCCATTTCGTTAATACCTTCCCCTAACGTGACGCCTTTGGCCATATTGGCAGATACCGTTGCCGAAATATACCGATTGAAGCGGAGCAGCTGAGGTGGAGAGCTTTGCTCGGTGAGTTTCACTAGGTTGTCAAGCTGCACCAATTCACCATTTTTATTTTTTACGTATAAAGATCTTAGGTCCAGCAGGTCATTCCGGTCGGAACGATCAATCTGACCAATCACTTGGTATTGTTTACCATCCTGAATAAAATAGCCAAACCGACGACCACTTAGCCCTAGTTGGAGTGTCTGGCCCACATCCTGAATCGATACCCCGAGGCTCTGTGCCTTTTCACGGTCAATCTCTACCCGAATTTCGGGTTTCGTAAATTTCAGGTTAGCATCCACGCCTTCGAGTTTAGGGTTAGCCTGCGCCATTTCGAGTACTTTGGGAAGGTATTCTTTCAGCTTTTCAAAATTAGGCGCCTGAATGACGTATTGGATAGGTTGGCCCCGTGAGCGACCGGCGTTGATGGTCTGATCCTGGGAGAAAATTGAACGAGCGCCCGAAAACTTTTTAAGTTTTGGAGTAAGGTCATCTACGATTTCCTGTTGTGACCTTTTCCTGTTGCTAGGTTCAGTTAGTACGATCCGGGTAAAACCTGAGTTGGTAGAGGCAGAACCAAAACCTGGGGAAGTAATGGTCACAACCCCGTCTCGCTCAGTAGAATCGAGTTCGTTGTAGATAAATTGCCCAACTTCATCCATGTACTTTTGCATGTACTCAAAAGTAGCGCCTTCCTGAGCGGTACTGCTCACCCGGAAATTACTTCGATCTTCGAGCGGTGCTAATTCGGAAGGGATCCGGTTTTCGGTCATTAAGTAGTAGCTAATTCCAACGAAAGCCACCATCAGTACCCACGTTACCCAGCGGAAACGCATGAATGTTTGTAGGGAAGCTTCGTACCCATCGGTCAGCCATTTAAAAAATGGCTCAGTTTTCCGGTAGAGCCAAGGTTGACGTTGCCGGGTCTTCAAAATACGTGAGCTGAGCATCGGGGTGAGGGTCAGCGATACAAAAGCAGAAATAATAACCGAGCCCGCTACCACGATTCCAAATTCGCGGAACAAACGCCCCGTTACTCCTTCCAGAAAAATTACGGGCAAGAATACCGCGGCTAGCGTGACCGTAGTAGAAATAACCGCAAAGTAGATTTCCCTTGCTCCGGCGTAAGCGGCTTGCACCGGCGACATTCCTTCTTCTACCTTGGCGTAAATGTTTTCCAGCACCACAATTGCGTCGTCTACCACCAAACCGATTGCTAGTACGATACCCAAAAGGGTTAGTACGTTGATGGAAAATCCGAAAAGGTACATGATGAAAAATGTACCAATCAATGAGATCGGAATAGCCGTTAAAGGAATAAGAGTTGAGCGCCAGTCGCGTAAGAATATAAAGATGATAAGGGCCACCAGAATAAAGGCAATAATAATAGTTTCCTCCACCTCAGCGATAGAAGCTTTTACGAATTTTGTGTAGTCTGTTCCTAGTTCTACCTTAACATCAGGAGGTAAGTCAACCTTGATCTTTTCGAGGCGATCTTCGAGAGCCGATACGATGGCAATATGGTTTGCTCCCGGCTGCGGAATGACCGCAACGGCTACCATCGGTACTGCGTCGCGTTTGAGTAGCGTACGCTCGTTTTCCGGGGCAAGTTCGGCAAAGCCAACATCTTTGAAGCGAACGATCCGGTTTGACTCTTCCTTGATAATCATATTATCAAAGTCTTCGACGGTCCGTAAACGCCCCAGAGTTCTTACGGTGAGCTCCATGTTCTGGCCTTCAATACTGCCGGAAGGCAGCTCTACATTCTGGCGGGCTAACGCAGAAGAAATATCGACAGCAGTCAGGCGATACGCCGCCATTTTTGCCGGATCAATTCGTAAGCGCATGGAGTATTTTTTCTCGCCCCAGATTTGCACACTACTTACTCCGGCGATGGTCTGAAATTTCTCCTTAAATTGTCTGGTAACGATATCATTCAGATTAAGAAGAGAGCGTGAATTACTTTGAACATTTATAAACCAAATGGGCGAAGAATCGGCGTCTGCCTTGGCTACAATAGGCGGGTCAACGTCCGGTGGCAGGTTTCTTGAGGCACCCGAAACCCGGTCACGAACGTCGTTGGCGGCGGCTTCCATATCAACCCCGAGATTAAACTCTACGGTTATGCTACTTCTTCCGTCACGACTGGATGAGGAAAGGGTTCGGATACCAGCAATACCATTGATAGATTCTTCCAATGGCTCGGTGATCTGAGATTCAATAATTTCGGCATTGGCTCCTGTATAGGAAGTACTAACAGTAACCACCGGAGGGTCGACACTAGGGAACTCCCTAACCCCCAGGTAGAGGAAGCCAATTACTCCAAATAATATGATGACTAATGACATCACAATAGCGAGTACCGGCCTCTTAATGCTTATGTCTGATAAACTTGCCATGTGTTGATTTTAATAATTGTATCGTAGTTCTATTAACTGAAAGACTTAATTGTTTACAAGACGTTTCAAACGGGTTAATCCCTTATTTCTCTGATATCTACAATAGCATCAGGTTTAATCTGTAAAATTCCGGAAATGATGAGGGTATCATGTGCGGCCAAGCCTTTCAAAATTTCCATATCGGAGGCACCACGATTCCCCACGTCAACGAGGCGGGTTACCGCTTTGCCATTCTTAACTAAGTACACTTTATGACCATTCATTTCCGGAATTACGGCTTCATTTGGTACGGTAATGGCGGTTTTCTTTGAACCAATAATCAATTCTATACGGGCAAATGCTCCGGGGATCAAGTCGCTGTTTGCATTAGGGCTAGTTGCCCTCATTTGTAAGGTTCTGGTTTGGGGATCAATCTTAGGATCAATGGCGTACACTCGTCCGGTATGTTTAACGTCAGAGCTTTCGGTTACGTATTCAATAATACTGCCGGTTTTAATTTTATCGGAATATTTAGCCGGTATCGAAAACTCCACTTTGGCAGGGTTTGTATTGGTTAGACTACTGATTCGGGTAGCCGGAGTCAGGTAACTACCTTCACTTACGTAGCGAAGGCCTAGCCGCCCGCCGAATGGCGCTTTCAGGGTAGTCTTAGCTAGCTGAGCTTCGATGTTTTCAATATCTGCTTCGATAGTTTTTACCGAGGTAAGGCTGACATCATATTCACGCTGACTAATGGCCTCTTTTTCGAGTAGCCTTCTTTGCCGGAACTCGTTTTCCTCGGCTAACTTTTTACTATATTCTAATTTTTTTTGTTGTGCCTGCAGATCATCATCATTGATTGTAAGTAAAGTCATTCCTTTCTGCACATATTGCCCCTCCTTGAAATAGATATGGGTTATTTTGCCGGAAACTTCACTTCTTATATCCACTTCTTCGTTTGCCAGAACTGTCCCGGTCGTTTTTACAATGTCATCGAGAGAGGATGGCGAGATGACCATTACAGAAACAATGGTTTTCCCTCCTCCGGGCTTTTGTGGGGCGACTGCGCCGGCAATTTTCGTTTCTTTACTAGTGTCGAAATATTCTTTTAATCGGGGGTAAAAAAACAGGCCCGTAATCACAAGCAAGATAAGGGCGGTAAGCAGGCGTTTGGTAATTGTATTCATGTAGATGTTAAAGAAACGTATAATAAGAAGGTAGGGGCGTCCCGCAAAAGGAACAACCGCATTAGACTAGAAGTTTTATTTGGCACAAAAATAATCATTGATTCAAAAAAAAAGTTACCCGAATTTTTCGGGTAACTTTTTCAAGTATTATTTACTTGGTAATGGGTGACTTATTTGTCCCACCATACTTTACCATCTAGGTCATCCTTACCACCCATTGATTGTAGGGCAGTTTCATAATTTACACCGTTTAAGTCACGCTCCGTGGTAGGATACCCCTGACGACGTGGAATCAAACCGCTTGGTGAAATAGTGGAAGCAGGAGGAGACAAGGTTGGAAAACCTGTACGACGCCAATCAGCCCACGCCTCATAACCATTTAGGAACTGAGCTACCCACTTCTGAGTAATAATTTGCTCCAAACCTTTTGCCGGGGCATATACCACGCCGGGCTGTGCAATATAGGCTGCATGACCAGCGGCAGAGTAAACACCATACTGACCGAAGGAAGCTTCGATACCTTTGTTGTAGTACGTTGCTGCGTCACCCGTAATCCAGCCACGAAGTGCACCTTCGGCCAGCGAGAACTGCATCTGAGCGTACGTCATGACGTAGCCAGGTGAAGTTTGCGAACGCATTGCTATGCCCAGGAACGAAACTTGTCCGTTAGGAATAGCACCCGCTGCACCTTGCTCTAATCCGTAAGGCATACCAACGTATGACTGAGAAAGTACTGCCTTGTCAGCGAATACAGGTAAACGTGGATCGCTGTATCCAGCAAGAAAATCTACCATCTTCTTGCTTACGCAGAAGTCAAGGCGAGTTTGGAAACGATCTTCCCAAGGGCTATCGTTGTTTTCATCGGCCAGGAATTGATACTTTACGTTCTGGGCGTTGCTTGAAATTATGCCATCTGCAAAAGCACTGGCGAACTCAGTTTTACCTTTTTCAGGATTAGCCTTTGACAGACGAAGTGCCATTACGAGGCGCATCGAGTTAGCGAAATGCTTCCATGAATCCATGTTACCATCCAATAGCTGATCACCTTTGATGGTACCCGCAGTAATTTGAGCAGATGCCTCTTTGAGTTCAGTGAATAGGCTAGTGTAGATAGCTTCTTGCTTGTCGTATGCAGGCTTAAAGTTCTCTCTTCCTTCCAATGCCTGAGTGTAAGGAATATCTCCCCACCGGTCAGTAATGTGCCAGAACATATAGGCCTTTAAAATGCGCGCAGCAGCAATTTGGTTGTTGTTAGCACCATTCTGTGCCGCAACTCCTTTGGTAGCCTCATCCGTATTGAGGCTTATAATTTGCTGAATATTAATCAACGAACTTGAATAAAACCCGTTAAAACTAAATTCCTGAGTACCATACCGAGAGCTTTCCGTGTAAAATTTCTCGGATATTTGCTGTGAATAGAGCGTAGGATCTATATCCGAAACAGGCCCGATGATTCCCCTTACTGCCGTTGTAAATAAATTAGACGTAACCGGAATAGATGGGTTATTAGGATCTACGTTCATGTCCCCAAAATCGCTTGGGTTACAGGATACGATTGCGGTGGCCATCAGGGCCGCAAACAATGATATTTTAAAATTCTTTTTCATATACAATTTTTTTCTTTCGTGAAATATATTTTTAGAAGCCAAGCTTTACGTTCACACCGAATGTAGTAGTACCAGGTAGCTGCCCACCTTCTGACCATACACTTTCAATTTCGGATGGGTCAAGACCCTGAACAGGCTGGCTAATTCTCCACAAGTTACGACCAACTACCGCCACGTATACCGAACGAATACCAGCCTTCTTCAAAATGTCAGAAGGTAGGTTGTAGCCAAGGCTTAACTCACGAAGCTTCGCGTAGCTAGCATCATATAACCAGTTCTCAGCCAAACGGAACAGAGACTTGTGGTAATCAATGGCTTCAACATAGTTTTGGTTTACACTACCGTCGGCCAATACACCGTCAGCACGTATACCACCACCATCAGCAACCGGACTACGCTGCGGGTTACCTTTGTCATTAAGTCCAACTGTTGCAATTCCTAGTCCAGAGTAAGCATTGAACATCTGTGATACAGAGTAGATTTTTCCACCTTGCTGAAAGTCAATGCTGAAGTTCAAAGTAAAGTCCTTGTACGTCATGGTGTTGATTACGCCACCTGACCAGTCGGGTAGGAATGAACCAAGATTTACGTTGTTGTCAAACAAAAAGGCACCATTGGCACCAACGAGGCGGTTGCCATTGTCGTCCCGACGGAAAGCACGGCCGATTAGTGTACCGAAAGGCTCACCCACTCTGGCATTTACAGTAGGACCAAAGGCGGTACTTGAACCAGAAGTATTAGCTCCAGCGGAATACACACGATTATTTGGTAGTTGGTAGTTGTCCAAGCCATCGGCTAGTTCTACTACCTCGGTACGTGCTCTGGCAAGGTTTACATTGATGCTCCAGTTGAAGTCATTACTTCTAACGGGGATAAACGATGCAGCTAATTCAACTCCTTTGTTGGTGATTTTACCAGCGTTAACCATCGCTTGAGTATACCCACTGGTAGCGGCTACGCTCAAAGGAAGAATTTGGTTGGTGTTATCACGCTTGTAAACGGAAAAGTCCAAGCCAATACGGTTGTCAAAGAACCTAACTTCAGCACCTAAGTCATAAGAAGTAGAGAGCGTTGGTAGGAGGTTAGCATTTGGCAAACGACCAGGAAGGTTCTGAGTCGGTAATGATCCGTAAGGGTTACCCACTGAGAAAGTATTGAAGATCTGATAAGGATCGGTATCGCTACCCACTTTCGCCCAACCTGCCTTAATCTTACCGAACGAAAGAATACTTTGACCTTTCATGAATTCGCTAAATACAAAGCTACCCGACACGGATGGGTACAGGTATGAGTTGTTAGAGGCCGGAAGAGTAGATGACCAGTCATTACGGGCTGATCCGTCAAGGTATAAAAAGCCTTTATAACCCAAAGATACCGTTGCGTATACCGAACGTACCTCTCTTTCCGAGAAATAGTTTGCAGTATTAGGACGATCCTTTGAAGCAGCGATGTTGTAGAAGTCAGGAATGCTCAAACCACCGTTGGTGCTTAAATTCGAGTACTCGATCGTGTTACGACGAATGTTTGCCCCTAGGTTGGCATCAAAGCTAATCTCACCAAAAGTTTTGTTGTACGTACCTAAGAATTCGTAGTTACGCTCACGTTTTTTGTTAAAACCAGTGAAGAATCCATCCTGATTCAAAGTACCCGATGCAATCCGGAAGTCATAACGGCTGTTTATAACATTGTCACGAATCCAGCCTTGCAGTTTGAAACCGGGTGCAACTTTGTACGCCAAGCTGATATCACCAAAAGTGCGATCTTGTGCACTGTTGAAAATATTTTCATAGGCATCAGTAAAAGGGTTGTCCCAGTACAATGGTTGGGTATCGTCGGGGCTTTTGATGTTCCATGAGTTGTATGATCCATCTGGATTCTTGTAGTCACGCAGGATATTCATATCAACCTGACGTTGGAACCACTGATTGAAGCTACCAGTCAGACCTTGACCGTATCCTTCCAAGGGACGGCCTTTTTGCTTTTCGTTTACTATGTTGATGTTGGTAGAGAATGTAAGCTTTTTCGAAATTTCGTAGCTGCCACCTAAGTTGATGTAGTTACGAACTTGCTCCGTGTTTGGGACAATCAAATTACGTGAGATATTGGTAACAGAAGCACGAAAGTTAGCCTTGTCGCTACCACCACTGATCGAAACGTTGTTGTTGAAGGTACGACCAGTGTCAAAGAAATCACGAATGTTGTTTGGTTGAGAACTAAAAGGTACCTCCTTACCAAACGCTGGGTTCGATGGGAACCAGCTATAATAAGGACGATACAAAGTTCCGTCCATCTTCGGTCCCCAGCTTTCGTCGGCTGAGTAGTCAGGAAGATTTTGACCTTGGTATGCCTGCCATGATGTGGGGTGAATAGCAGGGTTGTAGTCAAACTTTAAAAAATCCTGTGAATAACCTCCACCATACTCGTTCTGGTAAGCAAGTAAGTTGGATACCTTATCGAGGGTAGTTGCCGAGTTAACGTCAACCTGGATTTTTCCTTTTACGGATGACTTGGATGTAATTACAACAACACCCTCAGCGGCACGCTGACCATAGATAGCCGTTGCCGATGCACCTTTCAATACGGTGATAGTCTGAACGTTGTCCATGTTTACGGCGTTTAGGTCATCGATTGGAGTACCGTCAACGATATAAAGTGGGTTAGCGTAGATCGACAGACCAGTCACACCCCGAATACGGATGTTTGCGCTACGGAATGAAGAAGAAGGGGCCCCCTGGATCTGTACACCGGCAATTTTACCCGCCAGCGAGTTTGCAAGGTTTGCGTCCTTAGAGAAGGTTAGTTTGTCGGCGCCTATTTGTTGCAGGGCGTGACCTACTGCCTTACTTTCTCTTGTAACTCCAAGACCTGTTACCACAACTTCTTGTAGTTGGTTGATGTCAGATTGAAGTGATACGTTAATCGAACTTTGAGTTCCAACAGCTTTTTCTACCGACATGAAACCGATAAAGCTGTATACCAAAGTTGAAGTTGATGAAGCGGAGATTGAGTATTCACCTTCTCCGTTAGTAGAAGTACCACGCGTGGTACCTTTGATTGAAATGTTTACACCCGGTAATACCGAGCCATCTTCTGCTATAACCTTCCCGGTTACAGTTCGGTCCTGGGCAAACGCCTGCGTTCCAAACGCTAGCAGAGTTACCAGGAAAAGTCCTAGAAATTTCCTCATACGATTTTTGATGTGTTTTGGTAAAATTGTAATAAAGTTGCTAATGTAATACTTTTAATTGTCATGTCAATCACTTTGTGCCGATTGCACAGAATAAAATACTGTTGTTTGGCCATTAAGTAGAGTTTTTCAATATAAGGATACCAATAAAATAATTAGGTGACATATAATATTTGGTTAAAATGGTTATACAATTGTGTTTAGTTTGCGTAAATAATTGAAAATGAGTGGCAATAGAAAAGGCGTTCTGACTAGTCAGAACGCCTAAAACTTGACTTAAAAGTTACCTTAACTTAATACCCAGCATTTTGGGTAATGTTTGGGTTTGCATCCAATTCTACCTGAGGAATTGGGGCCAAACGACGAGGGTCACTTAAGAGTATGTTTTGGAATTTGAAGACTGTTAGATTAAAGTAAGAACCAGTTACCTTGTAATCGATAAAAACCCAAGATAATGAAAATAAATTTCTCTGAATTCTCTGATTCTCAATGGGAAGTTATCGAAAAAATCCTTGAAGACTGCACGGGCGGCCCCGAAAAGGAAACGCAAACACAGTCTGCGAAGTATCCTTAATGGTATCTTCTGGATCAATAATACTGGCAGTCAATGGCGTAATTTAGAGAGTAAATATCCACCATGGCAAACTGTTTTTTACCATTTTACACAACTAAAAGCACGTGGTATTTGGGAGGAATTATTAGATTTTTTAGTAGTTACGGCAAGAGAAAAAGACGGCAGAAATGCAAGTCCAAGCCTGTTATACATTGATAGCCAAAGCGTTAAGAAAGTACAGTTTATCAACGAAGAAACCTGTATTGACGGTGGTAAAAATATAAATGGCAGAAAAAGAACAATTCTTGTAGATAAACTGGGATTGCCTTTAGCAATAAAAGTAACGGCAGCAAACATTTCTGATAATAAAGCGGGCATTTTGGCCGTAGATTTATTGAGAGGGAAAGTGCCTAAATTGCAAAAAGTAGCAGCGGACGCAGGCTACAAAAATGCTTTTTGTGAACATGTCGATACTAATTACCATCGGGAAGTCGAAATAGCACAAAAGCCCGAATCGTCCAAAGGGTTTGTACCTGAAAAGAACCGCTGGCAAGTCGAAATCGGACCGCCGAAGCGGGAGTTTTGGATGACTCAATTTTAGACGAAGGTTGTTTCGAGACGTGGAAAAAACAATATTATCGTCAGAAGCTATGGTGCAAATAGCATTTATCTCATTTATTATCAATAAGTTATAAATCCAAAACATACTCTAATTCAATTACCCGAGAATTTGCTGGGTACTGATCATTGCGTGATACGGCTCTTCCCAAACGTGTGAGGTCAGCGTAGCGATTACCTTCAAAGGCAAGCTCCTTGCGCCGCTCTGTGATGATGTCTTCGATAAGAGTGGCACCAGCGGAAGCGTACGGAGTAAACGCTGTATCACAAGCCTCACCCACCTGATTTAGGTATAAGCGAGCGTTAGTCTCGTCAGCAGTTCTTGCATAGCTCTCGGCCATTTGAAGCAATAACTCAGAGTAGCGGAGTACTTTAGTATCGTCCTTATCATCAGGATTGGTGATGTTTTGGTACTTGTTTACGATGTTTACTGTTTCACCAGCCCGGGTTCCGGGAAGAATCAGGGCTCTGCGAACATCCGTAGTGGAGTAGAGCGAGAACAAAGAATTCGTAAGAAGACCGTCACCGTATCCATTTTGTGAGCACATATTCACCAAGGCGTTAAAGCCAGCATTGTCAACCCCATCTGAAGCAACTTCAAAAATAGTTTCTGCCTTATTAGCAACCGGAGTAGGATTTGTGAAGTAAGCTACATAATCAGCACTTGGGATAATTTTATATCCACCACCGCTAATGAAAGCGGCACCCTCAGTAACAATACTTCGCTAAGGATTTTGGGTTAGCATTTTGAAAATGCAAAAAAAGGCCGTAGGGTTACGTTGCAAAACCAAACCGACTACGACCTTATGAATACCGTTGAAACCATATTCACCTTACTATTCATAAATTTTCTTGAGACAGACAAGTGGCAGCGTGATTTTTTAGTTGAATTATTCAATTCGTTGTTCAGCCGACAAGGGCGTTTTAATTTTGAGAACCTTGCCCGTTATTCAAAATATAACGAGTTGACCCACCGCCGCCAGTTCAGCAAACATCTTGATTGGCTAAAGCTAAATGTAGGGTTGATTGACTTCTCACAAAGCACTTTTATCGGAGTGATTGATTGCAGTTTTATCAGCAAAAGCGGTGAGAAAACCTTTGGTCTGGACAATTTTTGGTCTGGGGTGGCCCAAATTGCCAAACGGGGACTTGAACTAAGCGTTTTGGGTTGCATAGATGTGTGTTGGGGACGGGCCTATTTTTTGGATGCCACCCAGACCCCGGCTGGCTTATCCAAGAAAGATGGCGGTGATTATTCACGGACAGACTTTTATTTGGAGCAGGTGCTAGATTGTTTAAAATACCTACCATCAATTGTTTACTATGTGGCAGATGGGTTGTATGCCAAGGTTAAAATAGTTAACGGATTGAGCGGTGCGGGCAAACACCTAATCACAAGGTTAAGAACTGACGCAAACTTGAAATACATAAATACCAGTCCACGGCAAAAAGGGCAAAAAGGGGCAAGTCGTAAATACGATGGCAAGGTTACTTTTACGGACCTTTCTAAATGGGAACTGGTCGGTCAGGATGAAAAAAATCCCCACTTGACGGTCTATAACCAAAAACTAGTTGCGGTGAACCTCAACAGGATGTTGAACGTTGTCCTGCTGCTTGATAGCAGGCCGAACAAGTACGTTTTACTGGGCTGTACAGACACCAACCTTGACACTCGGCTGATCAAAGTACTGCCAGTTACGGTTTCAGATAGAGTTCTTATTCAGGGATGCAAAACAGTTCACTGGGCTAAACGACTCTTAGCCAAGGTGCGGGCATAAATTGGATTTTCATCGCACGGGCGACCCCGTTTAACGCATCGCTCACAGCGATACATGTCGCACGGATAGCCATGCAAAAAGGTATCATCTACCATCATTCAATGAATAATTTCATGAGGTACAATTACAACCAAAAATTCGCCGATACCATGTATAGTAAACTCAGTAAAAATCCTGACCTTGATGTAGTACAAGCAATAGGGCTTAACGCTCCAATGTGGGTAAATTTAGCCGCTTAAAACAAAAAACTATTAACGGACTATTGTCAGTAATAGACTTGGCATACTCTCCTTTGTAGAAAAATACCTTAGACAAAAATGCCTTTGCCACGAATTTGGACATGATAAGACGAATTCTTGTTGGTCACAGTCATTAGATTTACTACTGTGAGCAGTTTTCGCTTTACTTATGCAGCCTTACGTCGCCAGAACTGGCACTGCAAGCTGTCAAATTGATTAACGTCAACTAATCCTTCCAGGCCGAGTTGTCTATAAATAACCTGCC
>Ga0209284_10002138_pt1 | contig 27815 bp, 32 predicted proteins | sample FRY03_FD_187211 | JGI IMG/M metagenome (GOLD analysis project Ga0209284, IMG submission 187211) | Freshwater microbial communities from Lake Fryxell liftoff mats and glacier meltwater in Antarctica - FRY-03 (SPAdes) (version 2) | ecosystem: Environmental > Aquatic > Freshwater > Ice > Glacier...
CTGCTACTGCCCACAAACGCGTGCGTCGACTTTGCCTTGATAGAGTCTGGGGCCGCTTGGCACAGCCACACCAAGGGTTGCAGACATGGGCGCTCTCACCACTATCTCCCCCGCTGCCGCCACCAGAGTTGCCCAAATAGGAAGTTCCTCCTGTGAAAGATCCGCCGACAGCGCCTCCGCCGCCGCCTCCTCCGCCTCCGCGCACGGTATTACTCGCGATATTACCGGGAGCGCCTAAGCCCCCATTGCCTAAACTGGCCACCCCTGCACCACCGGCCGCATTGGTGCCGAACAGACTAGTAAAACTGACAAATCCGCCGCCACCACCACCACCGCTGGCGCTGCCCAGCACCCCAGGCGCCCCACCACCACCGCCGCCCGCATAGGCCAGCGTGCCGAAGCTAGTCACCCCACCGCGCTCACCCTGCCCGGCAATCGTGCCACCAGTCGGCGTTACGCCAGACTGCCCGCCGGCAGCCGTCGCGCCGACGATGACCGTCACGCTGGCCGGCACGTCAGATGCATTGAACAGCATGTAGTTACTGCCGGCACCGCCACCGCCGGCACCACCGGAACCCGACCCGGCCGCGTAGGTGCCGCCGAAACCGCCAGCCCCACCGGAGCCGACAGCAAACACGCTGAACTCCCTCGCACCAGTCGGCCTGGTGAATGTGAAGGTGCTGTCCGACGCAGCAAGCTGAATGAACCCGCCCACCAGCAGGATCGAGGTAAGGTTAGTGCCGTCCGATTGGATGATCCGCGTGTCGCCAGGATACACCGCCGGGTTGACCACACCGTCCAGCGTGCCGCTAATAGCGAGCCTCTTAGTTGCTCCTGTGGTTCCGGTGCCGCTGTGCTTGAGGATGCAATACCAGCCGGCCCCCAACGTCGCCGCTGCGGTCAGCGTGATCGTAGCGGCAACGGACCCGGTGTATTCGATGATCTTGCCGCGGTCGCCAGAGACGATTGTGTAGCTGGCGGTTTTCAGGTCACGCGGCATCTGTTCGAAGCCACCAAAAATCGGCATGGGTCAGCCCTCCAGGATCGTGACGAGGGACGACCCGACGCTCGCCGACATCCGCACCTGGCCACTGGAGATGACGGGTCCGCTTTCGTACGACTGTCCCGGTCCCAAATAGATGGTGCCTGGTTGTCCGAAAGCCGCCGGTCCGCCGGTCATGTTGAACCACACGCCAGTGCCGGGGTTTGACGCCTGGATAAACAGGTATCGGCGCGACGGAAAAGCCGCCAGCACGACCGAGCTTGCTGTTCCAACCGTGGTCGAAACATCGGCGATCGCGGACGAGGGGTCTCCACTGGTTACGTAGACTGGAATGGCGCCGACGGGGTTGCTCTGGCTGTTCGGAAAACCTGTCATGGCATCGTCCCTACGAGTAGCAGCTGATCAGCAGCAGTCCCGGTGCTCCAGCGCCGCCTGCCCGCGCGACCACTTCGCTCTGAAGATTCATGCCGCCTGAGCCGCCCGCGCCTTTGCCGGTGGCCGTAGCGCCAGAGGACGATGTTCCCGCTTCGCCGCCGCCAGTGCCGTAGCTCGAATTTGCACCCGACCCGGAGAAGCCGTTGCCCGGACTGAATGCCTGGCCGATTCCGCCAGCATCGCCGCCGGCGAGATACAGCGCTGTGCCGCCGCTCTGGCTGGCCAACGCCCCTGCGCCGCCGCCGCCGACCGCGCCGGGCGGCACGATCCCAGTCACCCCGAGGCCGCCCAGAGCACCGGGAAATGTGATGGACCCGAAGGTCCCGACCAGGGTTGTGACGGTGCCGGCCGCCCCGTTGCCGCTGCTGATGCCGATGACGCCGCCGGCGCCGCCGACCCCGATGGTGGCCACCAGGGAGGTCAGGCCGCTGGCGACTTCGACCTTGCCCCAGCCGCCGCTGCCGCCGCCCGGGCCGGGTGCGAACTCCCCCACGGCCGTGACATCAGCTGCACCCCCCCCGCCGCCGGCGCCCACGCCTTCGACCAAGATCCGGTTGGTGCCGGCTGGCAGTGCGACAGCGCCGTTGGAGGTGACCGCCAGTGTGCCGAGCAGTCGCCCTGGCGTGGCTGCCAGCTGCGCCATCGCCTCCATCGTGCCCTTGGTATTGAGGTTGGCCGCGATGTCGCCCGCAGTCCAGCTCAGCGCGGTAGTGCCTTCCTGCGCGCGCACGACGGTCAGCGCATCGCCTGATCGGACGGTAACGTGGACCACTTCGCGCAGCAGCTTCGTGACCGCGTCGATCAACGTCATGACGAAGTATTGGCCGACGCTGGGGTTGGGAAACAGCACCCCGGTGCCAGGCGCCAGATTGCAGGTGGTGGCGACGTTGCTGATTGATCCCGCCAGGGTGGACGCGGCGTTGTTGCTGAATCGGATAATGGACACGCGACTGTCTCCCGCCAGGATGCGGGCCTTCTTTATCCCGATTGCGGCACGACTGCATAGAGTTTCCGCCGCGCCACCGCTGCGCCACCGCTGCGCAGCACGTCGAGATCAGCCCTGGACGATGTCGATGTGCGTGGCGTCGCTGTAGACGTAGCTCTCGGGATCGCCTGCGATGATGCCTGTGCCGGCGCTGGGCGGAACGCCGATGCCGTTGATCGAGACAGCGAAGATCATCCGCGTCAGCTGCGAGGCAGGCACCAGCGAAGCCACAGCATTGGCGAAGACCACTTGCAGCTCGAACAGGTTCATCGGCTGGCCGACGACCACGTCCATTACGTAGGCGACCAGCGCCGGCGAGCCCAACTGCGCCACGGCCGCGGGCGGCACCAGGTTTGTGCTGGTCGTGTTCCAGGTCACTGAGATATCGACCACCTGCTGCGGCGGCTGCACGTAGCGGATGATGTATGTGTCGGGGAAATCGAAGATGTCGACTGCCTGATTGCGATCGTTCGGTGTGCAGATGCCCCCGCTCACATATGCGCCAAAGGCCGTCGTATTGACGCCGATCGAGAAGGTTTTCTGGGTGATGACCGTCGCTGTGTACGTGTTGCCGTTGAGCGCGGTCATGCCGACCACGTCAGCGATCGTGACCGGATCGCCGGTGATGTAGCCGTGGTTCAGGTCGGTCGTCACCACCCCAGGGTTGGCCTGTGTCACGTCGGTGATGGCGATGGTGCTGCCGACCAGCGTGCTGATGTCGAAAAGCGCGATGAATATGGCGTACGCCACCTGGTAGGGATCGCCGCCGCCACAGATCACCTCCCAGCCGCTCGCCTTCTGGCGCACCGAGACCAGCCGCGCCTGCACACCCTCCACAGCCTGCAGCGCGGTGCGCAGCGCCGTCGGCATGCCCTGGCTGACCGCGAGCCCCGCTTGCAGCACCTGCGCGCGGTATTGCTCCGTCGTCTGCGCGCCGATGCCTGGCAGCCCAGCGGTAGGGTTGCTGACGGCCAGGGTCACTTCGGCCGGAACCGAAGTCACCATCTGGTCGACGGTTCCGGGCGGCACAGCCCAAGAGCCCTGTTCGGTGGCCAGCGCGAAGATGCTGGCCGACTGGCCTGCCGTGCCGATCACTCCGCCGGTCTGCACCACGTACTGGCGGATGGTATCGCTGACCACAAACCCGGCTGAGATCACGAAGCCGACCGATCCGGTGAAAGTCACCTGAACGCTGGTCGTGCTGTTCCGGCCCAGCGGGACGCCGTAGATGTTACCCAGCTGCCGCAGTAAAAAGACATTAGCGCCATACGGCGTGAGGCTGTTGACCAGCTCCACGCGCGCTGCATCAGCCAGAGCGATTGCAGCCACGTCAGTGCTGGCGATGTCCTCGATCAAGGAGCCCGGCAGGTTCGCGGTGTATCCGGGGTTCGTGCTGGCCACCCGGTCAATCAGCGCCTGGCGGATGACGATCGGCGACTGCGGCTGCAGCCCGGCCGCCGTGACCAATGTGGGAAAGCTGTCGCTCATATCGCGATCTCCTGCTGGATCGTCGTGCCGTAGTTGGTGACGATGTTCACCCGATAGGTAGGAGTCGGCTCAGGCATCCTGGTGATGATCACCGACGCAAAGTAGGGCGCGAACTGTCGTTGCGTCTGGAACACGTAGAAGTCGGGGAATATCTGCTGGATGATCGACTGCTCGGACGGAATGCCGTGGTTCGCAAAGAACGGCGATTCGCCCAGGATCAGCAGTAGGCACTGGCAGAGCGTGGTCACGAATACATAGTCGTCCGACCCATTGTCCTGGGACTGGATCTCGACCCACTGCTTGTAGCCAGTCGCGTCCGGTGGCAGGCGTCCGTACGTCCTCATGTCGGTGGTCCCGATGTTCCGCCGCCTGGCTGGACCGCCGAGTGGCGATGCGTCTTCAGGCTGATGCCGTCGGCTATCACGTCGCCGCCCACCACGGTGACATTTCCGCCGCCCGGCAGAGTGATGACGATGCCGGCGGGGGTCAATTCGATCTTGCAGGTGCCTCCGCTGTCGCGGATCGTCACGCCGCCCGGGCCGTAGAGCGTGACCACGTTTGGCCCCACGTCCTGGAACCCGAGGTTCCCGATCGGCGCGAACACCAGCGCGCCGAGGTTGCTCTGCTGGGTGAGGTCGGCAGTGCCTCCGCCCAGGCCTGACATGCCGCCGAGGTAGGCGTCAGCCGGAATGACGAAACCGCGGCAGCCCACCGGCAGGGGCGCGCGGATGTATTCGCTGGTCAGCACCGGCACCTTCACGCGCGGCAGAGTGAAGGGGATGGCGCCGAGCTCGAATTTGACGGTCACGATGGCGCCCGCCTTGTTCACAGCCACGATCGACGCCGGCAGCGCCTTCCCGAGCAGCTGGATCGCGTCGAGCGCTCGCTGTCTGCTGAGGTCGTTGAGGCTTTGGCCGAGAGGTTTGCGCAGATATGCGTCAGACATTGGCCAACATCTTCACCATCTGGAACGTGGTCACCCACGACATTCCGCTGGACGCGCGAAACCGGCCGGTGTGGCGGGCGTTATTGATCTGGAACATGCCAGCAAATGCATCGCGCGCGCGCGCCTGCGATTGCGACTGCGCCGTGGTCAGGCTCTGGAGGAATGCGAGGTTCGGCGGCAGCGCCACGAAATCGCCCGGCTGGAGGTCTCCGCGCATCACGGTGGTGACCGAAATCGTGTTGGCTGACAGCCAGACGATCTGGCCCACCAGGTCGTTGAACATGATCGCCTTGGGCGGAGTGCGCGTCGAGCCGTCCTGGATGACGAACTCCGTGCCGCGCAAGGAGATCTGGACACCGGCATAGCCGCGGTCGCGGATGATGCCGAGACTGATGTTCCGCACAAAAGTCGCAAATTGGAGCATCGTCGCGTAGTAGCCCGGCTGGACATGCGGCAGCACCAGGCGCGGGCTGATGTTGATCGTCAGCGTGTAGGGTGGCGGGAATGCCGCGCGCAGGGTGGCGCGCAGCGCGTCGGCCAGGCTGCGGCCGGCTTCCCAGTTGATGGTCAAGTTGATCGGAACTTCCGGCAGGGTTGCGCCAGCAGAGTAGATCAGCTCCAGCGTCATGTCCGTGCCGACCCAATTGCCGAACGCTTGCTGGATCGTGCCTGTCATCAGCAACCCGGCCTGTGCGGGTTTTGCCAGGGGCAAGCCGCGCTGCATGCCGCCGAACACCTCGATGTTCATGAGGTTGAAGTTGCTCGCCTGGATCAGAGTGTCGAGGTCGATGCCGTAAATCCGCACATGGCCGCCGCCCATTGGGGTGGCAAAACTGGTGACCGGAATGTCGAAATCAACGTCCAGGGCGTTCGGCAGCACGAACCCTGCCGGGCTTTGGGCGCGATAGGACCGCAGCACGACGCCCGTCACCGCTGGCCTGCCTGCCGCCGCCGGCGCTGCAGGACGCACGATGTTGATCAGGTAGTAGCGCACGCGCGCGACCTCACGGGTCGATGACTTCGAACTGCCCGCGCGCCGGTCGCCAGACCAGTTTCGTCGCTGTGTAGTTGGCGGTCAGGCTGATATCCCGGTCCAGCGGCGACCCCACCATGGCGATCGCGAGCAGCAGGACGGCATCGTCGGAGTAGATGTTGGCGTACCAGCGCTGGCCGAACAGGTTCCACGTCACCACCACCGTGTACGCTTGGCCGTCCAGCACCGCCTGGAACTGGAATGGTGTCGTCGGCGTCGGCAGGAAGGGAACGAGCACCGTGCTCATATCAGCGGAACCTCCGCGGCGCCCGGCAGGACGCCTGCGCCGATCACGTTTTGCGCCGCGGACAGCACAGACGCCGCGGCTCCGGCCAAGGCCTGGCCGACAGTGAGCGCCGCACCGCTGGACGCGCCCGTAGTCAGAACGCCCCTGGCGATCGGCGCCATCTGCGCGTTGAGTGCGCCGAGCGCGTCGTCCTCGGTGATCAACGGGCGGGTGAAATCGAACTGGAATTCCGCCTGCACCTGGCGGCCGGAACTCTGCGTGATGTCGCGCAGGTCGGTGAGCAGGCAGTTGGTATAGATGAACGCCGGCGTCGCGACGATATATGTGCCCCCGGTCGTGCTGTGCAGGTTTAGGGTGGCGCGCAGCGCGGTCATTGTAGACAACTTGGTGATGTAGCCGCCCGGGCCGCGGGCTGGGCAGATCATGCGCAGCGAGATTCGCAGGGGATCGGAGATGATCGCGTTGGCTGCCACCTGCTGGTTCGCGAATGGATAGTCACCCACCCGGTTGGCGATCAGCGTGCCGCCCGGCAGCGGTTCGAAGTGGCCGAAGAAGTCGTTCAGCGCCAGGTTGTCCGCGCCGCCCATGATGCCGCGGATGAAGTTGATCGACTCCGTCAGCGCGATGATCGGCAGCACGCCGGTCGGCACAAACTCTGTCACGCGACTCGTGCCGGTCAGGATGACGGGGCTGATCTCGTAGCCGAGCTTGAAGATCTCTCGCCCGATCGAGGTGAAGGCGCTGCCGCTCATTGCGCCCTCACCGCTGCACCCGTGACCGCCACGCGCGCGCCCGTCTGATTTTCGATGCGCACGTCCACACGCGGCGGTGTTTGGCCGGTGCCGCGACCGACGTCGCGCCCTTCGCGTTCATCGCGCCGCAGCCGCTCGATAATCGGGTCGACCACGGCTGCCAGGTAGTCGCGCGTCTCGCGCGGCATGCGGGGGCTAAGACGCCAATTCTCGCCGTGCTCCTGCACCGCAGTGTCGACGTGGCGCATCCCCCAATTGTATGCAGCCGTCGCTTTCGCCAGGTCGCCCTGATAGCGGGACATCAAGTCCTGCATATAGCTGCCGGCCGCCTCGCTGGACCGGCCCAGGTCGTTGAAGTGCTCGGGGCGGCTGAGCCCGTATTGCGCGCCGGTGGCAGGCATGAACTGGAAGTGGCCCAACGCGCCGGCGCTGCTGGCCTGCAATTGCGTCCCGCGAGCGGACTCGCGCTGCCATATCCTGTCGAGCAGACCGGACGGCAGCCCGCGGCGCGCCTCGATATCGCCGAACGGTGTGCCGGCGGCGCGGCTCATGGCCAGCCACGAGGCAGCGTCCAGATGCTCCAGGTTCACCCCTGGCACTGAGCCAGTGCTCCACTGCTCCAGGAAGGAAGCGCCCATCGTCTCGCGGCTCATGCCTGCGCGTGCGCCTCGCCGGGCTACGTAGCCCGCCCACTGGCCCGATTGAGCCAGCCCGGCATCGACTTCGAAGGTGCCCGCGCCGCCGGCAGCGCCTACCGTCCCCGCGCCGCCGGCAGCGCCTACCGTCCCCGCGCCGCCGGCAGCGCCTACCGTCCCCGCGCGCCCGCCGAACAGCCCATCGATCCAGGATGCCACCCGCGACACCGCGCGCCAGACGGACTCGACCACCCTGCCGAATTGGCGGATGTCCTCGAGAAAGTCGTTAGAGCTGATGTAGTCGCCCGCGCTGCGGATGCCGGTGGCCAGCACGTTGATCGCCGACCGCATCACGTCGATCGAGAGCGCGGTCTTCACCGCCTCGGTGAACGCGTCAGACAGCTTCTCGATCTCGGGTGCGAGCGGCGACAGCTTGTCGAGGAACACCGTCTGGACCACATGGCCCGCCCGGTCGAACTGCGCGCTGAGGCTCTGCCACCGCCGCGCCAGCGCGTCCGACACCGTCATGCGAACCCGGTCCTGCTCGACCATGAGCCGGCTGGACTCGATCTCCTGCACCGTCATCGCGTGCAGTCGTTGGAGGTCTTCCTCCGAGAAAATCTCGAGCAGGCCGCGGGCACGGGCGTAGGACAGCGACTGCCCGCCTTCCTCGTAGATTTGCTTCGCCCTAAGCGGCGCCTGCTGCCCCAGCTCCCCGGTGCTGGCGACAGGGTCCAGTCCCATCGAGAGCAGCGCCCATCGCCGATCGGGGTCGTTCCTGGCGCTCGACAGGTTGCCCAGCACGCTGCGCGGGTCGAACGCAGTGCCGAAGTTGGTCTCGTACGCACGCAGCTCGCCCGGCTCCAGCCCCAGGCCCTGACTGGTGCGGCGTGTGGCGCCTGCACCGCTGGCCAGGGAGGATACGCCCCACAAGCCGCCGGCGCCCACCAGGCCCGCGCCCATGGCGCCCACGGTGGCCCATTTGAGCAAGCCCACAGCCGCGGTGGTGATGCGGCTGCTGATCGCGCCGTAGATGCCGAGCATCTGGCGGCCGTTCTGCATCGCCAGCCGCGTCCAGTGGACGATGGAGCCCCAGCTGCCAGCCGTCTCGCGCAGCGCGCGGTTGTAGTCGCGCTGGCCGTCCACCGTCTTGTTGGTCGCGCTGATCACTTTGGACAGCGAATCGGTTTGCGCGTCGATGCGGTCACCGACGCCGGCGATCGCAGCCTCGATGCGTCCCCATGCCATCGGCAGTTTGTCGATGGCGATCGTGTATTTTGCGAAGTCCTCGCTGAACTTCTTGAAGGCTTCGTCGTCGACCTGGACTTCAAAAATGCTGGTCGCCATCAAAACCCCCTGCCGGCTGCCGCGGCGACCAGATATCGCTGCCGGTAATGATGCGCGTTGGCATAGTCCTCAAGGCCTGCTTGCAGCGCGAATTCAGGCCACCCCGATGTCGCCTGCCAGTCGAGGATTGCGCCTAGATGGCCGGTTCCGTCGCGCCAGTATTCGCGGCCGCGGTCGATATCGGCAAGAAAGCGGCGAAGTCCGTAGAGTTGGACGAGGTGGTCCGGGTGCCCCAGAGGTCGCCCGTGCTCTTCAGCAGCGCTGCCAGCGATTTCGGGCGGTGCATGGCAGAGAGCACCGTAAAAAACACGACGGCGCCCATCACCTCGGACTTCTCGCGCTCGCTGAAAACGCCCTGTTGCACCGCCACGGTGAGCGGCAGCGAGGCCCAGCCGTTGTCGCCGGGCTGCACGACATTGGACAGACGCGCCATCTCGGCCACCAGGCTGCGCTCCACGCCCTCGGCGCCGTCCCAAACCTGCATCGCCTTGGCCACGTCTTTGAGCGCCAAGGCGGCCAGCCGGGGCCCGGCGATGACCGACAAGCCCTCGGCGTTGATGACGGCAAACGTTTTGCCCAGCACAAGCCAATGCGCCTCAAACACCTGGCGCGACAGCGGCGCGACGTGAACGAATATCTCGTGCGCGCCGCGGGGAATCGGGATGATGAGGTTTAGCTCCTCGTCCATACGCATGGTCCGCCCCCCCTCAGATGAGGTTCCACATGGTCGAATTGACGTTGTAGTAGCCATGGATCGACACGACGAAGCCGGGATCGTCGCCGGCCATGCTCATTTCACGCACCGATGCGATCGCGGTGTTGAAGAAGTCGTAGTTCTGGAAGTTGGACGCATCGGGGATTAGCTGCATCTGCCCCAGGCGAGCGTCGAGCTCCATCCGTTGCTTGTAGAGCACGGCCAGCTGCTGGGTCTTTAGCAGGTGGACGGTCAGGTTTGCGATCATGTAGGGCTCGGGGCTGGTGACCGCGCCTGTCATCGTGGGGATGAACAGCGTGGACTCGCCCTGGAGCGCCAGCGAGATGCCGGCCTTGCCCAAAAAGGCGGCCGTCACGTTGAGGGTGGGGAAAGCGGCCAGCACCAACGAGCCGCGGATGCGGTTCAGCGTGCCCTGGTCCTGCAGCGGGTTGGCGGCCATCGTGTGTGCTCCTGGTGGGTGCGACGCAGCGGATTAGGCTGCCGGGAAGTCGGTCACGTTGACGTTGAAGATAATCTCGATGAAGCCGCGCGCTGGCGTGTACGTCACCGACATGCCTGCGTATTTGCCGATCGAATAGTCGCTGGGGTTGGTGAGCACGTAGGAGGGGAAGTCCACCGCCTCCACCGTGACCGGCGCCAGCACCAGGCCGTAGGAGATGCCGCGATTCATCGTGGCCTGCGCGCGCGCTTGCAGCCGGTTGATGCCGTTCTGGTCGTAGTAGAGCGGGTTGATCGGGTTGTTGCTGCCATTGATGATGTCATTGGCCAGGTCGATCGCCACGTTGATCTGCGTCCAGTCAACCGAATACCAGTAGCTCGCATCGCGGCCGTCCATCGTCGTGCCCCACAGCAGCACGGTGTTGGTGATCCTGCCCTCAGCGCCGGTCCCGACCCAATTGACGTGTGCCGCCTTGAGCGTGTTGAACAGCGCGTGGTTGCCGCGCAGGGGATATGCGGTCACCCCGTAGAGATACCGGAACGCGGCCGGCGCCACCTTGTTTGTGCTGCTGGGGTTGTTGTTCAACCAGGAGTAGAAGGCCGCGGCCAGGGATACCTCCGTCACCGGCGTCAGCGGCGCTTCGATCAAGCCGACGACGCCCTTCATCGTGTCGTTGAAGCTGGTGTAATTCGCCGTCGTCATCGTGACCCAGAAGTAGGTTTTCGATGTGGTGGATGAGAAAGTCGCCATGTACGAGTGGAAGGTGGGCTCAGCCGGGAATGTGCGCGGGATGAGGTAGGCGTAGATTTCCTGGGGCACGCTGGCAGCGATGAACGCCTGCAGTGCGACCACGGCGTTGACGTTCGTCACGTTGCCCAGCTCGAGCACATAGACGCTGACCGCTGTGCCCTGCGCGAAGAAAGTGGCGTTCATCGCGATCAGGTTGGAGCGGCCGACAGGTGCCCAGGAGCCCTGGATCGTGACAACGCCGGGGGTCGCGGCCAGCGGGAATGTGAAGGTGCTGGCACCAGTCACGGTGCAAACGCGGTCGACGCCGTTGTACGCCACGGGTGTGACGCCAGCGATGGAGATGCTGAGCACGTTACCGATCGTCATCCCGTGCGGCGCAGCGGTGGTGACGGTCACGACGCTGCCCGACCAAGTCATCGAGGTGATGGCCGCGAGCGGCCGCAGGATGGCAGCCAGGTCGCCCACCGCGCTCAGCAGGGTCGTCGTGCCCGCAGCGGTGGTGGTGCCGCCCTGGCTGACGAATGCGCCGGTGCGCTGCAGGGTGGATGGCGCCGGTGCAATCGTCTGGGAGACGTTGACCGTGACGATTTGGTTGGCCATGGGCGGAGCCTCCAGGGGCTGTGCGATCAGGGATGCGCGGCGACAGCCCCGGAGGGATGCCGCCGGCAGTCATCAGGTGACGACGCGGGTCAGCTGCGTCGAGGTGAACGTCTGGGTGTCGGTGCCCGTGATGGAGACAATTCCGAGGAACGGCTCGGTCGGGAACACGCTGGCGAGGAACAGCGTGCCGCCGGGGATGACCTGGACGCCGCGCCCGGCCGCGGTGGTGCCGAACGCGACCAGCATCAATGCTGCGCCGTGGTTGCTGATCGAGCCCCCGACAGCGCGCGCAGGGTTGGCGGCCATCGCCACTTGGAATGTGCCGCTCACCGCGATGGTGCCGAGCGTCTCCGTGACCGTCAGCGTGACAACAGGCGCATCCTGGGTGACGATCAGCGCGCCGGCGCTGTCGACTGCCAGCGTCATGGGAATGCCGTTGCGCATTCCGACGAGGACTTGGGAGGGATTCTGAGGCATGGGTGGCGCTCCTTGCGCTGATGACGATCAGGAACTCGCCGATACCACGCCCGGCGATGCGATGCACTCTGCTTCCGCAATGTCCTGGACAAATGCTGGAATGCATGCATGCACGATCCGCCAGCTGCGGAACGCAGCGACGATCGCCGTCATGTTCTGCCAGCCGCCCCGCGGTCGACGCGCTGGCTTTTACGGGTGCTCATCAGAATAGCTCCTGCATGGGGGTGGCACTCATGGGATAATTCCAACCGCCTGAAGGAAGGTCGTTTCGCGGTTGTGGTAAAGCAGCACGTCGGCGTCCGTCAGCCCGGCGGAGATCATGCCCATTGCTACGCGCCGCCCACCCGATTGACGACTGGCTGGAATGATGGAGTTCCATCCACAGAACCACATGGTTGTCGCATCTGGTGCGGTGCTGACTTGGGTTACAGTTTCCACCGCCACCCCGTTCACGAACTTCTTGTAGTTTGCGCTGCCGGTGCGGCTCATGCCAAAGCTCCCGATTTGTGACGCGCTTTGAATTAAATTATTGGAAGTGGTGGAAGAAGATCGGGTGCGGAAATCAAAAGTTAACAAAGCCCCGTTAGAGTTGATGAGGTATTTTTCCCCGCCAAAATCTCCATTCCCGGAGCTTAGCGTGGTGGTGTAGCGCAAGAAAGCGGCCATGCTATTCTGGTTGCCAGCCGGGATTGCATATCCCGTTTCAAGATGTGCCTTATTTGCGCCGCCGATGTTTTCACCGCGCCAACCAGCTTTGGCCGAGAAGTTGACAGCGCCGTTTGGAACAATCGCCCCGGTCCCTGGCGCCTTAAATTCAATCAGACTGGCCTGCTGGGTATGCGCCCCGAGCCAATAAAGTTTAAGCACCTGAGACCAAACGCTGTCAGTTTTTAGCCCCGCGATGAACTCGTTGAGCGCAAAAACTTGTTCATCGTTTGGCCGAACTGTCACCTCAGCCAGCCATGCAGATGTTTCCGCTTCCAGAGTGATCCAGTTGACAATGCGCGCTGTGTTGACCCCTAGCGCGCATCGCACCGGACCGCTGAGCGTTACCGTGTCTGGAGCCCCATCGGTATAAGCGCGCTGGATATCTGCGGTATTCCGGTTAGGATCGAAGGTCAAAACTCCGCTGGGGCCGCTGGCCCAGGCGTAGTTGACCGTGCAACCGGGAATAGGCCCGAACCAGTTTTTTTGCACCTGTACTGTTGCGGCACGCAGAGTTTCGATTGTGAGGGTGCTTGCGGCGTGGAAACCAACCGCCACAGCAACGTCGTTGCTGCGATGGCTCGTTAGCAAGGTCGACGCGGGCCCGGCTAACGGGGCACCACGAAAATCTGCCTGCCATGCGATATTATCGCCGCCGTCATCCTCGATTGAAACATTTAGAAACGCCGTGCCGTTGCCGAGCCCAGCAGCCGCATCGCCGTCAACACCGTTCCAGGTGAAGATTGCAGAAACGGGGCTCAGCGTCCCGATATTCCAACCCGAGGACGTGAAGAACGGCAGTTTTCCATCTTTTAGCGTGGAGCGGTCGGTGTTAGTCCCATCATCTGCCACCACAACGTGCGTGTCACCAGTAATAAGCATCACATGCACAGGCGAGTTGCGGAACTTATTGGCCAGCGTCTCTTGTTCGGCCGAGTTGAATCGGTCCCAGCTATCAAGAATTGATGGCGTCCATGTGCTTGTGCTAATAAACACCAACATCTTCATGCCGTCAGTCGCCGCCTGGTCGATTGCCGCCAGCACGGCCGCGAGGTGGTCGTATCCGGTTGGCGGATCGGCCCCATCGCCCAAAAAGGTCGGGCCGCCGTTCACGTAGCGTCGCTGGCTCCTCAAATCAGGCATGATAAACCGCACCCGCCCCCAGGTCCACGACTGCGATAGCACCCCGGCATTCCAATCAGGATAGCGCGGGGTGGTTTCGCGCACGACAAGGCGCGTATTTGCGCCGATCTGCGCGTGAGTTACCTTGGTGGCGGTAGCAATATCCCAATGATTATCATCGGGGCCGAAATCATGGTCATCCGGCATGTAGACTATAGGCACTGTCTGAGTCATGCCGGCCACCCCGCGAAAGCCCCGCCAAGCGCGCGTGTTGCGGTCCCGCGGGGCGCGAGGGTCGTTCAGAATGATATCGGAATAGTCCATATCGCCGCAGTGAACCGCGAAGGCAGGCGACAGTGCGGCGACGGGGGCGTAGGGATCGCCAAGCTGGAATGCCCCATTGGTGCAGGAGCCGACGATGAAGTTGAACCGCTTGGCCGTGCCGTTGGTAGGAGCGGTGCGGAACTGGCCGACAGTGCCGGAAGCAACCCCATTGATCCGCGCGGAGTAGAAATATGCGGTATCGGGCGCAAGCCCGGTCGCGGTGAACGTCCCGGTGAAGTAAGCGGCGCTGAAGCCAAGTGACGCAACCGGCGCAGTATTTGCCGAGACAAACACCGGCGATGAAAGATTGGCGTTCACGCTGACCACAAGGCCCACAGTTGCCGCATCCGTCGCCGGGTCCGTGCCGATCACGTCGTAGTTGACCACGGCAGAGGATGACGTGACGCCGCCCGACCACATGCGGGTCACGCTCGGCAGCGTGTAGAGACCAAGCGCGATTTTGGTGTCCAGGAGCGCAGCGGCAGGAACGCTGCCGCCGATCGCCACGCCGTTGATGGTGCCACCTGTAATGGCCACGCCGTTGATGGTGCCACCTGTAATGGCCACCGCTGCTGGGTTCTGCGTCGCCATGCCGCCCAGCCCGAGATTGCCTCGTGCAGCGGGCATGTTCGGCACATCTGCGAGGTTCGCCGCCCGCAACAGCCGCGCTTGCAGCTCCGCGTTGACGTCCTGAGCAGTGGCTAGGTTGCCGGGCGCGATCGTCATGACCAGGTGGCCTCACTGTTCCAAAAGAATTCGTTCCAGCGGGCGGTGCCGGGGTCAGGCGTCACGCCCGCCTGGGGTATATATGCGACGAACGCAGAGAGGATCATCTGCCTCGCCATGTCGCGCGCTGTCGCCTGGAGGTAATTTACCTCGTATTCGATCGTCTTCTTCTGCGCCAGCACACCCATCTCGATCTGCGGCTGCTTTTCATCGCGCGGCACTGGCATGTTCATGATGCCCAATTTGGCGGAATTCTGGAACTGCCACTGCACGTAGTCGCAGAGGTCCAGCACCGCGGCGTTGCGCAGGCCATAGGTCGTCAGCCGCACTTTCTCCCGCACAAGCTGGCTGCGGCTCTGGGTGCGGTTGATGATCGGCGCGGAGCTGATCGCCTGCGTCGATTCGGGGAAAACATGCACCGAAACGAACGGCGGCGGTAGGTCGGCCGGCACCAGGAACGACGGAAGAATGGGCCAGGGCAGACCGCCCAGGCCAAGCATCGGGATATAGGGGTTCATCAAGTCCAGCCAGATCGGCAGCGAATTGGAGACCACTTGATCCGGCGAGAACGACAACAGATCGTCGATGATCTGCGTCTCCATCGTCGAGAGGATCGCGTTGCCCTCGTAGTGGTGGATTTTTGCCTGCTCGTAATACATGCCGCGCTGCGCGAAGCTAAAACGTATGTCCTGCCAGTCGCCAATATACATTACCGTGGGCGAAATATCGCTGAAGTCCTTGATCTCTTCCTCGCTGGTGAACAGCACGCGATTCAGTGCGGCGCTATCGCCCTCTTCCTGGACCGCCTGGCTCATGTAGTGCAGCGAGCCATGCGCCACCACGACCGGCGCAGAGTAGATCTGATCCGGCACGGCGTTGTAGGAGACGGCGTTGAACCGGTGCGCATTGAACAGCGCCGATGGGCTGGCGAGGTCGGCTCTGACCCAAAACACCGAGCCGTCGATCGGCAGCGCCAGGCGCACGTATTTCGTGAATGCGATCGTCTGCTTTTCCGAGAGCACGCGCTCGCCGGCTTGGATCGTGGACGCCATCTGGTGGCGCGCCCGCGCGGACTCGCTGGCCGACATGCCTCAGTCCACCCAGGCCATGAACGAGGCCTGGTACAGCCCGGTGTCGCGGAACGACGGCCGCCGCTTGCCGCGGCGCTTCTTCAGCCGGCTGTTCACGCCCATCAGCGCCGCCCGTGTCGGCACGCCGGGATATCCCAGCGTCTCCATGGTCCGGTTGCTGATGAACTGCTTGAACCGCTTCTGGATCTCGCTGGTGGCGCCGAGGAAGGGGTTTGCACCCACTGGCGCGCCCATCAGCGTGCTCTCCATGGCGTCTTCTATCGACTCCCGCAGTGCAGCCTGCACCCCGCCGTCGACCTCATAGAATATCTCCATGACGTGGTAGCGGTCCTCCAGCCAGCGGGCGACCATGGCTGTCGTGACCGGCGGACGGACCTTCGTGGGCGGGGGCCCGGCTTTGCCGCGGCGCTTCGGGTTGGCCGCCTTCTTGCCGCCGTCCCAGCTGGTGTAGGGCTGGTCGATGACGCCCAGGTGCAGGGTGATCACGTCAGCCCCCACAGCGGCCCGTAGGACTGCGCCCAGGCCAGATACTGGCGCCCGTAGGGCGTCTTCAGGTTCTGCAGGTTGGCGAGCGTGAATTCCTTCATCTGCTCCGGGTTGAGCAGGCTGGTGCTGGTGCCGCCGTCGCTGGACGATGTGACGACGCCAGGGGCGAATGCGAATGTCGCGAAGCTCGTGCGCAGGTCCGACCAATATGTCGATGGCGGCACGTCGGGAGCGAAATTCACCAGGTTGTCGCCGGCGAGGTTGTAGACGGCGAGCATGTAGATCGGCGGCACCGCGGCCAGCTCTGGGTTCGCGATGGCAATCGCCACGTCGTAGGCGTAGGCGATGAAGACGCTGTCGTCGGGCAGCGCGTCGACCGGCACGGCCATCCTGGAACGCACCCAGAGCAGGAAGCCGGCTTGCGTGGGGATGGTGCTGCCCGACATGGCCTGTTCTACGCAGCGCGGCGTTTGCCGCCTCGGCCCGTACCGGGCGTCGGCGGTCCGCTTGCGCCAGTGGCGTCCACGCGGATGCCCTCGTTCACCGCCAACGCGCCGCCGTCCGTGCGTTCCTCCTGGATGGTCATTTCCAGCGAGGTGAGTCCGGCTTCGGGATGATTCTGCTGCACCATGCCGGCCACAGCCACCGCAGCATGCTGGCGCAGCATGCGGCCACGCTCCTCCAGCACCTCCTGGTTCGAGGCCAGCGCGCGCCGGATCTTCTCGACAGCGATCGGCTTGTCGACCGAGTAGCAGATGCCGACGAAGTCGCGGGTGCGGTCGATCTCATCGACCGGGATCAGCCCGTAGCGCCGGTGCTGCTCCTCCAGATACGCCACGTCCTCACTGTTCCACTCGCCGGGCAGAGAGACCTGCTGGCCGACATCGATCGGCATGCGCCGCGCCTCCTTGCCGCCAATCGATCGCCACTGGAAGTCCTGGACTTGGCGTGTGGTGTTGGCGACATAGATCTTCATGGAGAAGCCTTTTGTGGCAGCGCAGCGCGGCCGTGGCGGGGAGGGTGGCCAGGCCGGGTGCTTCCCCCCGGCTCTGCGCCGCCCCGGCGCGTAGCGCGCCCGGAGCGGTCTACGGCGCGGCTTATGCGTACGGCATGCTCATGATGGTGACTGCCTCGGGTCGCACGCCCCAGCCGCTGGTGATGCGCAGCTCGGAGAGCACGTCGATCGCGCCGCCAGGCAGAGCCGTCGGGATTTCACGGGGCGCTGCCATGTCGCAATACATCAGCGTGCATGCCTCGATGCCCGGCGCGAGCTTTGCGAACACGTTCGTATTCACGCCGCGCACAGAGGGTTTCTTGACTTTTGGCATGGTCATAATGACCGCGTCGGTGCCGCCGGCGCCCTTGCCGACCAGCGTGTCGTCGTACGTCCAGATGATGGTGTCGCCGTTCATGTCGGCGACATCCTTGACCATGCCGGCGGTGGTCTGGCTGCCGGCGCCGATGCGCTGGAACTGCGTCAGCTGCACGATATTCTGATACTCCATCACGGACAGGGTGCGCTGCGGCCCGCAGATGGTGATCTCTTGGCCCAGGCCCAGCTGCATCGTGCGGGTCTTCAGCGCGGCCAGCTGCGACAGGATCCACACTCCCAGCTGCCCATTGTCGTACGTCAGCACAGTGGTGTTGCCGTTGCTGTCGGCAGGCAGGGTGGTGGCGGTGGCGCCAGCGGTGTTCAGCAATCCTTCGCCGTTTGCCGGATTGAAGCCGTCGAGCAGCGCCGAGCGCATCAGCTGGAAATGGCCCTGCTGCATGCCCAGACGCTGCGCGCTCTCGATCGGCACGCCCCAGCGAGACATCGCAGCGGTATCGTGGTGGTCGTACTCGCCGCGGACGCGCAGCAAATAGGTTGGCGTGCTGATCATCGACATGGTGGTCGAGATGGACGGCAGCGAGTTGTAGGCGGCCTGGCCTGCGGCCATCTGCGTGCGCAGCTGGATTTGCTTGAGGTAGACGAACAGGTCGCCTTCGCTGAGACGTGCGAGTGGCTGGCCCTCGGCGATCAGATCGAAAGCGCCGGAAGCCTGGGCGTAGGGCAGCAGCAAGCCAGGCTCGATGAACGACGGATTTACCGTCACGAATGCGGGGGCGATGTTGGCCACTGGCGGGGGTCTCCTGGTCGCCGGCCGGTGGCCGGGATGCGATGGGGGGCGGCGGCCGGGCGGGTGCTACCGCCCGGCTGACAGGTCAGATGAGGATGATCGCAGCGGTGCCGGCGCCATTCCATGTGGCGAAGCGCGTGACGGAGTCGAACGCGACCACCATGCTGGTGCCGATCTGCATGCTGAGCACGCGGACGTTCAGCGCGCCGCCACCGGCAGCGAGAGCGCCCTGCACGGTATCGGCGCCGGGGTCGGACGTCAGCGCATAGATGATTGTGGAACCGGTGGTGCCGGCGATGGCGGTGAATGTCCCATTGTAGCCGGCAGGCACGAAGCCCCCGACCGTGAACACCGAGCCGACCACCAGGCCGTGTGCGCTGGTGGTGGTCAGCGTCACCGCGCCGGCCGACCAGACGGCGTTGGTGATGACGTTGGCGGCGTAGGCAGCCACGAACGGCACCAAGCGCTGCTGCGCAAAGTCCCAGGAGACCTGGGCGTTGATGACACCGCCGCCGAGCGTCGCCAGCACGGGGTCCGCAGCCACCGCGATGCGCGCCTCCGAGCCCAGGCGGTAGAAATTCATCGTCGCGCCGATGCCGACCAGGGGAACGGGCGACTGCGGCGTGTTGATGGCGCTGTGGTTCTGGTCGAACACAGAAAATCCGGTCAGCGCCACCGCACCGGTGAGCAGAGCAGCGCGCCGGATGGAGCCGCCGAACGTGCCGGCGGCGGTCATCGGCGAGGACGGGACGGTCTCGCTGATGCCGACACCGCCCCACATGGGGAGCGTCTCGGTGGTGGCCAGCACGCCGCCCGCCAGCGAGTTGCGCACGGACGGACTGTCGAGCGCAGTGCCCTGGATCAGGCCGGTCCATCCGGTGCCAAACGAGCCGCGGGCGTTCGTCGTCTGCGCCGGGTTAAAAGACATGGACATATTAGCGGCTCCCGTTGCTGATACCGGTCACCCGGCGACGATTTGCCATGAATTGCGACATCCATGCACTGGGTTCGCCGACGAAGTTGGTGATTCGGCGTCCGGTGCTGTCCTGGGTCACGATCTCGCGCAGCATGCCCTCGGGCACGTCGAGCGGGTTGCGCGCCGCGATCGCTGCGTCGGCGTAGATCGCCTGCGCAGCCAGCTCCAGCGCCGGCGACGGCAGCGTGGCCAGGTCGATGCTCTGCCACGCAGAGGAGTGCCTCTGCATGCCTTGCGCCATGCGGCGCCGGTATGCGACCAGGGTTTCGCCCTGGACCGGCCGGCTGGCAGCACCACCGTGCGCAGCATAGACGCCGTCGGCACGGACCTGCTCGGCGGCCAGCTCGCGGCCCTCGTTTTCCGGCATCGGCATGATGCGCGCCGTGAGCGCGTCGATCTCCCTGCGCATCCGAGCGTTGGCGCTGTCCATGCGCACCAGCGCGGCGTCCTTGGCCCGGACCGCCTCGGTTTCCTTGGCCGCGGCGTCGGCCTTTGTCTTCTGCGACGAGGACCAGCCGGCGCAGGCAGCGTCCTTGCGCATGCGATCGACCGCCGTCTCTGTCGGCATCGATGCGATCTCGGGCGGAAATTCCTCGCCGCCGTCGTTGCCGGCAGCAGCATCAGCCACCGGCGGAGTCGGGTCCGGTTCGGCGAGCTGCGGCGGGGACGCGCTGCTGCCGCCATCCATCGCGTCGATCCGGGTGGCCATGCCATCCAAGCGCGCCAGGAGCGCGTCGAGCTTGCCGCCCATGTCCGCGTCATGCTGGTCGATTTTGGCTGTGGGATCGACCGGGGGGGCGGAGGGATCGGTCTTCATGTTCGGGTCCACGGGGGGGGGCTCTCCGTTAGTTGCTGTGGTGGCGACGCCGGTCGGTGCCCCGCCTTTGTCCCAGACGCCTTGCTCGCAGATCGCGAGGTGGTCCAGTAGGCTCGGCTTGCCCTCGATCAGGAGGGTTCCGCCGTCATGAGTCTTCTCTGTGGTGTTCGCGGCGGCAGAGCGGAATACCACAGCCGGAGAAGTTGACAGACGATGGTCTTCGATCATCTGGATCGTCGAATCATCGTACACCTTCGCAACCCCCCATACTTCATTTTGCTTGACATATGGAAGCATGATCGTGCCGACCACGCGGGCAGCGAACTCCGCGGAATCGAGCACGTTGGTCTCGGGATGCTCGATCACCACGGGCAGGCCGTTGCAGCGGGCGAGGAAGCGATCGGTGAGGTAGAGCGACGGATCGCGCCAGACGTGCTCGTTCAGCCCCTCGCGGTATGCCATCCCTGTGCCTGTGATGCGCATGGCCACCAGCGCGATGTTCTCGTACCGCTGCGGGCTGGTCAGGTCGCCATCGCGCACCGCCTGGGCGACGGCGAGCTCGTCCATGTCGATCCGCGCCAGCGTGACCGCGGCGCCGGGATGCAGGGGTTCGGGCGCCTCGCTGGGATACGCCCACTGGGCTGCGTCGTGCTCGCCGTTCAGCCGCGGCTCGAACGGCTCCGCCACCGGCACCAGGAATGCGGTCCAGTCAACGCCATCGGCCTGGCGTCGCGTCCACTGGCGCAGCCTGGCCGGGTCGCCTGATAGTTTCGGGTCTGCGCCGACTTCCTCTGCAGCCTCGCGAATGGCTGCCTGTGCGGGCGTTTCGCCTGGCTCTATTTTCCCACCGGGCGTGCCCCACTCGCCCGCATGGTCGCCCTCGGCGCTGCGCCGCACCAGCAGCACGCGACCGTCAGGGACCATGAACAGGATGCCGGCAGCCGCAATCACATTGTTTATCTCGATATGCGATTCCTTCTTTCGTGCTTCACAACAGGCGCGTCAATCATTTCGCGCGAAAACGCTGGCAATCCGATCGAAAACCGCCTATAAAACCACTGCGCGGCGATTGTGCCGGCACGCACAGGATGCACGCCATGGACCTCACAGCCAATCGCACCACTGCCAACCTCTCGGCGGAACGCGCCGCGGAACTGACCAGCGCCCGCGCTGCTATCCGCGCCGCAACCGACGCGTGGGACGCGGCTGGGACCGACACCGCCGGTTGCCGCGCCGCCCTCGACGACCTCGCTGCCGCGCAGGATCGGGCACGCGCGGCACTCGCCTAATCCCCACACCCGCACACAGGAGATACCCAGATGGCCAAGACCTGCTCCGAAGCCGCCGCAGCCGCAGCCGCATCCGTCGCTCACGACGCCGTCGCTGTCGCAACCACAGCCGCCACAGCCGCATACCGGGCTTACCGGGCCAGCGGCACCCGCGCAGCCCGCGCAGCCAGCGTTGCAGCCGACGCAGCCCGCGCAGCCGCTGCGGCCGACTACAAAATCGCTCTCGCCGCAGCCTATGCCGCAGCCTGAGCCCCCCCGCACACAGGAGACGACGATGGCCTACACCGTTTTCGCCAACATCGACCAGCAGGACACCAGCGAGATCAGCACCCACCGCACGCTGCGTGCCGCCGGCAAATCCTACCAGGCCGCCCACACCGGCAACCTCCGCCGCGTGCTGGACCAGGACGGCCGCGACGTCACCCAGCAGGCACTCGACGCGGTGAACGGCTACCCGGCACACGCAAGCCGCTACGTCTGACGCACCCGCACACAGGAGACGACAATGAGCGACAGCAACATCCGCCTGATCAGCACCGACCGCCTGGCCTACAGCCAGACCCACGGGCCGCATGAAATCTTCGTCGAGGCGATGCGCCGCCGCACCGACCTGATTTGCAGCAGGGAGGGCAAGAAGTGGAAGGACACCCACAACAAGGCGGAACGCATCCTTCTGGAAATCATCCGGGGGTACTACGCCATGAGGGCCTCCTGATGGTTCTCCGCATCGTTCCCCCCTGCCGCAACTGCGGTGGGAGCGGCTGGCATCGGATGCCAGACCCGGCAGGCCGCGGCGATACCGTGCGGTGCGAGCCGTGCAACCCGACGCCACCACCGCCGCGCATGACTCCCGCCGAGCTTCGCGCCAACCTCCGCACCCTCGGTGCCGCGCAGCAGCGGGCACGCGACGCACTCGCCTAATCCCCACACCCGCACACAGGAGACTTCGCCATGCCCCGCTACATCATGATCGACAACAGCTCCGGCTGCATCTTCGGCGACACCGGCGACCTGGACGGCGCCGCGCGGGACGAAACCCCGCTGGAGGCGGTTGCCCGGCTTGACGCCAGCATCTCCGCCCACGGCCGCTTGTACGCGGAAGAGAGCCGCCACGACCTGCACAGCAATGAGACCGGCTACCACGTCTACCGGGCTGACGTGCGCGGCTCCGAGGCGGTGCCCCTCGTCGACGACGGCCAGGACCAGGAGACAATCGACAGCGTCGAGCGCGAGTGCGAGTACGTCACCACGATCCGCTGCACCAGCGCGGGGTGCTGAATATGGCCCGCAACCTGGTGCTCTGCCGGTCTGACGCGGGCGACGGCGGGTGGAGCCTGCACCCGCCCGGCACCACAGACGCATCGCTGGCCGATGGGTCCGCGCGCACGCTGGCAGATGGCAACGCCGAACGGTGCGCCGACGGCGAGTGGAATCGCCCGAACATGGATGACCGTCACGCTGCATGGGACGAGTGCGGACCGAACACCGCGCGCAGCGTGAGCATCGAGATCGTCTATGGCGCGCGGTCGGTGGACGACGCAGACCGCGAACGGGCCGCGACTGCTGCCGCTCGCATCCTCAATGAGGCCGGCGTCTCCGCTGCCGTCGCAGCCACCGAATTCCAGCGCCAGTGGCTGCTTTACGACGACGAGACCCCCATGACCGGGCTCGCCCTGGTCTGGATCGAGGCACGCGCTGCCGCAGACATCGCGCTGACCGTAGGGTGGGCCAATCCGTGCGGCGCCAGTTGTACGATCATCCTGTGACGCAACCGGGCCTCAAGCCGTCCTGGGGTCGAATCCCAGCATGGCCACGAGGCCCGGCGGGTTCTCTGCCAGTTCCTCGTCGTCGTCGACGCTGTCGTCGGTGTCCCATTCGGCCGGCGGGGTTTCCGCCGTGCCGAAGAACGCCTCGGGGAAGCTGCTGTCGGGCAGCGGCTCGTCTGCGTCCGCGCGGATGAGCTCATTCATGGCCGACCTCCAAGGGGCGAAAACTGCAGGGTTGATGTAGCTTTGCAACGCGACACCCGGCGTGTTGCCCAGCTTGGCCGAAACGACCTTCGCCACTTCCATCGCCATCGCCTGAAACGCTTTTGCTGAGGTCGGTGGCGGTCCTGTCACCAGAGACGCTGCGGTGCGCGTTCCGAGCAATGTCCGGAAATCCTTGGTTTTGAACTTGCCGCCAATCTGCTTAACGTGGGCGCCGAGCTTGATTTGGTTGAGCGTGCCGAACAAGCGACCGTCAGCACCCGCGCCGCCAGCGCGTGCTGTCAACATCGCTCGCAACCCTGGATCTTCCACGGGCAGGTCGAGGTTCACGCCCTTCTTGCCGACGAATTTCAGCCGAACTTCGTTGCCATCGCGCACGACGTGCTTGCCCAAGAGGTTGCTCGCGCCGAACGCCTTGACCTTGGCGCCCGTGTCGCTGTCCGACCCAGGCCGGAGCCCCATTTTCATGATCAGGTCCGTGCAGTCGGCCGCATCCTTGGTGGCTTGGTTCTCGGATTTCGCTTGGGCGTCGTTTTTGCGTTTTATGCTGTCAAACGCCTTGTCGAGCGCCTGCACCCTCGCGAACTTCGACGCCTGCTGCTTTGCCACGAATTCGGCTGAGTAGATTGCGGTCGGCCTACCCTTGGCGTCCCTTCCCGCGGCGATCAGCTCCGCTTTCGGGTTTTGGTCAACCGTGACGCTGAGCCAGTTAGGCGGGATTTTCGCAGCCAGCACATGCGCAGGAAGTGCTGCGCCGTTCGCGAGCGTCCTCTTGCCGTCCACCACCTTTGTGGCAGCGTGGCTCGCTGCGCGGCCCGTCGTCGGGACAGCAGACGGCTCCTCCTGCCGTGGCGGCGGCTTGACTTTCGGCGCCCCCTTCTCCGCGCCGGTGCCAGACTGTTTGCGCGCGCTGGCCGGGGTGGAAGCGGGACCACCGCTGAGGCTGAATTTCCCATCCTCCGCCCTCGTAATCTTGGACTCGTCGAACTCGGCGGTGTCGGCTCGGCCGCGCGAATGCTCGATGCGAGTAAGGCGATCCAGCAGACTGTTGGTGAGGAGCAGAACGCGGTCGAGTTTGTCGGCGTCGATCATGCTTTCACCTTTGCCCGTGCAGCGTCCAGGGCCTCGCGGCCGGTCTTGGTCACCATTTCCTCGGGCAGCTTGCGCACCGAGTAGAGGTATGAGCCGAAGCACCGGCAGAACGGCTCCTCCGCCGGCTGTGTGATCTCGTCGAGGTATCCAGCAGCGCCGGGCTTCACGAAGCCCTTTTTGTGCGCCCACGAGTCGCGGACCAGATACACCCTCTCGTCGCGGGCTTTGTGGTCCTTCCGGAAGTCGTAGTTGGTCTCGCGCCAGTTTGAGTGCCAGCGCATGGCGATCGCGCCGCCGTCCTGCGCGATGACGTCGTTGATGCTGGCGGTGAGCTTGTGGCCCTGGTCGATGATCACGCGCCGCTCTTGGAACGGGAGTTGCTTCAGCGCCTTGCCTACGTCGTACTTCACCTCGCGCCGATCAGTGACGCGCGAGCCGCCCGCCGGCACTGACGACGCCCACCCCTGGAAGCGCTGCATGGTTTTGGCGATCGACTGTTCCCGATTCAGCGTGATCAGGCTGGCCGAGGTCATGATGCGTCGATCCAGCTCGGCGCGCAGCTTCGGCTTGACCTCGCGCAAGGTGAACGCCGACACGCCGGGGTGCATGCGAGCGATCCGGCCGCCGTCGACCAGCCGCTGGTAGAGACCCTTCAGCGTATCGCGCAGCAGCCGGTCCAGGGTGTCCTCTGGGGTCAGCGTGCGCTTGGCGGCCGCAGCGATCTTCGCCATCCACTCGTCGACCCGGCGCTGGCTGTCGAAGCCGTGTTCCGTCATGTCAGCGACCGCAGCGGTGATGACCTCAAAGAGAGTTTGGGGCTTTGCCATCGTCTGGCTACGCTGCGGCTGCGCGCGCTGCCTGGGCGGGGGCTGGGGCAGCTTCTTCGCTGGCTGCGGCTGCCGGCGCTTCCCCGCCGCCCTCCCCGCCCAGCGCCGCCTGTGTGCCGCCGTCCTCGCCCTCCGGGCCGCCACCCCCTGGCGCGCCCGGCATGCCGCCTGGCGGTTGCTGCTTGGCCGCATCCGCTTGCTGCTGTGCGTGGTCGCGGATCGCCTCGTAGTCCAGCTCCAGAGGCTCCGTGAACATCTCGCGCAAGGCGTTGAAGTTGCTCGCAGCCCACTCGATCAATCGCGCCTGGTTGTCGGGGTCTACCACCTGCATCAGCGCGCCCAGCAGGTCGATGATGGCCTTCAGCTTCGTCTCGGCGACCTTGACCTTTTCGCTCTCAGGTTCCTCGACCAGGCTGGGCCACGTCGCGGTGAACGAATTCTGCCAGCGCGTGAAGGCCTGCTCATAGGTGACGCGACCATACTCGTCTGGGAATTGTGCCTGCACCGTTGCGAAGAAGTCCCGGTTCCATGCCCGATGCTGCACCACGCGATCCATGAACGCATAGAGCGGGTTCATCGCCTCGCGCACGCTCTTGACGTATCGCACGATTTTGGCTGCATCCTCGGTGCCCTCACCAAAGCCCTCGGCGAAAGTCTCTTCGTTGAGCAACTTGGCAGGCATGTCCGCAGCGAGCGCAATATTGGTGATGATGTTGTCGCGCGCGAATTTGCCGGCGCCGTCGATGTTCTGCAAATTCAGGCTCTCGATCGACTCCTCGGTCGTAATGCCGATGATGTTGTCGGTCTCCGCTTCTTTTATCATCTGGCGTTTAGCTGCGAACATCTTTTGCATCAGGCGGTCGACCACGGACCCTGCCGGCTTCATCTTGGCGATGATGAGACCCGCCTTGCGGGCGACCATGTCGTCGGTGACCATGGTCGAGATGAACGACTTCAGGGGATAGAGCGCGCGCTGGAATACGCTGCGGCCGACGTAGCCGAATGCGGAGCCGGTGTACGCGATATAGATCGGCTTTTCGTGCATCACGACCACCACCCGGCTGCGATGCCATGTATGCCCCGCCACTGACACGCTGGTGACTTTCTGGAAATCGGCTGACTGCGGATCTTGATTGAGCACGAGGCTGCCAGCGGTATTCAGCGGATCGAACGTCGAGATAAAAATCTGCTGCTTGGCCAGCGCAGCGAAGTTAATCGGATCGTTGGTCGCCACGCCGACGGCGCCAAGGCCCAAGGTGCCGACGCCATACGTGCGCGCCAGGCTCATGGCGGTGGCGATGTGCTGGTCAGCGCGCAGGTCTTCCCACTCGCGGAGGAACGCGTCGCGAACCGTGTCCTCGGGGCCATCGGGGATCGACAGCACGCGCGCCTGCGACTGCGCCAGGCTGATGGGCGTGTCGACCATTTTCCCGCCCATCGGGTGGTAGAGGTAGATGGTTTTGCAGATTTCATAGCCCACGTCAGCGCCGGGCACGATGTCGTCGGTCAGCAGAACTTGCTGGAGCCGCGAACCCAGCGCCGCGCCATTAATCGACACCGTGCCCGACATGATGGATCAGACCTGGCGGTCGCTGTGGCGGCTGCCCAGGAGCTGGCTATGCGCGTCCAGGTGCCGCGCCACCGCGGTCCGTGCTTCGGATGACGGGCCGATGAGGTCGGCGACTGCCACGGCCTCTTCCATCGTCAGCATGATGGCGGTGCCGTCCGCGCGGTTGAGCCCGACGAGTCCCTGGTGACGGAATGCTGTGCAGTGGGCCATGGCTTCCTCCGGTGAGATCGGGCTCATCAATCTCACGGATTTGCGTGCATTGTCACGCATGACGCGCAACAAAGAGCGCCCTGGCGTGCAAAAGCCCCCGGTAGCGCGCAATCGCTGCGGCGCTGACCGGGGGAAGTTTGAGGGAGAAACCACATACGACCGCATCACACGGATGCGGCTGCATTCCATAGCATGCGCGCGCCAAACCACACCAGTGCGATGTGAGCCGCACGGTGTCAGAAGCCCTCGTCGTTGCCCAGCGCGATCGCCACGGCATACGTAGCGGTGTCGAGCAGGTCGTCAGCGCGGGTCGCAGCTTTCTTGTCGCCCACACGGTAGGACAGCAATTGCGCCAACATGTGGTTCCGGCTGGCGTTCTTGAACGTGATGATCTTCTCGTATGCGTGGCGACTGAACTTGATCTCGCCCCGGTGGAAGTAGCCGCTGACGCTGATCGCGCGCGCATCCTTGCCGGCGGCCGTGATCTTGCCTTCAATGGCGATGGCGTTCCAGCCGCGCCTCTGGGCTTGCTGGATCAGGATCGTGCCGCTGCCCTTGTCCTCGATCCAGATCGGCGGTGTGCCGTCGCCCGGCTGCGCCATGCGCGCGCCACATGCGAT
>Ga0209284_10002141_pt1 | contig 27782 bp, 17 predicted proteins | sample FRY03_FD_187211 | JGI IMG/M metagenome (GOLD analysis project Ga0209284, IMG submission 187211) | Freshwater microbial communities from Lake Fryxell liftoff mats and glacier meltwater in Antarctica - FRY-03 (SPAdes) (version 2) | ecosystem: Environmental > Aquatic > Freshwater > Ice > Glacier...
GATCCAATCAATCAAATCATCAGCGCGAGGCTTTCGAAACTTTGAAAACTACCGGAATCGTATCCTCTTTAGCTGTGGGAAACTCGATCTCAGCCCCAAAATCACGCACTAAATTCCCCGAAGCACCAGTTTCTCGATGAGTGATTTTCCGCTGGCCTTCAGTCGCGAACCACCCTAAGTGTTCAAGTGAACGCAATCCGAAAAGTCGGACTCGTCGGACCGGTCTGACTTGTCCGACCTTCTCGGACGAACAAAACTACGACCATGAACACTCTTTCTCCAGAATCCGTCCTCAAAGAAACCTTTGGCTTTGCGGCGTTCCGTTCGCATCAAGAAGGGCTCATCCGGGGGCTCTTGGATGGGCGCGATGTCTTTGGGGTGATGCCAACGGGTGGGGGAAAGAGTTTGTGTTACCAGCTGCCGGCCATCGTGATGCCGGGGTGTGCGGTGGTGGTGAGTCCGCTCATCGCGCTCATGAAGGATCAGGTCGATGGGGCGCTGGCCAATGGCATTCGTGCGGCTTGTGTGAATAGTTCGGCTTCTCTTGACGAGCGGAAGGAGGCCGTGCGGGCTTATGCGGCGGGGGAACTTGACCTCCTTTACCTCGCGCCCGAGCGACTGTGTCTTCCGGGATTTCTGGATCTGCTTCGGCAATGTCCGACGGGGCGGCCGGGTTTCTTTGCGATCGATGAAGCTCATTGCCTTTCGGAGTGGGGGCACGATTTTCGGCCGGACTATCTTTTTCTCGCGGAATTAAAAAAACAGTTTCCAGAGGTGCCCGTGGCGGCCTTTACGGCGACCGCGACGCATCAGGTCGCGGAGGATATCGAGCGGCATCTCCAATTGGGTGACGCGGTCAAGGTGCGGGCTTCTTTTGATCGCCCGAATCTCTATTACGAAGTGCGCGCGAAGAAGGATTGGGAGCGGAAGATCGTGGAGTTCATCAAGGAGCGCGAGGGTCAGTGCGGGATCATTTATCGCACCAGCCGCAAGTCGGTCGAGTCGACAGCGGAGATGCTTCGGCGTAATGGCATTGATGCGCGGGCTTATCATGCCGGGATGGAAAATGACGATCGCTCGGCGACGCAGGAGGCCTTTCTTCGGGACAACTGTCGCATCATCGTGGCGACGGTGGCCTTCGGGATGGGGATCGATAAGCCGGATGTCCGCTTTGTGATTCACGGTGATCTCCCGAAAAATATCGAGAGCTACTATCAGGAAACGGGGCGAGCCGGGCGCGATGGTGAGCCCTCGCACTGCCTTCTTCTATATTCGCCGGGCGATGGCTTTAAGATTCGCCGTTTCATCGATGAAATCGAGGATGCCAAGGAACGGGCGCGTTCGCTGGATTTGCTTAAGGCGATGGAAAACTTCGGTGCCCAGCCGCGGTGTCGTCGGCGTGGTTTGTTAGGGTATTTTGGAGAAACGCTCTCCGAGAAGAATTGTGGAGGGTGTGATTTCTGCGACGGGAATTTTGAGATGAAGGATGCCACGCGCGATGCGCAGATGCTTCTTTCGGCGATTGCCCGAAGTGGCGAACGTTTCGGGGCGGTCCATGTTTGCGATATCGTGGCGGGAGCGAAGACGCAGAGAATTCGCGAGATGGGGCATGATCAGCTCAAGACCTATGGGGCCGGGAAAGATCGCCCCAAGGCCCATTGGCGGTTCCTTTTTGATTCGCTGGTGAATGAGCAGGTGGTGGCGGTGCCGCCGGGAGATTTTGCGATCCCGAAATTGACGGACCGGGCCTGGGAAATCATGCGAGGGAAGGAGACTTTTGAGATTCAGCAGGACCAGCGGATTGAGCCCGAGAAGGGGGGACGGACCCGGGCGATCGAGGAGGATTTTGCATACGATCCCGGGCTTTTCGAACATCTGCGGGCTTTGCGCAAAGCGATCGCCGATGAGAAATCAGTGCCACCGTTCGTGGTGGCGAGCGATCGGACGTTGCGGCAAATGACGGCTCTCATGCCGGGATCGAGGGAGGAGTTTTTGGGGCTCCATGGCATCGGCCAGGAGAAGTTTGAGAAATTTGGCGACTCCTTCCTCGAGGGGTTGGGTGAGTATCTTTCGGAACACCCCGAGGTGCGTGAGAAGAAGTTGGCAGCGCTCCCGACCTCGACCCGGCCGGTACCTAAGATCAAGCGTCCGTTGAGCGATACTTATTACGCCACCTTGGAGCTTTTGAAAGAGAACCTCACGATCGACGAGATCTCAGAAAAGAGGGGGCTTGGTCTCAGCACGATTGAGAATCATCTCGCCAAGCTCTGCGAGGAAGGCGAAGAAATCGACCCCCGAAAATCCGTGAGTGAGGCGGAGGAAGCGATCGTGAGAAGATTGGTGGAGGAGCTGGGGAGTGAAGCGTTGAAGCCCATTTATGAAGCCGCGAGGGAAAAGATTCGCTACGGCCAAATTCGCTTCGTTCTCGCGTTGCTGGCGGTGGAGGCGAACTGAAGAATCACGAGTTCGCGACCGAGTTCTTCATCGTGAGCGACCTGAAGATTACGGACGGCAACACCCTCGCCGTCATCGTTGAGCTTACCGGTCGGCTGTTACCCCGACGGCCCGAAAGGGAGCAAAGGGTAACAAGTGGCGAATTGGAACCGCCGTACAAATCCGTATGCCCAGTGGTGTGGTTGGTGTGGGGGTTGAACCCCTCACCTAGTGCGATTCACTTTTTTGGGAATATGGAGGTGTGGTTGAGACAACAACTCCATCCTGAAAACCGCCAAGGTAGTTTCGGCCATAATCAACTGGAACGATGATTCTCAAACCACTTCGATAGCGAGTATTAACTGGCTTCTCGAAATAAATCCACTGCCGACCTTCTAAGGTCGTTTGGTGTCGATCTAATGCATAAAACCAACCTGGGCTGGGTGCAGAACCATGCTTATTCTCATAATTCTTAATGATCTGCAATAGCTCTTTCCCCTGTTTCACGTGACTAGAGATATGCATGTAGCTCCACAGGGGAGTGAAAGAGTCCATCACTATTCCACCGCAAAAAGCACCAGCAATGAAGACGATTATTGATTTGATTTTCAAATCCTAAGTGAGCAACGTTAGAGGGATGGCGCGCCGGGGTCAAGCTAGAATTTGATCAGGGAGATGGTTCGGCGTCGCCATCTCCGCCTTGCGCCTTGGTGCGTGCGTAGCATGCGCTGAAACCAAATGGGGTTCAAGTTCCCCTGTGAATAGAATGAACCGCGCGCCACCGGCTGCGCCGAGGCGGTGCGTCGAAGAACAAAAGAAACTGCTAAGGATGGAAAGCACGACCAGAAGCCCATTGATTCGAGGGTTCTGTTCGTCCTCTCACCCCTCCGGGTTACGTCGCTTAGGCTCCTGTCCAAATCCTCTGCAAGCCTTTGGTGTTGATGCACGACCGAGAGGGAGTGTGGGGAGGCAGGCTATGTGAGGCGAAATGAGGCTGCTCCTGATCTTGAAACTCTGCCGGGGAATGATTAGGGTGGGGCGTGCAAACGACCGCTGAAGAGATCTGCCATGAAGCTGCGGCTTGCGATGAGACCAAGGTTTCGCAGGCTCGACGGATGACGGCGGGTTAGAAATTTTTGGCGGGTGCGGATTTGTTCGAGGAAGCCTGCCGGTGGACCTTGCTGGGGATTGGCAATCAATTTCCTGATTTCAGCGAGGAGCAACAACGTGCCGAGCTTCGGCGGCGAATCGCGATGATTTAGTCTACGATGAACGGGAATGATGGGACTCTTAAAGCTGCTTGAGGTTCTCAACCGGCTCGCTATTCGGTATATGTTGGTCGGTTCTTATTCGTCCAATTTTTACGGGATTCCTCGCTCAACCAAAGATGCGGATTTGGAAGTTTGGTTTCCGACGGCTGAGGATGTCATCGTTCAGAAGGTGCGTTGGGCGAAGTCCGGCGGCCGGGGAAAAGATTTCGATGATGTCGTGGCGATTCTTAAGGTTCAGACGACTTTGGATTTCGAGCACATCAATCATTGGTGTTCTAGGCACGAGACTTTGGAGATCCTTGAGAAGGCGCTTTTGGAGGCGGGTCGGCCTTAATTGTGACCCGGAGGGGATGGTGAAACGTTTGCGTGATGATTGAGCGCGGAGTCCTTGCTTTCCAAAGGGGTTGGAAAGTGCTTCAAGGCGTTTGTTGATGAGCACTCTGAGCGATCTTACGTTTCCCCGGCTGCAGGCGCGGCTGGGTGAGGATGGCGTGAACCCGCATAATGCCTCGGCGATTTTCCGGATGGTTCATCAGAAGTCGGTGAAGCTTTCCGAGCTGGGGAAGAGCATTCAAGAGTGGGTGAAGCGGCAGGAAGTTTTGGAGCCCGAGGTGGTGCGCGTGGTTGCCAGCGAGGATGGGCGGACGCGGAAGTTTGTGCTGCGCTTCGCGGATGGAAAGGAGATCGAGACGGTCTTAATGGGATACGAAGGACGTCACACCGCTTGCATTAGTAGCCAGGTGGGGTGTGCGATGGGTTGTGTCTTTTGTGCGACGGGGAAGATGGGCTTGTTACGAAACCTGACGGCGGGAGAGATCGTGGCGCAGGTGCATTTTTTGAATGAGCAACTGGTGGAGGAAGGGCAGCCGTTGATTCGCAATATTGTGATGATGGGGATGGGCGAGCCGCTGCATAATTTTGGACCGGTGATAGCGGCGCTTGAGATTTTTACTGATGTGCGCGGTCTGAGTATCTCGCCTGCCAGAATCAGCATTAGCACGGTGGGGCATGTGCCGGGAATCCGGAAGCTGGCGGAACTGGATCAAAAGTATTCTCTTTCGGTGAGCCTTCACGGTGCGAGTGATGAGGAGAGAGGGAAATTGATTCCGATTAACAAACGCTGGCCGATTGCAGAACTGTTAGAAGCGTGCCGGGATTTTTCGGTGCAAACTAGGAGGAAGGTTTTTATCGCGTGGACCTTGATCGAAGGTGCGAATGATAGTGATGATCACGCCCGGCGCCTTGCCGATCTCTTGCGGGGGATGGCCGTGCATGTGAATCTCATCCCGCTGAATCCGACGGAGGATTTTGAGGGACGTCCGCCATCCGAAGAGCGGACGTTCGAGTTTCTGAAAATTCTGCGTGATTCCGCTGGAATTCCGGTGACGGTGCGACAACGGCGGGGGATTGACGTGGGGGCAGGCTGCGGGCAGTTAGCGGGATAGTGCTCGAGATTTCTTAAAATGAGGGGTTCTTCTTGCAGTTTTCCGCGATGGCGGTGTTGTCAGCGGTTCTAAGAATCCCGATTCACCAGAAGCATTCCGCCTCGCCTTCTCAAAAAACGCCTACGGATTGACCCGTCATATTCAAACAATCTGGCGCACTAACCTTTATCATCGAGATACTTCCACGCTCCTTTGAAGCGTTTGAATCGGGAATGTTCGTGGAGTTCCTGTTCTTCTCCGTCCCAATAGTATTTGGCGATGAATTCGACTTTCCCGGTCTTGTCGTCTTTCCCGCCTTTTGAGGTGGAGACGATGGTGAGGAATTGCCAGTTGGTGTGATGGACCGTGCCCTCAAGGTTGTGTTTGAGTCTTTTTTCGCGACTGTCGGGGTGGGTGGTTTCGACGAGGTAGTCGACGAGACGAAAGAAGAAGGCACTGAAGCGCGAGCGCATCAGTTTCTCGGCAGTATCGGGGTTCTTTTTGCTGCGGTGGTAGGGCAGGCAGCATTCGTCATAGCGCTTCTTGCTCTTGCACGGGCAGAGAGATTCTTCGCGTATGGTTGGGATCCGGTCTCCTTCGTTGCTCACGATTCAAGTGTTAGAGAAGACGGAGGGATTGGCGATGTTTTAGAGACTGCGAGATGCGGACTGGGAAGAAATTCCGGGTGGGTGCTGGTGGCGCTCTGCGACGAATGGGACCGGGCGGCGAAGGGAGCTTGAGGGTGCCGGTAGGGAGGAAGGGAAAACCGCTACGGAGCGATGACTCTCATCCGGAAGAATCGCCTGGGATCGGTCGTTGGGACGACCGAGGTCTGGACGTGGCCTGTGGCGATTCCGGGAGTGGCTTCGATCGCCGGGAAAGAGCCCAGGTCGGTGCCACTCTCGAGGGTGTAGTGGTATCCGGGAACGGTTTGGCAGATCACTTCGCCATTTGAGGAGAGGGTGACGGGGGGATTTTCAATGATGGAACCGTCCCAGAATTTTTGGGCGTAAGCGAAGGCGCTTCGTCCGATTTTGGAGCCCATGATCCGGCCCGGTCCATCATCGGGAGAGACATGAATCCCGCCGTAGAGTCGTGATTCTCCTGCTTCGTCGGCGGCATCGTAATAGGTGGCCCATTGCAGGGAGATCTCGTTGGTCGGGCCTGCTTCGAATCGAAGGCCTCCCGCCGGGATGGTGTGGGAAAAAATCCCTCCGGGAAAATACGGGGTGCCGGTGATCAGGGTCATGACTTCGGCGGCGGCCCGACTGAATCCGGAGTGTCCTGAAACGTATCCGGCGAAGGCTGGGGTGACGAAGGTGTCTCTTTGGTAGGGCAGCCATGCCTCGGCCAGGATCCACTCGTGCCCGCCTGCCTGGGTTTCCGGATTGTCCGGTTCGCCGGGCCAGGTGTAGACGGCGATTTTGCCAAGGTGTTGGGAGAGATGGCTGTGGTAGGTGGCAATGGTCGTGGAAGTCACCTGTTCGACCAGTCCGGGGACGAGGGGCAAGTCGCCGCGTCGTCCGAGGAATCGGATCGCGGAAATGGGGCGGACGTAGTCGTAGTGTTCTTTCACTCCCCAAACGGCGACTGCGGTATTGTTGAGGGCGGCGTTGAGGGCGAGGTAAAGTTTCAGCTCCCATTCCATCGTTTCCAGGACGGGGCCGGTGTTGGAAATTCGGAGCGCAAGCGAAGGGTCGGCCAGAATAGCATCGGTGACCTCATTTGCGACGACATTCCAGTGTCCCGGCGGGGTTTCCGACTCCGGACCATCGGCCCAATACTCTGCGACGCAGCGGCCAAAGTCGGCATGTCGGACAATATTGTCAGGATAGGAAACTCCTGTGACCGGATTGATGGGATGACCGATTCCGTCGTTGGTGCCGAGCGGATTGTTTCCTCGGGCTGAAGGGGAGAGATTGATCGTTGCGGGATCGGCTGGATCGAGGAGTGCGGAGTATTTCAGAACCTCGACGGCGTTGTTCTTGTATTCGAGGTCTCCCGTTCCGCCGAGTTTGGGGGGTTCGCCGGGATCGAAGAAGAGGCCTTCGGTGGTTTGGTCGAAGGAATAAAGGCCAAAGCCTTTCACCCTTCCCCAGTGGGGACTGACGAACTGCTGAACGTTTGCGGCAATCTGTCCGTTTTGGGTGAAGGCCACGCTAAAGGCGAGAGGTTGCCATCGGTTGAGATTGGACCACCCGTTTGGGTATTGTGATGCGGTGTCGTTGGTGCTGAGAATCAGAGGTGAGTTTACTGGGGAATATCCGGTGTCGTCGGTGTAACCGGGGGCCCTGCTTTCGTTGGCTCCGTCTCCTGCTCCGTAGTTGATGATGGCGGCCGCAATCCGGTTTCCGACGGCAGCAGGTGATTCGCCGACTGTGGAGGTTTGAGCGGAGTTATAACCCAGTTCCGTCATGCGGTCATTGAGCGCAGACAGGGTGGTGGAGGCATTTGTTGAAAGGGCATAGCGATGTTTCAAGAGGCGGCAGGCGGCGAAGCTGATCGCTTCCTCACGAGCTTCTGCAAGGGTGGATCCGTCTGGAACGAGGGCACGTTCATTATGAAGATAGCCGATAGTGGCGGGGTCGTAGGCGGCCCAAGCGTCCCACATCGCAGCGGAGAGATGGAAGAGATTACGGGCGTGAACGGTGGGCGCGGGGAAGTCGATGCGGATCGCGGCAAGGTTTTCTTCGTTCCATTTTCGCGCAACGGTCTCAGCCGGAGCGATGGAAGATGTTGCAAGTAAAGCGACCAGTGGAATCATCATTTGCTTTGCGGAAGGACGCGCGCTCATTTGCATTACACCTCAGTGATAAGCACTTTGCCTTGAAAAGACAAACCGGAATTCGAAGCCCTGGCGCAACACGCACGAAAGCAGGCTCTTTTTCCGGAATGAAGCGGAATGACAATCAAGTGAGAAGCGGTTTGATGAGTTCTCCGTGGACGTCAGTCAGGCGATAGTGGCGGCCCTGGAATTTAACGGTGAGCTGTTTGTGATTGACGCCGAGAAGGTGAAGGATCGTGGCGTGGAGATCGTGCACGCTGACGGGATCCTTGGTGATGTTGTAGGAGTAGTCGTCGGTTTCGCCGATGGCTTGGCCGGGCTTGATGCCTCCGCCAGCGAGCCACATTGAGAAGCAGCGTGGGTGATGGTCGCGGCCGAATCCAGCGGGAGTGAGGCTTCCCTGACTGTAAACGGTGCGTCCGAATTCACCCCCCCAGACGACGAGGGTGTCGTCGAGGAGTCCGCGTTGTTTCAAGTCCTTGATGAGCGCGGCGGAGGCTTGATCGGTTTCCTTGCAGCGCTGGGTGAGTTGTTGGGCAAGGCCGCTGTGAGTGTCCCAGCCGCGATGGAAGAGTTGCACGAAGCGCACTCCGCGTTCGCTGAGGCGGCGTGCCATGAGGGCGTTGTAAGCGTAGCTACCGGGCTTGCGGGCGTCTTCGCCGTAGAGTTTGAAGGTGCTTTCGGGTTCGTTGGAGACGTCGGTGAGTTCGGGTACGGACATCTGCATTCGGAAGGCCATTTCGTATTGCGCGATGCGGGTCTCGATCTCGGGGTCGTAAAATTCCTGATGGTGAATGCGGTTCAGGTCGCCAAGATGATCGAGGGTTTTGCGGCGGAGGTCGGAGCTGATGCCATCGGGATTGTTGAGGTAGAGGACGGGATCTTTTCCGGAGCGGAAGCGGACGCCTTGATGTTTCGATGGCAGGAATCCGGAGCCCCAGAGTCGGTCGTAGAGTGCCTGGCCGGACCGGTTGGAGGTCATGGCGACAAAGGCGGGGAGGTTGGAGTTTTCGCTGCCGAGTCCGTAGGAAAGCCAGGAGCCAATGGAGGGCCGACCGGCGAGCTGGAAGCCGGTCTGGAAGAAGGTGATGGCTGGGTCGTGATTGATGGCTTCGGTATGCATCGAGCGAATGACGCTGATGTCATCGGCGACACTGGAGATGTGCGGGAGGAGGTCGGAGTTGAGCGATTGGCCGCTTTGGCCGGCTTGCTTGAAGTTGAAGGTGGAGCGGGCGACAGGGAAGGAGGTTTGCCCGGCCGTCATGCCGGTTTTGCGCTGTCCGTTGAAGATGGATTCGGGGACTTCCTTGCCGTGGAATTTGTCGAGCTGGGGCTTTGGGTCGAAGAGATCCATCTGTGGCGGCCCGCCGCTTTGAAAGAGGTAGATGATGCGTTTGGCCTTGGCTGGAAGGGGGGAGTTCGCGCCCGGAAGTGATTGGGTGAGAAGGGATGCGAGGGCGGCGGAGCCGAGGCCTTGGGTGGTGTTGGAGAGGAAGTTGCGACGATTTTGAACGCCGAAGGCCGAACGTTTAATCTCGGTTTTTGAATGGGCTTGCATTGGGGAGTTTGAGGGGAGGCGCGTCGGTCCCTAGTTCTTTACTCTTTGGTGATGACTTCGTCGAGGTTGAGGAGGACGTTTGCCAATGTGGTGAGGGCGGCGAGTGGGATGGGGTCGAGATCTTTGGGGACGGGGGAGGTGCCGATGGTGATGAGGGATTCGGCAGAGGCGGGATTGGCTTTGAAATTGGCTCGGTATTCGGCGAGGGCGGTGGTGAGGATTTCTTTTTCGTCGGGGCGCGGAGTGCGTTGGGTGAGGAGTTGGAAGGCGTGGGTGACGAGGTCTTCGGGATGTTCGCGGAGGACACGTTCAGCGAGTTTGCGGGCGGATTCGACGAAGGCAGTTTCGTTGAGGAGGGTGAGGGCCTGGAGGGGGGTGTTGGTGCGCTTGGTTCCAACCCAGCAGGCTTCGCGATCGGCCGCATCGAGAATGGCCATGGAGGGTGGGTTGACGGTGCGTTTCCAGATGGTGTAGAGGCTGCGGCGGAAGAGGTCTTCTCCTGTTGACTGGGTGTATTTTTGTCCCATGGACATTTCGATCCAGAGGTTTTGTGGTTGGTAGGGGTAGACGGAGGGGCCGCCGATTTTTTCGGCGAGGAGACCGCTGACGGCGAGAGCTTGATCACGGATGACGTGAGCGGGGAGGCGCTGGCGCGGGCCACGGGCGAGGAGGCGGTTATGGGGATCCGTTTCTAATCGTTGTGGAGTGAGGTTGGATTGTTGACGGTAGGTGGTACTCGTAACGATGAGTTTTTGGAGGTGTTTCATGTCCCAACCGGAGCGGATGAACTCGGTGGCGAGCCAATCTAACAGTTCGGGGTGGGAAGGTTTTTCACCTTGGACGCCGAAGTCTTCGGAGGTTTTGACGAGGCCGGTGCCGAAGTATTTTTGCCAGTAGCGATTGACGGTGACACGGGCGGTGAGGGGGTTGTCAGGTGAGGTGAGCCATTGGGCGAGACCGAGTCGGTTTCGTGGTTGGTTGTCGGCGAGGGGTGGAAGGATGGCGGGGACGTTGCGGGAAACTTTTTCACCGAGATCGTTGTAGACGCCACGTTTACGGAGGAAGGTTTCCTTCTCGGTGGCATTCTCCTGCATGACCATGGTGGTGGGGAGGGTGCGGAGGAATTGGTCGCGCTTTTCTTCGGCGGCGAGGAGTTTTTGGTAGGCCTCTTTTCCGGGGCCTTGTTCGAGAAAAACGGTTTGGAGTTTGGCCTCGGGGTCTCCGGCGAGGGTGAGGATTTCGCGGGTGTTGATGGGTCGGTTGTAGACACGGAGATCACGAATTGCGCCTTGGTAGTAATCGTTGGGGTAGCCGCCGAGTCGCAGCGGGGTTCCTTTTTTTGTGGATCCGGTGTTGCTGTTGGTGTTGTGGATGATGTTGAGTGGAGCTTCCTTTCCGTTGATAAAGAGGTGTTGATTGGTGGCGCGGAGTTGGCCGTGGAAGGTGAGGGTGAGGTGGGTCCATTCGTTGGCGGGAATTTTTTCCTGTGTCTCAACTTGGGCGACTCCGGCGATCCAGCGCGTGATGATACTGTAGCGAAGACGGCCTTCATGGAGGTGAAGGTTGAGGCCGGTGGAAAGGCGATCTCCAGATTGGTGGGAGACGATGGTGCCTGAGGAGAGTTCGGTGGGTTTCACCCAGAGGGAGAGGGTGAATTGGGAGAGGGGGGTGAAGATGGCGAAGCGCCCGGGGGCGTTCTTTTTGTTGGTGAGAGGAGCGTCGGGGAGGGTGATCGAGGTTTTGCCATCGAAGGTGAGGACGTCGGGCGGGTGTTGGTAGTTGAGTAGATCGGTGACGAGAGGAGAAGTTGGATTCGCTTCTTGGGGAGTTTGGAGTTGATCGATGGCAGCTTGAGCGGCGGTGATTGTTTTGGTGAGGGTGGCGAGCTTGGCTTGTTGAGGTTTGGTGGGAGCGATGATGTAAGGTTCGGAGTTTCCGTCCTTAACGGCGCGGCCAAACTCGGGGATGTTGTTGAAGAAGGCGATCATCTCGTAGTAATTCTTCTGCGAGATGGGGTCGTATTTGTGATCGTGGCAGCGGGCGCAGCCCATGGTGAGGCCGAGCCAGACGGTGCTGGTGGTGTCGATACGATCGACGGCATTTTCGAGGAGGAATTCTTCGACGACAAGTCCGGCTTCGGAGTTGTAGCGGTGGTTGCGGTTGAAGCCGGTGGCGATTTTTTGATCGAGGGTGGCGTTGGGAATGAGGTCACCGGCGAGTTGCTCGATGGTGAATTCGTCGAAGGGCTTGTTGGTGTTGTAGGCGTCGATGACCCAGTCACGCCAACGCCACATGGAGCGGGGGCCGTCAAACTGGTAACCGTCGGTGTCGGCGAAGCGGGCGGCTTCAAGCCAGGGGAGAGTCATGGTCTCGCCGTAGCGGGGCGAGGCGAGGAGGCGGTCAACGGCGCGCTCGTAGGCGGCGGGTTTTTGGTCGGCGAGGAATTGTTCGATCTCCTCAAGGGTGGGAGGAAGGCCGGTGAGATCGAGGGTGACACGGCGGAGGATTTTTTCGCGGGAGGCTTCGGGAGAGGGGGTGAGGTTGTTTTTGTCGAGGGTGTGGAGGATGAAGTGGTCGATCGGGTTCCTGGCCCAATCAGGGTTGGAAGTGGCAGGGTGGGGAGGGGAGGTGGGTTTGACGAAAGCCCAATGTTTTTCCCACTTGGCTCCCTGTTTGATCCAGTCTTGCAGGGTTTGTTTTTCGGCCGGGGTGAGACGTCGACGGGAATCGGGGGGCGGCATCACTTCATCGGGATCATCGTGAAGGATGCGGGCGATGAGTTCGCTCTTTTCCGGATGGTTGGGGACGATGACGGAGGCTTTGGCTTCGTCTTCGAGGTCGAGACGGAGGTCCGCTTCGCGGGTGGCGGAGTCTGGCCCGTGGCAAGCGAAGCAGACGTCGGAGAGAATGGGGAGGACGTCGCGATTGAAGCTCACTTCCGCGAACGAAGTTCCGCTCAGGATGAAGGTGAAACAGGTGGTGCGCAAAGCGAGGATCATAGGGCGACGGCTTGATTCTACAGGTCCAGAGGGCAAGCTTCCAAGCTCCTCACCGAACCCGGTTCCACCGGAACGCCGCGTTCTGCGCTCGCGATGGCGGCGAAGCAGAGGGCGAGCGAGCTGAGATTATCTTGCGCACTGTGTTCAGGTTCGCGATTTTCTTCGATGGCGCAGAGCAGTTCTGCCATTGTCCCCTCAAAGCCTTCCTCGAACCAGCCCCCTTCCAGCGGGACTTTAACCGCGCCCTCTTCCAAAAAAACCTCCATGAAGGGATGGTCTTTCACATTCGGTCCGCGTGATCGGAGGGTTCCTGTGGTCCCCACCACGGTGATGACGTCTTCTTCGCCGCAGATGGCGTGTGCGTTGAAATTCAGGCGCACTTCAGCATCCTCGTATTCGATGATGACAGAAGCAAGGGCGGGTGGATCATAAGCTTGGCCGCTGAAACGGGTGGCGGTGGCGTAAACTTTCCGGGCTTTCCTGCCCTTCATCAGACAATGGACGGCATCGAACCAATGAATGGCAAAGTCGAAAAGGATGAGGTGTTTTAGACCGTTGAACTCGGGAATATTGGTAATCCAAGTGTGGTCCCATTGTAGCGAGACATCGATCGAAATTACCTTGCCGAGCAGGTTGGCTTCAATCGCTTTGCGGAGGTAGCAAAAGTGGGGAGCCCAGCGGGCGTTCTGATTGACGGCTAATTTCACTCCGTTCTTGTGAGCGAGTTTGATGAGCTCCTCCCCGACATCGAGGTCAAGTACGAAGGGCTTCTGACTTAAGACATGTTTCCTTGCTTCGAGGGCTGCTCGCACGACGGGAATACGATCCTCCGGGTGGAGAGTGACATCGATCACTGCGATGTCTGGTCTTGCCAGCATCTCTGCGACCGAGTCCAGGACCTCTGCTTCCGGAAAAAAGCGGTCCCGTTTTTCCTCAGCCTTGGAGCGGGTCCGGTTGGTCAAGGCGATGAGATTGAAGCCTTGTTTGCGGTAGGCCTTGAGATGGGTTTCGCTGATCCCGCCGGTTCCGATCAAGCCGATGCCGGGATTGATCGCGCGAGGCCGTGGCGGGGAGTAGTCGATCGCCGGAGGCGCGATCTCGCGAACCTCTTCCTTGCGAATTATTCCGTAGTCGTCGCTCATCCTCTTAATCCCACCTGTTGCATGCGGGTGTTTGTTTCTTCATAGGCCTCCTCGACCCACTCGACGATCTTTGTCGGGTCGGGCGAGTATTCCAGTTCAAGCGAGACCGCGCCTTCGAAATCGAGATCCTTGATCGCTTGAAGATAGGGGGCGAATTTCACCACGCCACGTCCCGGCGGGAGATCTCCGTGGACCTTGCCATCGCAGTCGCTGATGTGGACATGGTTAGCTTTGCCCGCCAGCAGTGCCACTTCATCAGGAGGGACATCGGCGAGAACGAGGTGGCTGATGTCGATGTTGGCCTTGACGTTGCTCATCGCGCAGTCGTCTAGGAAGCGCACCATTTCCTTGACGTTGTTGAGGAGGCTGAGGCGGAAGGGCTCCAGCTCGAGGGCGATTTCGAGTCCCAGTTCGCCGGCATATTGGCCAATCTCTTGCACGGTTTCCACGCCCCATTGCCATTGTTGTTCCGGCGGGATGACTTCGCGCTGCCAGATGTATTCGCCGAGGACGAGGAGGAGGTTTTGTGATTCAAAGGTCCGGGCGAGATCGAGAAATGTTTTGCAGCGTCCGACGTGAAATGCTCTCACTGGTTCGTTGAAATCGACGAGACCCGTCGCCACCATCACGGTGGAGACGATGGGAAGTCCGTGGCCGTCGCAGGTTTCCTTGATCGTTCGAATTTCTTCGTCACTGATGGTCATGGCCTCGGTGAAAATATCGACCGAGTCGAAGCCGATGCGCGCAATGTGATCGAGCCCGGTTTTGGTATCGACCCCGGCTTGATCGAAGGCGCTATTGATAATTCCCAGCTTCATGAGTTGAGGTTGTCGAGGACTTTGGCGCTGCGGTCGGAGGCATCGAGATCGACAAATTCCATGTTGGAACGCCGGGTTTCGTCGCGTCCCGCTTCCAAGACCATGGCATCATCGACCTTGCTGAGCGGGGTGTAGCGCGGGTGGTGGGAGTCCTTGTAGGGATCATTTGACTTGGCATTGTAGCAGCAAATCATGGCCCAGCGGGCGTTCTCGGAATGGTTGGCGGCAGAGCAGTGGAGAGTGTTGCTGTGGAAGAAAAGAACGTCTCCTTTCTTCATTTCGCAGTGAATGAGATCGAGGCGTTTTTTGGCCTCTTCGACTCTCTCGAGATCGGCTCCAGCTTGATCTCCGGTGAGGGTATGGTTGACCCGGCCCATTTGGTGGGAGGCTTTCAGGACTTGCAGGCAGCCGTTTTCGATGGTGGCATCATCGACCGCGATCATGACGCTGCAGAGGTTGGGGAAAAGGATCCCGTTTTGATACCAGTAGCCATAGTCCTGATGCCAAGCCCATGCTCCGCCGACCTTGGCATCCTTGAGAATCATCTTGGAGTGGTAGTGATAGGCTTCGTCGGCCAGCAACTGTTCCACCCGGTCGACCATGCGATGACACCGTGCGAACATTCCGTAAACGCCATCGCCTGGATGGTTCCAGAGTGAGAGTTTCACGTCATTACCGGTGCCGTCGTCTCGTGAGGCGGCGGCCTGATCCATGGCGTGATCATTTCGAGCGGTCTCACCAAGAAGCTCGATTTCTTCTTCGGAAAAGAGTCCGCGCATGAAGACGAACCCATCGCGATGGTAGTCTGAGATTTCCTGTGTCGTAAAACGATCCATGAGGCGACGATATCGGATTTGGCATGCTCTTCGCAAGATCAATTGAGGGGCGAAGGAGCGTGCTTTGAAGAATGGCTTGCAGTGGGAGTTTTCAGGAGTCCCAAACTGATGAATGCTTGTAGTATCCTGGCGTGTTGCGGGCGTGGTTGGTTTGTTGTTTTTGGGGCTGCTACCCCTATCCTATTAAATCCCGGGGAGTTCGTGGGTCGCTTCGCCGACTTTGTGGTTGGGGATGCCCATGCGTTTCATCATGCCGACGTAGAGGCTGGCGAGGGTGTCGCCGTCGTTGGCGACGAGGTGGCGACCGGTTTTGATTTGGCCACCGCCACCGCCGGCGAGGACGACGGGGATGTCTTTGGTGGCGTGGGCGTTGCCATCGCGGATGCCGGATCCGTAGAGGATCATGGAGTTGTCGAGGAGGGTGGCGTTGCCTTCCTTGATGTTTTTCATGCGTTCGAGCATGTAGGCATACTGGGCGCTGTGCCAGGTGTTGATTTTCTCGTATTGGTCGAGCTGCTTGGTGTCGTTCTGGTGATGGGAAATGGAGTGGTGGGAACCGCTGACGCCATCGAGGAAGGAGAAGTTTTTTCCAGAAACGGCGTTGCCAAACATGAAGGTGGAGACGCGGGTGGAGTCGGTCCAGAAGGCGAGGATCATGAGGTCCATCATGAGGCGGACGTGCTCGGTGGGATTGAAACGTTGCAGGTTGCCGACGTCGCCGCCGATGCGTTTGTCGAGCACTTCGAGTTCCTTGAGGGCTTCGGGCGTGAGGTTTTGGCCGGAGCCGAGTTGGGCGGCTTCGTTGGCAATGCGTCGTTCGACTTCGTGAACGCTTTCGAGGTATTGCGCGAGCTTGTGGGAGTCTTCCTGGCCGAGGGTTCTCTTGAGGCTTTTGGCGTCGTCGAGGACGATATCGAGGACAGACTGGTTTCCGCCACCAGCGTTGGGATTGTTGCGGAAGAGTCGGTCGAAGGCGACGCGTGGGTTGATTTCGCAGGGAAGGGGAACGTCGGGTTTTTTCCAGGAGATGTGGGAGCCGTAGAGACGGGTGAGGTTGACGTTGCGATCGACGCCTGAGGTCACGGGTTCGGTGCCGAGTTCCATCGAGGGGAGGCGGGTGTTTTTGCCGATGGCCTCGGCCGCGATTTGGTCGATGGAGATTCCGTTGGCGCTGACGTTGGATCCCTCCGTGGCCTCGATGGTGGTGCAGGTGAGCCAGCTGGCGGTTTTGTAGTAGTGACCGTCGCCGTGATGCGAGGGCGGATTGCTAAGCCCGCTGATGACGAGAATCTGTTCCTTGACGGCTTCGAGCGGACTGAGGATGGGGGAGAGCTGATAGCTGGAACCGGAGCCTTCGGGAGTCCAGCGGTCGGGGCGGACGCCGTTGGGCATGAAGAGGCAGGCCATGCGGACGGGGTCGGCGGCGGCGGCAGCTTGACCGTAGAGCGGGCGCATCGCTTCGAAGAAAGGAAGGGCGAGGGTGGCACCGAGGCCGCGAAGGGCGTGACGGCGGTTGAGTTGCCAGCGGTGAGTTTGGATGTTGGACATGGGAAGTTTTAGAATTCAGCGGTTGCGGGGATACTATTCACGATACTGCCGTTTCGCCACGATCTTATCCAGAGATGACTGGAAAATCAGGTTGATGACCGCAGGAGGTGCCCAGGAGATTAGCTTTTTGGCTGGAATAATCAGGGGATAGAATCGTCCCATTGGGCCTGTAGTAGATGGGATGGTGTTTTATCGAATCATCGGTTGCCTTGCAATGGCGGCTGGCCCTCTCTTGGGCGCGGAGGATTACTGGGCGTTTGAGCCAGTGCAAAATCCGGAGGCACCCGCTGTCGAGAACACCCAGTGGGCGCGTGAAGAGCTGGATCGCTTCATTCTAGCCGGAATTGAAAAAGGAGACTCGCTCCCGACCAAAGCGGCTGAAAATCGGACCTTGGTGAGGCGGGCCTATCTTGATCTCCACGGTCTTCCTCCCTCGACTGAGCAGATCACGGCTTTTTTGCAGGATCATCGTAAAGATGCTTGGGAGAGGCTCATTGACGAACTCTTGGAATCGCCTCGATATGGTGAACGTTGGGGACGCCATTGGCTCGATGTCGCCCGCTATGCCGACACCAACGGGATGGATGAGGATATTGCCCATCCTTCGGCCTGGCGGTATCGGGACTACATCATCGCCTCCTTCAATGATGACAAGCCCTTCGACCAATTCATCATCGAGCAACTGGCCGGCGACCTTCTTCCCGCAAGAGATCTCGCGGAAAAGGGCGCCCGGACGGTGGGGCTGGGCTTCCTTTCCGTCGGGCCGAAGATGCTGGCTTGTGATGATCCCGACAAAATGCGGCGCGACATCGTGGATGAGCAAATGGATACGATGGGACGGGTTTTCCTTGGAATGACGATTGGCTGCGCTCGCTGCCATGACCACAAGATCGATCCCATTTCAATCGAGGATTATTACGGTCTCGCGGGCATTTTCATGTCCACCAAGACCCTCACGAAATATTCTGTGGTGGCGGAATTTCACGAACACGATCTCACCGAAGAGAGTGATCAAAAGAGGTGGGAGGACGTGCATCGCCTAGAAGCGGTGAGGGAGAAAAAGGAAACGGCCGAAGTGGAGAAGGAACGCCTTGGGCAGGAAATTGCGGAACTCAAAAAAAACCTGCCCTCGCCCTTTAAGGTCATGGGCGTGACCGAAGACCCCACTCAAAATGTCAAGGTCCACCTCCGTGGTGATTACCTCACGCTGGGAGAAGAAGTTCCTCGGGGCATTCCCTCGGCCTGGACGCAGGGAGTGAAGATCGCTATGCCCGAAAAGCAAAGCGGGCGGCTTGAGTTGGCTCGCTGGATTGCTTCGGCCGAAAATCCACTGACCTCACGGGTTATCGTAAATCGACTTTGGCGTTGGCACTTTGGGCGAGGCCTCGTCCCGACTCCGGACAACTTCGGCGGCCTGGGTGAACTGCCTACCCATCCGGAATTGCTGGATCATCTCGCTCGCAAGTTCGTGGAGTCCGGGTGGTCGGTCAAAGCGATGCATCGCCTCATGATGAACTCGGCAACCTATCGCCAATCGGCTCAGGCTGATCTGGCGCTTCTGGAGGATGATCCCGAAAACAAACTCTTTGCCCGTTGGCAGAGGAGGCGGGTGGAGTCAGAAGTGATCCGCGATAGTATTCTCATGAAAGCGGAGCGCCTCGATCTCACCATGGGAGGGTCGATGTTGGTTGTGCAACCGTCAAAGTATGTCGATCGCGGCCAGCTCCATGCCCATTCTCTGGTGCCGAGACGGACGGTGTATCTTCCGGTTTATCGAAGCAGCGGATACGATGGCCAAAAGGCCTTTGATACTGCCGATCCAGCCGTCTCTGAGGGGAACCGGCGAAGCTCCACCGTTGCCGGGCAGGCGCTCTACCTCATGAACAGCGAGTTGATCCATGAGTCTTCGAAAGCCCTGGCCGAGGTCGTAGTCTCTTCCGCCCTCGGGCAAGACTCGCGCGATCGAACCTCCTGGTTGATCAGGCACCTTTTGGGCCGCGAGGCCGCCGAAAAAGAATGCCTTCAAGGCGAGGCCTTTGTGAGCGATTACGGTGACGAAAAGGAAGCTTGGGCTGCTTTTGCGCGGGTGTTATTTTCCAGCAATGAATTTTTATACGTAGAGTGAATGATTGTGAATTTATGTGATCAACGAGCGGGACTTCCGCTTACCCGTCGGGAAATGTTACAGCGATCCGGAACGGGATTTGGTGCTCTCGCCTTGCAGGCGATGCTGGCTCGGGAGGCGACCGGAAGTCGCCAAGCGCCTCCGCTTCCCGGCACCGCCAAGCGGGTTATCTTTCTCTTCATGCACGGCGGGCCCTCGACGGTGGATTTGTTTGATCCCAAACCACTCCTTGCCCGCGATACTGGAAAGCCCTTCCCTCTCGAAGCACCCCGCATTACTTCTCATCAATCCAAAAACCTCCTCCTGAAATCTCCCTGGTCCTGCCAGCAACACGGCGAGAGCGGAGCCCCGGTTTGCGACTTGCTTCCCAATATCGCGTCCATTGCGGATGACCTTTGCTTTGTAAAGTCGATGCATTGTTCGAACTCGCGACACGGCGGGGCTCTTCTGGAATTGCACACCGGATCGGACACCTTCATCCGCCCGTCGATGGGGTCGTGGATCAACTACGGTCTTGGCAGCGAAAATGACAATCTCCCCGGCTTCATCACCATCAATCCCAGTGGAAGCCACGGCGGGGCAGGGGCCTGGTCTTCGGCTTTTCTGCCGGCCAAGTTTAGCGGCACCCGCATCGGCGGCGGATCAGGAGAGATGAAAGTCCCTTTCATCGACAACCCGCTTCACGATCGCGCCAAGCAACGGAAGGAGTTGGATCTACTTGCTTCCTTCAACCAGGAACACCTCGCTCAGCGAGGCGCGGACAGCGAACTGGAATCACGTATCGCCTCCTACGAACTCGCTTTCAAAATGCAGATGGAAGTGCCCGGGGTTCAGGATATTTCCAGTGAACCGGATCACGTTAAGAAACTCTACGGTGCCGATCTTGACCCCACGAAATCCTTCGGTGAACAATGCCTCATGGCACGCCGCTTTAGCGAAGCCGGGGTGCGCTTTGTGCAGGTCACCCATCGTTACTGGGATTCCCATGGCAACCTTAAGAGGGAGCACGAAAAACTCAGCGCGGAAATGGACAAGCCGGTCGCCGGTCTCATCTCTGATTTAAAACAACGCGGGCTTCTCGATGAAACCCTCGTGCTTTGGGGGGGCGAATTCGGACGCACCCCCACCGCTCAGGGGAACGATGGTCGCGACCACAATCCCCACGGCTTCACCATGTTCATGGCCGGAGGCGGCATCAAACCGGGGACAGTCTACGGCGCAACCGACGACTACGGCTACTATGCCGAAGACAAACCGGTCCACTTCCACGATCTCCATGCCACCATCCTTCACCTCATGGGAATCGATCACACTGAGTTCACCTACCGCTATGCCGGCCGGGATTTTCGGCTCACCGACGTCGCGGGAAAAGTGGTCAATGGAATCATTGCTTGAGAAAAGAAAGCCAAACTTGAAGGGATACTCAGGATTCACGGCAAGGCGAAGGCCACGAGGCTGCCGCCGCTTGGACGACCGGACTTGCCTCCTCCCGCCGAGATCACGACATACTGCCGACCATCGACCATGTAAGTGCTCGGAGTGGCATTACCGCCGAATGGCAATTTCGTTTTCCAGAGGATTTTTCCAGTCTCCTTGTCGAAGACGCGAAATGTTTCGTCTGCGGTCGCTCCGATAAAGATCAGTCCCCCCGCCGTCACCACCGGGCCTCCGTAATTCTCGGTGCCGGTTGGCGGAATCCCGCGGGCTGTCAATTCCGGGTATTCGCCGAGGGGCACTTTCCATTTGATCTCGCCGGTGTTCAAATCGACCGCGTTTAAGGTTCCCCATGGCGGCTTGATCGCCGGGTAACCTTCCTTGTCGAGCCAACGTCGAAATCCTCCGAAGGCGTAGGTCGTGTCGTCGCCGCTCTCTTTGCCGGGCGTTCCCTCTTCTTTTCGCGATGCGGAAGAAGGGTCTGCGTTCAGGACGTAGTTCAAAATGGCCGTTCGCTGGGCTTCGGGCATGGTGGCATACCCGGGCATGCGTCCTCCGCCTTGCCGGGTGATTTGTTCAATCTCAGCTCGCGTCTTGCGCTTACCGAGGTCGACGAGGGACGGGGATCCCACCGCAGGGTTTCCCTTCTTGTCCAAACCATGACATGCCGCGCAATAGAGCATGTAATCCTTCTCTCCCGGAATCAGCTGGGAGCCGTCGGCCCGGCGGGTCTCCACCATCTGCAGAAGCCAGGGCATCTCATTGATGTTTACATAGTAGATGCCATCTGGGTCCGCGGCACCGCCACCCCACTCCATGCCTCCGTCGAATCCCGGGAACATGACGGTTTCTTTCACGCTGGGTGCGGGAAAGGGACCGAAATTCGGAGAGGCTCGAATGCGATCCAAGGTCATTTGATGAGTTTCAGGAGAGATGTTCGAGGCATCCGCTTCGGTGTAATGCTGCCTCATCAGCGGCACCGGCTTAGTGGGGTAGGGTTGGGTCGGCCAGGCCTGTTCGCCGTGCAACTCGGATGCTGGAACCGGCCTCTCCTCGATCGGCCACAGCGGTTCACCGGTCACTCGATTAAAGACAAAGAGTCGGCCATGTTTTGTGCCCTGGGCCACGGCATCGATCCTCTTGCCACCATGATTCACGGTCAACAGAACCGGCGGGCATGGCAGGTCCTTGTCCAGCAAATCGTGATGAACGATCTGGTAATGCCAGAGTCGTTCACCAGTGGTGGCGTTCAGCGCGACAATTGAGTTGGCAAACAGGTTCATGCCGTGACGTTCGCCCCCGTAGAAATCGGGCTCAGCGGTCTTCGTCGCGACGTAAACAATCCCGCGCTTTTCATCGAGCGACTGACCGCACCACGGCATTACCCCGGTCGCAGTCTTGTAAGCATCCTTCGGCCAGGTCTCGTAGCCCACTTCGCCGGGGCGGGGGATGAGGTGAAAGATCCAACGTTGGGCGCCGGTCCTCACGTCGAATGCCCGGACCGCGCCCTTCCCGCCCACGCCGCCGAGGATCAATAAATCCCCGTGGAGGATCCCGGGAACATTCAACCCGGATCCAAGGTTAATCGAGCCGTTCTCCCCGAAGTCGCGGATCACTTCGCCCGTTTTTGGATCCAACGCGAAAAGGAATCCGGCCACCCCGGTGAACAATCGCCGTTCACCTCCAGTCTCGTTCTCCCAATAGGCCAACCCCCGCTGCCTTCCGCTTCCTTGCCCGGAACGCTCCGTTGCGGGATCCCATTTCCAGAGTTCCTTGCCGGTCGCTGCGTCTAGGGCGATCACTTTTCTCGACTGCGAGGGCGTATAGAGGATGCCATTCACAATCAGGTTGTTTGCCTGGTATTCCCCTTTCTCGCCGGTCTCATAGGTCCAGGCCACTTCGAGCTTGGAAACATTCTCGCGATTGATCTGTTGGAGTGGCGAATAGAGATTGCGCTCTTTGCCACCGAGATACTCCGGCCAATCGCGGTCCTTGGGATCGAGATCGGTGAGGGTGATATTACGAAAGTTGACCCAACCATCATGGCCCTCGGCACCGTAAGTTTGAAACGCGATCGCTCCCGCCTCGAGATGTTCCGGGGCGGGTGCCGGATCGGTGTAGTCGACGATTGCCTTGCCGTTCAACCAGACCTCGATGTGGGCCCCGACCGCGCGGACTCGGAGATGGTTCCACGCAAGCTTCTTGCGGATGGTGTCGTGCTCGTCACCTTTATCGAGCCAAGTCTTGTAATGCAGCCCGACATACTCCTCGGCCGCCCCCCTGCCGAGATTGACCTGGTAGCCCCGTTGTCTGGATTCGCCGGGTCCGTGGCGTAAGTAGACCCCGCTGTTATACTTCCCGTGCTCATCGATCTTGAACTCGAGCTCAAGGTCGAAGTCCTTGAACAATTTCTTCGTCATCAAGATCCCACTGCGTTTTGGATCGCCGTCCTGACCACCGACAATCACGCCGTCCTCCACGCGCCATTTGGCCGACCCGACCGATTGCCAGTCGTTCAACGATTTCCCGTCAAAGAGATCGAGCGCTCCCGCAATTCCCGAAACCGAGGAAATGAGCAAGACTATGGTTACGGCGATGACATTGTGCATCTCGAACCTTCCCATACTGCGGGTTCCGCACCAGCAAATTTTCGATGACTTGGTGCCTGGGGCGCAAATCTTGCAGGCCCGGCGTTTAGCTTGGTGGTCTGGAAGAGTTCAGCGATCTCGAACTGAGTTTGAAGCGTCCCTTCGAGACGCTTACTGTCACGAAATACGTCCCCCTGAGGTCAGCCACTTTCCCTCCAAGTCAGGATGCGTGCGCACGTTGTCTGACAATGTGAAATGCTTCGTTATCGCCCTCGGTCGGGAGGCATGCTATTTCTTCGAAGTTGATGAATCACTTACAACTGCTTTTCCCGACTCTCTTTGTCTTGCTCGTGACATTCGCCGTGCTTCACATTGTCTGCTTCACATTGTCTGACAACGCAGCTTGCGGACTTTCGACTTTCGGACAACGGAATCAGTCCTTATCGTCTGAGCCGTAGCTTCCGTAGCTTCCGTAGTTTCCGTAGCCGGAGAGATATTTTTTGCCTAGGATGCCTTTGGGCTCTTGGTAGGCGTTGATGACGATGCCGGCGGGTTCGACGCCATCATCTTCGAGGAGTTCGATGACCTTTCGGATGGCTCCTTTTGGGGTTTGTTCGGCGCGGATGACGAGGCAGAAGTTATCGACGATGGGGATGAGGAGGCGGGTATCGGGGACGGCGAGGAGAGGTGCGGAGTCGACGACGATGACTTCAAATTCTTGGGCGAGGTCTTCGAGGAGTTTGGTGACGGCATCGGAGTTGAGGAGTTCGCCGGGGTTCGGGGCGCGGGCTCCGGAGAAAATGCAGGCGAGGTTTTCCTGACCGGTCTCCCAGGTGAGTGCTTCCTGCCAGGTGAGTTTTCCGGCGAGGAGTTCGGTGGTGCCGGGTTTGAGTTCACTGCGCTTGAGGCCAAAGTTCTTATGGACGGCCGGTTTGCGGAGATCGAGATCGAGGAAGACGGTCTTTTTCCCTTGGAGGGCGGAGGCGATGGCAAAGTTGGTGGCGACGAAGGTTTTCCCTTCGCTGGGGAGGGCACTGCTGAAGAGGGTGACCTTGCGTTTCTTTTCATCCCCTAGCAAGGTGATTGAAGCGCGGAGAATGCGGAACATTTCGGCGTAGGTTGAGTCGGTGAGGCCGGGACGGAAGACGAGGCGGGGGTCCCACTTTTGCATGGCCGGGGAGAGTGGCTCGGAAGATTTCCCTTTTTCGGCAATGATTTTCTCAAGGACCTTGAGTTCGACATCCCAGACCGTGGCGAGGACGGGGAGATTGGTGAGGAGCTCGGCCTGGATCACGGTGTGGATCTTGTTATCGAGCTTCACGAGGAGGAAGGCGAGGGCGAAGCCCGAGGCGAGACCGAGCATTCCGCCGCCTGCTAAGACGATCATCGTTTTTGGGGAGCTGGGAAGCTCGGGGAATTCTGAGAGGTTGCTGAGTTCGACCTCGGCTCCGACGGCCTTTTGATCGATATCAGTCTCTTGCATTTTGGTGAGAATGGCATTGAAAACCTCGTTTTGGCTTATGATTTCGCTCTGGAGGACGGTGGCGCGGGCGGTGAGGAGACGTCGGGCGATTTGCAGACGGGTGGTGACATCGAGATTTGGCTGATCCCACTCGGCGCGGTTGAGTTCCCAGTAGTCCTTGTCGGCTGAGGCTTTCTTGACGAGATCGAACTCGGAGAGAAAGCGTTTTTGATATTCATCGAGGGTCGCTTGGGCATCCATGTGCTTGGGATGCTTGGCGAGATAACGTCGATCAAGATCGCTAAAGGCGACTTCTTTGATTTCGAGATCCTTGAGGGTCTCTAGGACTTGTTGGTAGTTGGCGAGGGCGTTCTGAGCGGTCTGAAGTTTCAAGCGGACTTCTTCCGATTGATCGGTCAAGATTTGCGAGGAGGACGTTTTACCGGAGGATCGGTTTCCGCTGAGTTCGGCGATGTATTCGCTGGCGATGATATCTGCCAATTTCTGGGCGATTTCCGGTGAGGGGTGTGCGATCGTGATATCGAGGAGACGGGTATTGCGGCGGACGTTCACTTCGAGCCACTTCGCGATCGTCTTGCCTACTTCGGCGGCAGTTTCCGGTTTGTCATTTGAGGGATCATTGGAGCCCCCCAGCCATTCTTGGGACCATGCGGGAAACCAATTTGTTTCTGCGGGGATGAGGTCTTCGAGTGCCTTGATCTCTGGAAGGGCGGCGACGCGGGTGAGGAGTTCAAGGCGCTTGACCCTCTGTGCGACGGTATTGACGCCATCATCCGAACGGAGGTCCATGTCTTCGGTCTGATCACGGGAAATCAGGCTGGAAGCGCTCTGTTTCACGAGGAGAGTGGAAGTGGCCTGGTAGATTTTGGGAGCTTTTGAGAGGTAGTAGAGGATACTCAGGGTTCCGAGAACCAAGCCGAGGGCGATCCAGTGCCAGCGACCGAGGAGATCAAGGAGCAATTGCCGGACGCGCTCGCGGGAGGAGCCGGAATTGGAACTGAAATCGCCCTCGTCATCGTCATCGAAGGGATCGAGGTCAGTCTCTTTGGGGCGTGATTGATTACGGCGAGCCATATAAAGGTGGTTAGACTTGAGATCCTAGTTTTTGTAAAGAAAAACTGGTAGTCTATCGGGCTTAAGGGCTTTGGGAGGAAGTATCATTGATCGTAGGGAAGAGGGCAGGTTCATGATCGATTGGGAGAGGGTGAATTTCGGCTAAAACCACCTTTCGGCGACGCTGATAATATCATTGGGTTGGAGTTTGATGGCGGCATTCCCGTTTCCGACGAGTTTGCGGACATCATAGACCGTCTTATTTTGAGCGCGGGTTACGCTGACCTTTTTGAGATCGGCTAACTGGGTGAAGCCCCCGGCCATTGCGATGGCGGTCATGAGATCGAAGTCGCCATTGAGTGGGAAGGCGAGGGCTCCCGAATTTTTGACTTGGCCCAAGATGGTGACGGTCATGTTGACGAACGGGCTCTTGGAGACTACGACGCTATCGCCTCCTTGCAGAGGGATGCGCCCGGCGGCTCCAGCCTGGATCTCTTGATAGGAGTAGCTTCTAGTGACGCCATCAGAAGTGATGACATTGATTTTCAAAATATCTGCTTCCGGTGCGAGTCCCCCGGCGGTGGCGAGGGCTGAGGTTAGATCCATTTTTCCCGACTTGGGGATGGGATAGGAATCGGGTTTGTTCACGAAACCGATGACCGAGACGGTGCTCCGGGAGAAGAGGCTCTCGTTCACGATGAGTTTGTCACCGGACTTCATGATGATGCGTCCGGCGTCGCCCTGGATTGAGTCGTGTGAGAGGACTTGGACTTTCCCGTCTGCGGTGATGAGCTGAATATTTTCGGGGTCGGCCATCTCGGTGATCCCGCCCACCGTGGCCAAGGCTGATCCGACATCGAGAGAGCCAATCTGGGGGATGGGAACGGTGCCGGGCTTCGTGACTTGTCCAATCACGGTTGCGAACTCGGTGGCATATTCTGACACGGTGAGAGTGACCTTGGGATAGCGGAGATAATCGGCGGCATAGCGGCTGCGGATTTCCTCGGACGCTTCGCGGAGGCTGAGGCCCTCGATCGTGAAGGAGCCAATGAGCGGAAAGGCGGCTTGCCCCGTTTTGAGAATGGTGACTACTGAATTAAGGTCGATTTCTTCGTAAACTGAAAGTTTGACGACATCATTTGCTCGTAAAACATAGGACTCGCGGAGATCGGCCTGAGGCTGAGCTTGGGCCTGAACTTGAGGCTGAACTTGTGCTTCGGCTTGTGCTTGGCCCAGGTGAGGGAAGGCTAAGAGTGCGAGCAGCAAGGGGAGATTGCAGGTTTTTTTGAGGAGGTTCATGGGGTGGCAGGTTTTTCTGAAAAAGGGCAACAGGGAATGGACGGGAAGGGAATTATTAAAAGCGCCACTGCACGCCGATTCCGGTTTGCAGGCCCTCCCAGGAGAAGCGACTGTCTAAGGCTGATTGATCTCTCCAGAGGACGTTGAGAGTGAGGTCTGCCTCATCTTTATAGATTGGGAAGGTGAGGGCCGCAGAGAGGGTGAGATAGCTGGAGTCCCTGATTCCGACGTCGGTCCGTAGCGAATCGGTGGGAGTGCGATCCTCGTAGGAGATCCCCAGCGCGGCGCGGGCCCGCCGGATTTTCCGCCAATAGTTTAATTTGTAGGACGTGATCTCGTCGAATCCCCCCCCCTGCGTGAGGCTGGCTTGGGTATCGCGGATTGTTTCGAGATCGAAGCCCCAAAAGATTGAAGCTTGGTAACTGAGGGCGAACGACCAATTGAGGAGAGTGTCACTCTTGGAAAAGGGTGAATCGGATTCATCGAGGCCGAAGGACGAGCGGAGTTTCACCTTGGTTGAAAGTTGATAAGCGAGGTGAAGGGTGGGGCCCATCAGGGTGAATTCTTCGTCATCGACGCCGGTTCTCGTTCCGTGTCGGAATCCGGGGCCGAGACTTAAAAGAGGGGTTGCCTGCCAGAGGGCGGAGAGACCGGCGGTCTTTGAAGAAGTGTCACCCAAGCCGGTGGTTTGGCTTTCGGTGGTCCGTTGGTCCCAAGAGGCGAGGAGGGAGGTTTTCCCCGAGAAATGGTAGCGTGCGATGAGGCCGCTTTTGTAAGAGAATTGCTCGGTGAAGCCATTGGTGAAGCGATTGACGCCTGCGGTCGAAGCGATTCCGGAGGTCACGGAGGCCACGACCTTATCGGAGTGGTATCCGCCGAAGAGATTGAGGGAGTAATTGGTGGCGTTGAAGTCACTGCGGTCGAGGTAGGTGTCACGCTCGAGGGTGGCACGAGAGCCGAGTTCCCAGAGGCTATTCCCGAGGAGA
>Ga0209284_10002143_pt1 | contig 27737 bp, 27 predicted proteins | sample FRY03_FD_187211 | JGI IMG/M metagenome (GOLD analysis project Ga0209284, IMG submission 187211) | Freshwater microbial communities from Lake Fryxell liftoff mats and glacier meltwater in Antarctica - FRY-03 (SPAdes) (version 2) | ecosystem: Environmental > Aquatic > Freshwater > Ice > Glacier...
AACGGGTGGCGCGCGTTGAGCATGCAGAGGCCGCTGTTCGGGAATTGACCGGGATCACAGAACTGCGAGTCCGCTGCGAAGCCAACGAACTGGCACGGATTGAAGTTCCTTTGCAGACGCTGACACAGCTGCTGGAGCCATCGATTCGGGAAGCTCTGGTCATCCGTCTTCGCGAACTGGGATTTCGCGCAGTCACGCTGGACCTGGAAGGATTTCGCTCGGGCAATCTGAATTCCTCACTGCCCCTCGTGCAATTGAACATGAACAATCCGACAAGATCGCCTTAGTTCGATTGTCCGCACAATGAAGCGATGGTTTCTCAGGAATTCAGGGCTTCCCGGTTCCACGTGGTCGGATCCGTCGACAGAGCTCCTGTTTTTGATTCTACTTCGACACTTGCGATGCATAGTCAGTCTGTAATCCCACCGGAAGTGAGCTCATGTTTGATCTGTCTGCAATTCAGTCGGCTTTGGTTCAGTTTGGTTTTGATGGCTGGCTGCTGTACGACTTTCGCGGAAGCAACGTGCTGGCTCAACGAGTACTCCAGATGCCAGCCGGGTTTCACGGTTCGCGTCGCTACTTTTATTTTATTCCTGCAAAAGGCACGCCGATCAAGCTGGTACATCGCATCGAAACAGAGGTTCTTGATCATTTGCCTGGCGACAAGGATGTTTATCTTCGCTGGCAAGAACTGGAAGCTGCAGTTCAGAAGATGGTGGCGGGGTCGAAAACCGTGGCCATGGAATACTCGCCTCGCAATGGAAATCCTTACATCTCTCGTGTCGATGCAGGAACCGTCGAACTGGTCCGCAGCTTTGGCATCGACGTTGTCTCATCGGGCGATCTGATTTCCATTTTTGAATCGGTCCTCACCGACGAACAACTGCACAGTCATCTGGAAGCCTCCAAAGTCACCAACGCGGCGTTCGGTCGAGCGTGGAAGTTCATCGCAGACGAAATCCGTCGCGTCGGAGCCGTGGAAGAAATGGCCGTGAGTGACGAAATCATGCGGCATTTTGCTGAGCACGGTTTGACGACATACAGTCCTCCAATTGTCGGCGTGGATGCCAACGGAGGAAACCCACATTATTCTACGGGCACCGGAACAGATACCACAATTCGCGAAGGCCGTTTTGTCCTGATCGATCTGTGGGCAAAACAGGATAAGCCGGGAGCCTGCTACAGCGATCTGACTCGAACGGGTTACGTCGGAACTACGGTTCCTGAAAAATACGCTGAGATCTTCAATATTGTCGCGGCCGCGCGTGATGCCGGCATCGCGTGTGTCCGAGCGGCATTTGCTGAGCAGCGAGATCTCATGGGCGGCGAAGTGGACGATGCGGTCAGGGCTGTCATTGAACGCGCTGGCTATGGCCCCTATTTTTGTCACCGCACCGGTCATAACCTGGCTCAGGAAGTCCATGGCAACGGGACTCATCTGGACAATCTGGAAACCAATGAGACTCGCCGGATTCTTCCTCGCACTTTATTCACCATCGAGCCTGGCATTTATCTGCCGGAGTTCGGGGTTCGCAGCGAAGTCGATGTTTACATACATGCCAACGGAGAAGTGCAGGTCACTGGAGGCCCGCTGCAGACGGCTGTGGTGGCGATCCTTGCCGAGTCCTGAAGAAAAGTCTAAGCACCGAGTGCTACGGCTGCTGAAGCTTCAGATATTGAAGGCGGCCGATGTGCCACATGTAGTTCGGGCCGAAGCCAGCCTGTTTCGGCCACGGATTTAATGTTGCCTCCCGCAGCGAATCGAGGGCCTGACCCTTTTCACCTTCTGCCGCGCTGTTCATGCCGATGTAAAGCTGAGCGTAGAACAGACGGGACGCGCGCTGTGAATCCGAAAGCCCCGGATCGATGGACTTCAGCACATCGCCGGGCGACAACCTGCCCTCAAACAATCCATACACTTCCCGAAACGGAGGGCGATCGTCTTTTTCATATTTCAATAGTTGCTCTTTGGCTTTTTCTTTTCCAAAGGCCATCCGGTGCGAAAGGTAACGCCAGATTCCATTTTCTCTGTCGACGTTGTCGAACGAGTGATACCGGTCAAACTGGGTGGCTGCCTCTTCCGGATGACCGGCGAAATACATGGCAATTCCCAGCCGCCAGTGGGACGCATCCAAATCCGGCTTTAGCTTCACCATTTTTTTATAGTCGGCCTCAGCCTCTGAAAACTTTCCAAGGAACATCTGCAGGTCGGCTCGCTGTGAGTGCCGATCGACGGCCTCGGCGTCGGCATCATTTATCGCCGGGAAAGCGATGAGCTGCTTTTCAAGGGATGCTGTCAGTTCCTTGTTCAACGACGCAATCTGTTCGTCCCTGATTTTTTCAGAGTCAGCCGATTCCGTCTTTGCTGCCGTGGTTTCATCAAATGCATTCACAGGACAACTGAGAGTCAGCAAGCACAGAGCCAGACTGAAAAATGACTGCCGTTTGAATCGCCGCATAAATCCACCCGACCGGAGAGTTAAACACTGGTGATTGATCAAGTGCATTCCATTTCGGAACGCATCAGCTTGAGGACTCATGTCACAGTCGTGAGTTGCATCACTGTGACCTGCACACGCCATCAACTGTGGCAAACGGTAAGCAGTGCTTGCGCAAAAAGAAAGGCGACACTGGAACCAGCGTCGCCTTCTGATTTCTGACCGGAGATATTGGATTGACTGCAGGTCGGAGTCAAACAACCAACCCCGCAGTTGCCCGTTCGTCAAAGTTTGTTGGTCAGAGCCTCGTGCTTGTCTCGTCAAAAATTCTTAGCCCATCTGCAGAGCAGCGACCTGCTTCAGCGCCATCTGAGCGACGGCAGCATCACCGTTGCAAAACTGCAATAAAGCCTTTGCAGCCTGCAAAAGATTCATGTCCGGGGATGCAGCGGAAGGCGCCGCGGCTGGAACAGGCTTCAGACCACCAGTCACCTGAGCCGGGCGGCCTGCGCCTGCAGGACGCTTAACAACTGTTCGAGTCAGGCCCAGTTTTTTGCGAGCATTCGCGTAGGCAACCTGGCAGCTGGCCTCGTTGAAATCGTGCTTTGGGAACTTTTCACGCAAAACCACCATCATCTCAGGCCCTTTGATCGCTTTGTTGGCCTGAACAATGGAGAGGATCTCCTGAGCAATAACAACTCCACCCTTACCCGCTGAGGCGCGTTTCGCCATTTTATGATTCCTGAAATGTGAGTAACCAAACCAGAAGCCGGATCTAAACGAACATCCGACACTTCAAACATCCTGAGCCCAATTCGATTGCAAATGACTGAATCACCGGGCTTTACTTCCGTTATCTATAGCACTCGCCCCCCGGCACTTCAACTTTCTGATGCTTTGTAATGCAAAAAATTCGTGGGAGTTCCCATAGTTGTTACTTAATAAGACAGCCGGCAACGGCGAAAACCTCCACAGGGTGGCATGGTATTTTATTGTAGGGGCTGCCCAGATTGGCAGTCGTATGATTGGACCAGTGGAAGAAATTCGCTGCTTCGTCTGCAAGTTTCATACACCGTACTTACGACTAATCCCACTGCGGCGATGCCTTGCAGCGAGAATCGCACGCTGTCACGCATCTCGATGGGAATTTAGCGACGAAGTAAAGGTTCACGTGAGTGAAGAGCAAGTCGTCCGTGCTGACTCGGAATGGGACGTGCGCGCCGCAATTGGAAACTGCAAATCGCAGTCCTGCGGTTCACTACTTACGAACGCGTGCCGCCTGAAAATCACTTCATGGGACGCTGCAAAAATTGAAGCCTGGTCAGTGACCAGTCTGAGGGCCGCTCAATTCCATCGCAGACGGATTGCAAACTTATATCTGTGAAGGACAGCTGCGTCAGGCTGTCCAGTGGGTTTGCAATGTCGTGTTTCCAATGCCGATCGCCGAAACTCCTGCCGCGTGCCGTGCAACTCTGGTCCTGTTGCGTGTCGGCAACCGAAAGCGGCGTGTGCCTCGCAAAAGCCGCGAGCGGAAGCAGCAGCGAGGAGTCCGGGATACGACTCAATGTCAACGGGTGTCTCTCGAACGCCGCATTATCGGCATTTTTGGAAAATCCGGACCACCTCCCCGGTGTCACGAAGGTGACGGGTGGTCATGCAACCCGTAAATCCGTCACGATGCTGAGTATCACCCATGCCAGAACCAGTTTCCAACCGCTAATCCGGGAGAAAATCCTTTTAATGTGCTTGCAGTTCGGCAATTCTTGCATCTGAAGACACCGGGAGGCCGAAAATGACCTAGGGTTCTTTGCCCGACGACGCGAGGCGTCTCCGGAGTGTTTCGGAACTATCTATCTGCCTGTACTGCCGGGGCTGTGTCAGCCTTGGCCTTCAAATTCATGTCAGGCAGCAATCATTCACGAAGAAGATTGACCAGGGACTGGACATGTTAGTACTCAGCCGCAAGAAAGACGAAAAGATTGTGATCGGCGATTCGATCACTCTCATGGTCATCGAGATCCGTGGCGACAAAGTTCGTCTCGGGATTGAAGCCCCACGCGATGTCACCGTACATCGCGAAGAAGTCTACGAAGCCATCAAGCGTGAAAAAGCGCCTGACGCCAAGCAAGGCTGATCAGAACCGGGCTCTCGTGACTCCTGTGAAGACTGAACACGCCTGACAAAACCGGGACTGGCTCCCGGGCAAAGTTGAGCATGGTCAGAAAATATCCCCAGTGGGGGTGCCTGTTCCGCTTTTGTCAGAGCTTCTAAAGCATTTTCTTCGCTTAAAGCGGCATAGCAGCCCGACCCGGTTCTGCCGCTCAAAACCAGAGCGACAACATATCAGCGGATGATGCTTGTTAGTTCCTGCAGGATTTCATCGGTCACGGTAATTGTTCGAGCATTGGCAGAGAACCCTCGCTGGGCGATAATCAGGCGAGTAAATTCCAGCGCAAGGTCGACGTTTGAGCCTTCCAGCTGGCCCGCACGAACAGCTCCTCGACTACCGCTTAACGCCGTTCCATAATCCGGATTTCCACTCGCCAGCGACGACGTAAAATAGTTGTTTCCGATGGCGACCAGCCCGTCGGGGTTTCTAAAAGAGACGATGGCCAGCTGAGCCAGAGGAATCTTCAAGCCGTTTGAGGCCAGTCCAAAGACCTTGCCGTCGGTATCAATCTGCACATCCGCAAGTTCACCAGGTGGATAACCGTCGGGGCCCAGTTGCAGCGATGAAGGCTGACCCAGGGAAGTAATCCCGTCGAACGAAGACGGTGTGCCAAAGCGAAAATCAATCGTCTGAGGCGTTGGCTGTCCGCGGAACTGGACTGTGATGTTGGCATCCCCCACACCAGAACCGGTGATCTGGGCAAACGATCCGTTTGGCTGGAATGAGAGTCCTTCAACCACGTTATCCAGAACCGTGCCGTCGGTTGGCGACATCGACGCTTCAATTGTCCAGCTTTGATCGGCCTGCTTGGTAAAACGCAGTCCGATCGAGTGTGCTGCACCACTGGCATCAAAAATTTCGACCGACTGAAAGACGGTGTCAGCATTCTTTCCTTTGTTGAGCAAAATCAGTTCATGTTTTTCGAAGTCCGTTCGGCCGGTATTTGTCGGCCCGTCGCTGAACGAGATGGTGAGGAACGATGGCCCCGCGGTATCGGATGTCGCCTGAACGTTTCCCTGAGCATCCAGTGTTACCGTCGAGCCACCAAAAGCTGTGTTCAGCGCGGTGATGAGATCCCCAACAGTGGCCGTTGGGCCCACGGTAAATTCGGACTGGTCAGGGTTCGATCCGCTGGCCTTTCGCCCGCTGATCATAATCTTGTCTGTGCCAATATAAGGCGTTGTGCTGGTGTCCAGGTCGCTCAGTAGAGTTGTGAGCGAGGCGGGCAGGCCACCGGATAGAAAGGGTTGGGCGGTGATGACTTCCTGAGCCACTGGCCCTGTCGAAGTCGACGCCAGATTCCCCTTGATCTGCAATTCTGTGGAAATTTGACCGGGAATACTTATCCCTTTGGGCACGTACACTCGATCGTCGCCTGGAACCTGAAATGCTGGAAGAGACCCATCGGGCTCACCGGTCGTTCCGAATCGCTTGACCAGGTAACCCGTCGAGGGGTCGGAAAGAAAACCGCTCTCATCCAGCGAAAACGAACCAGCACGGGTGAAGTACGTACGTTCTCCAGATGACGCGGCAAAGAAGCCGCCGCCGTCCATGGCCATGTCCAGATCGTTCCCGGTGGACTCAAGATTTCCCTGCGCAAAGTTCAAGTCCACCTGAGCAAGTCGACTGCCTGTACCAATCTGAACCGAATTCACGCTGCCCAGAAGTCCCGAAGATGATGACGAAGTACCGCGCTGCACTTCATACATGAGGTCCGAGAACAAAACACGCGACGATTTGTACGCAGTGGAGTTCAGGTTCGCGAGATTGTTCCCCACGACTTCCAGCATCTTCTGATGACCGCGAAGTCCCGAAATCCCCGTCAGAAGCGAATTAGCCATGGCAACCAAATCCCATTACAGTTGACGTTCAGTGATCGGAATTAACTGTGTGCTCTGATACCACGCGTCACACTGACCGGCAGAGCCGCCGGTGTGTTGAACGGTGCTTCGACAGAGTTTCATCGGCTTTGAAACTTCAAGGCTTATCGGAAATCTGGACCTGGCTTTTATGGGCCAGTCTGGTGCCGCAAATCTTTTAGCGAGACAATTCATCGGGGGCATATGATACGCCGGTGACGTTCGCGATCGGAATGAAGTTCGTTCCGATTCGCACGAGTATCTGACCGTTGTCCGGCTTGATTTCAGAAACTATCCCGACGTCGCTGACGCCTTCTCCGTAACGAACGCTCAGGCCCAGCAGACCCGTCCCGGCATTGATCGCCTGCATTTTTTCCAGGTCTGGTGTGCTTCCTGTTGCCTGGATCAGCGTATCAAGCTTAGTGCCAAGTCCGGTGATGCCGCTGCTCATTGTCTGAATGCCTTCCACCTGTGACAACTGCGCCAGTTGCTGCAGGAAGTTGTCAGTCTCCATGGGCGACGTCGGGTCCTGATACTGGAGCTGTTTCGCGAACAGCGTCAGGAACTGATTTCGTGACACCAGGGGATCTATCGAAGTTGGGGAACCAATCGCTGTGGTCATTTCCGGAATCCTTTCCGTGTGACTTTATGATTCGTTATGCTCGAAAGCTGAGTGCGTGATTCGTGTGCGAGATCATTCCTGGAGTCGCATTCGAAGCGTTTGAATTATTTCCACGCGCTGTCCGCCGCCCGGATGATTGGGGATCTTCCAGCGGAGCGGACTTATTTTGTGAGGCATGGTCCTGTGATGCTCCGCCATTCATCATGCCGGGAGCCAGAAACTCCAGCGAACGAAGGTCCAGATTTTCGCCGCGTAACTGCGTTTCAATCTCCGGACCGCGAGCCAGCAACATCTCCATGGTGACAGGTTCACGAGCCGTCACGCGAACAGCCAGACCCTCTTTGGTCTTCGACAACTCAATAACCATTTCGCCAAGGTCGGCTGGATCCAGTCGCACCGTCAGCGTCTCAAGCTCCAATGAGCCCTGCTTCTCAAGATGCTCCAGAACTGCTCGTGAGACCTGGCTGCTGAGTGGATGACGGATCTCCTGCGAAACCGACGATGAAAATTCCTGAGTGCCAGAAGTGCTGGCAAAGCCGACGGCGGAGGTTCCGGCAACGGATTGACCGGAGCCCGTGTTCGACGAAGTCTCGATCTTTTGATTCGACAGATCCTCAGTGTATGATGGGGAGGACGAATGGGGGCTCTGATCGGATGGGGTTTCGTTTTCCGAATGCTCCGACCAGAACTGTTCAAGCGACTCACGAACTGACGGCGCGTTCTGCATCTCACCAGACACTTCGAACGTTTTCAGAGCCTGCTCAATTGGAGAAGCCGGGGTCGGTCCACCAGCCACTCCGGAATTCGCCGCGGCAAATGACGAACCGGTTGACGCATTGACGGCAGACACAGCGGACCCGAGCGCCATTGACAACTGAGGAATTGCGCCGGCACCCGTCTGAGTCGCGAGGAAGCTGACTGTTTCCACAGCGGCTGCGGAAATCCCCGTGTTGCGTGTCGACTCCGATAGCGGGCGACTCACGGATTCGTTACGAACCTCGGCCGTGGCAGCTGCTCGCGAACTGTCTCTCGATTCCGCCTGACGCTCCAGCTGCATTTTGTCCGGTGCAAACTCGGCTGGCATGCTTTTCGCAGCTGTCGATTCGAATGTTGTCTGAGGTTCCGCATTCGCCAGACCCGTATCAAAGGTCATTGCCGGCTCAACCGGCTGCGCATCAATTACAATCGCCAGAGCAGGGTCGGCTGCAGAGCTCGACTGCAACATTGCTGCTTCGACCAGACTGCTCTGCGTTGCGGCGTCCGGATCGACCGCAGCATGATTGGGCACAAGGGCGGATAGGGGTTTGTTTTTCAATGGCCCGGCGGTGGCCGTCTCTCCATTGAGGGCCATTGTCTGTGAAACGCCGGCCAGCTGTTGCTGACGTGCGATTTCCTCACTGGTCGCCGGCTTTTCTATGCTCCCAGAATTTGCCTTCGCGGCTGCATTCAGGTTTGCAGTGGCCGCCGTTGTGAGAGGCTCTGATGATGACGTCTGCTGTTTCAGAAGACCTGAACCCGCGGGCGCGCCGACGGGGCCCGTTTCTGCGGATTCACTGGTTTGATTCGCAGACGCCGCATCAACATTCGCGACAGTCTTTTCCGTTGGGTTTGAGCCTGCGCCGTTCAGCAGCAATCCGAGAATCGCAGAGAAGTCGTCCGTTGCCTCATCCGTTTCCGATGGCTTCGGCTTACGTTCCCTGATGTCTCGGAGTTCCGATTCCTCCCGAATGCTTTTGGGCTTCGGCTCAAACTTCGCCGCGGAATCCATATCGCGATACGAAGGTTCCGGCGGCAACGAGGTTGTGAAGGGGACGAGCATCGCCATGGGCATTAAGCATCCGTGCAGAAGCGAGCGATTCAACAAGAAGGACAGCACATCCCGTGCTGCAACAAACTCTCTGGTAGCAGTTTGCATGCCGTAAAAACGTTTCGCAGCCTGGGGATTTTACCTACACGCCGTCATGAACGGAAATTTGCTCGCTTCTGCAGGTCGGCATCAGGCTTAGCGAATCGTGCGCTGCAAAAGTCAACACCAGCGGTCGGACGTGCAGCAGACCTCCGGCGGAAAGTCATTCCGCCGTCCGGAAACTTTTTCCGCGCAAACGGTGGGGCTCTACAGCACGCAGATCCGCGTGTGCCGTTCATGTACTGATGGATTAACTGCCGAGTCCGTCCCAACGAAAGAGCCCGGTTGCAAATGGGCGGCTGCAACGGTCCGGAACATTCTGCTGCGGACTACGGTAAGCTACGATCGGGCCAGTTCTTCCCGATATGATTCGTGACGGGCGGACCAACAATGGTAAAGAAAGCGAGTTCACAGCGAGACGTTCTTTTCCTGATCCTGTCAGACAGAACCAAGCGTTTCAAAGTCGCTGAGATGATACGGAAGAACGGCCAGACGGTTGAGGATCTTCGTATACGGACCCGTACGCACGGTGATGTGGGAGGGGAACAGCCGCAAGGATTTCCCCTGTCCCGATTGTGCTGTCTCACTCTGACACAGAGCTGATGGCCACTAAAGTGTGTCAAGCTCACTCGATCAGTAGTGGCTTGCTCAGGATGCTGTCCACATTCATTAGCCCATCTTTGCGGATGGTGGATCGCGATGAGTAGAGAGCGGGCTGGACTCGGACGTATCGTTGTGTTGGCCCGCCTGTCAGCTTGACCGCCATGATGCGCACGCCGACAAACTTCACAATAGTGTATTGCGCGTTATTGCCCGGGCCGGAGACGGAAATAAAGAGCGGAATCGCACGCACCTTGCCCACAATGGATTGCAGGGATGATTCAATTCCCGCGCTGATGCCCGTGTCACCGTTCACATTCAGAATTCCCTGATCGTTGAGTTTGATTTCATTGTTCGGAAAGAACGACAGGTCATAGTCATTCAGACCATTTTCGATCTGCCGCTTCAGATCAGCCGTACTGTTATTCGACGACCCAAAATCCACGGTCCCTCGATTGCCCGATGGAAGCGAACTGTTGGTGTGCGGATAGATGTTCACTTCACTGCTGGAATCTGATCCGGAGTGGACTGAGTTATTGCTGCTGTCAAACCGGTATTGATCTTTAAAGCCCTGGTCGACTCCGTTATTCATTTGACCGAGAAGATTGCTCCATGTGGTGATGTCAAGAGCGATTGGAAGAACGTCGGCAGTCGAACCTGCCGCACGCGTAAAGCCGGATGCCGGTGTCACCGAAGCGACAGCGCGAGCTTCGATGTCAAAGAATTGTTTGCCGAAGACACCGCTGAAAACACCACCCAGCGGAGTTCCGGCTGCGCTGGTGCGCCGCACAGTCACCTCCACCATGTTGTAGGGCGAAGTCCCCTATTCCTTTACCCACTGACTCGTTCCCGAGTCCCAGGATCGCCTGCCGAAGCGAATATCGCGGTTGACGTTCAACTGAGTGCTGAGAGTATCTCCGCTCCGGAAATCATTGACAACGTTGACAGCATCATTCCCAGCTTCCTCGGCTGCTTGCCCTGGAGTCAGCATGGCTCCGGGACCGAGTCCGTTAAGAAGTTCCTGCATTGCAGCATGTGCTGCCGAGTCTGCGGCATTTTGTAACTGACCTTTAGTCACAGTCAGCATGCCATAGTCCACTGTAAACGCGGCTATACCCAACACGACAAACATCATCACTGCTGCCAGAATGATGACCGTTCCTCGACGCGCAGGCGGGTGGCTTTTGAACAAGCGCGAGTTCCGAGTTGCGGGTCTAGTTCTCATTTTAATCTCTCTGTCTTGAACCAATACGAATCGATGCTGCTCAGTCACAAGCCCAAATAGAGGCGGCTTCACTCTTCCTGCCGACACTTTTGTGCCACCTCAGTTACTCAGTAATGTCCACGTTGTATTCATCGACATTCTGCTCGTACTCAGCCAGTGGCACGTCTTCGACACTGATATTATATCGGTGAATCACGCGGTCGGTGCCATCGGTCACGGTCTGACCATTACTGAACGCTGACCGCACGGCTGTGATATACAGCAGGTCGACACGATGTGCGCCGAGGTTCACCCCTGAGCTGGAGACGGAAAAGTCCGGTGAGTATCCGTCCAGACCGGAGATATTCGTGGGCAGCGTGACCGCCACTGGAGTTTGTGCGAAGCGTCCCCACGTTCTTGAGCTGCCATTCAGCAGTTCGAATTTGATTCCGTCCGTCACCTTCTCCATGGCGATGGTGTACTGGATCCGGTCCGAAGTGCGATACAAAGTCGCCGACTTATTCACCTGCATTGCCTTCACAAATAACGAGCCATTCCATCCCTGGACCTGCAAACCCCCTTCCTGAAAGGCCGGGAAACCTCGATGATTGATCTGGACCATTCCGAAGACAGCGGACACATCCGTGCGTGGAGAAATCACATTGAGAATCTGCGGAGATGACGTAGCGGTATCCGGCTCTGCGATCAGCGCCACCCAGTCTTCTTCGACGCGAACCAGAGTGGGTTCCTCAGACTGTGCTCTGGCAGATGAACCCAGTGTGACCGCAAGTGCCAGGTAGAGCGGCGAATTCAGCAAGCCTGTACTTTTCATCGCACGAATTATAGTCATGGTTCTCATTTCATCTCTCCGTTAGTCGACGATTTTTAACGACTGGAAACCTGTTCCGGACTCGTGAGTCCGTGGCGCGTCATTCATGTTGCATAGAGAATTCTCCCCGGATTTTTGCCGTGCCCAGCCATTGCTGGACGGACCAGCTCACGTCGGCGAATGGCACAAAGACATCGACGTCAATCAGGTCCCCGGTCGTTGCCTGCGACACATTGGTCAGGGTGGCGCCCGTCCGGCTCGAAGTGGCCACAATCTTTACTGTGATGCTGGAATCCTGGCAGCCAATTGTGTTTCTCACCTGCGTCTTCACGAGGTTACTGACAGCGGTGTCCGAGGATCCGTCCAGGACCGCGGCACGGCAGCCGATGCGAGATGCCGAGTTGAGCATCTGATTAATGGACATGGCTCGCCCAAATTCAACGATTCCCAGCACGATTAACATGAACACAGGAAAGCATACAGCGACCTCCACCATGGCGCTGCCCACTCTGTTCTTCTGCTTCTGCGGACGATGGTCACAACAGGATCTCTTCATTTGAGTTTTCCGGGAGAATTCCTCCGCTGTTCGGCTTCACCCTACGACAAAGTGATAAGACATCATTTGCGTATTGAAGGTTTCAACGGCAAAGAAACATTACGTCAAAGCCGAGAATTCATGGCGTTTGTCTGCGGAAAAGTCAGCCATGGCAACTTTTTCAGACTCATCAGTTCCGGGATTATCAACGTGGGAACTGTCGGAAACAGGCGATGATTTTTCACCACTGTCGCCACATGCACGGCAAACGTCGGTCCTCAGCAATCCCGGTTGATGAGATGGATGAAGAAAAATGAAGATTGAAGTCATTCGGTAGAACACCAACCGAATGAAACAAAAAAACGGATAATCTTCTTTCAGCCTGATTTACTTCCGAAATCAGGCTTTTTTTATGCCCACCCGGCAGTTTGGTTTATCGCGACACTGAATTTTCCGCCAATGTAGGCGGACACAATTCAACACCGGTCCGCCATTCACCTCAAAGGGAAAGGATTATTTGATGAAGAGTGGCAAACCGGCTGAATACCTGCAGCCAATCGACGACGGAAAGACTTATCCGTTGTTGACATTTATGAAAGCGACGGGCTGGGGCCGTCACGCATTGCGAGAAGCCCGTCACAAGGGCCTCCGCGTTGTCAAAGTCTCGGGACGGTGTTTCGTTCGTGGATGGGACTTCAGTGAGTTTCTCGGAGGGCTCTGCGATGACGAGACTTGATCAGCAGCAAGAGTCAAACAACAAACCAAACGAAAAACCCGCTCGGTCTTGCACACCGGCGGGCATCTGAAATCTAACATTCAACATTCATGCGGCGAAAGCAATACACGCCGCGAGAGGCATCAGAATGACCTATCCACATTCATTCAATTCGAGTTCCGATTCCTTCCCTTCTGTCGGCAATTCGGCGGGCTCAAACACGGAAACGCGTCGAGGTGATGCAGGAAAAGGCTGCTCGAATTGGCTGCGAACAATTGCAAACGCTCATGCAGGAGATCGACGAGATAGAAGCGGGACTGGAAGCGGTCCCATCTCGCTGGACATTGACCCTGTTCTGGTGTCGGCACGAAAAATGATTTCCATGATCCGCCGCACTCAGAAGCTCGTGGTGACAAGCCGAGAATGTAGGCGGGCCGATCGGACGGTAACGAAAGTGGATTCCGATCCACCGATTGAGCTACTTGTCGACAGTGGTCAGACCCAACTGCACAGCGGGCAAGAAGTATTCCAGGATGCCTCGTCGGGTGCTTTCGTCGTTGGCCCCGCCGCGATGGCACTCATCGATGATGATGATGATGTCGAAGAAGTCCGACGGATAGTCACCGAAATTGCAGACGAGTTCGTTCAACCATCCGTCATTCCCGCGCAGGCGGAAATCCATCGAAGTTCCAGTTCTCGGTGGCTTCCTGCCTGCGCGGGAATGACGAGGAGCCTCGGTCATGAAGGTCTGGAAGATCGTGAAGAACAGGCTGCCGTTCTTCGGCACCTTGCCTTTCTTTTTGATCTCATCGGGGGCAATGCGAACAATGGCATCTTCCGGGAATGCCGAGAACGCATTGAACGCCTGATCGGCCAGCGTATTGCGGTCAGCCAGGAACAGGATGCGAGGTCGGCGAGTCGGTTCTTTGCCTGCTTTCCAGTCGGCCGGATTCCAGCGACTCTGAAACAGCTTCCACGCCAGTTGAAACGCGATGAAGGTCTTGCCAGTTCCGGTGGCCAGAGTCAGCAGGATACGATCCTTGCCTGCGGCGATGGATTCCAGAACTCAATCGATGGCGATGTCCTGGTAGTAGCGTCCCTGAAAGTATCCGCCTCGATCTTCGAACGGCACCGCTGCGAATCGATCACGCCAGGCGTTCTGTTCGGCAAAGGTCCGGTTCCAGAGTTCGTCCGGGGTTGGAAAGTTGGTGATTTCTGTTTCAAGAGGATGGGATTTATGGGAGGCATGCGAATCATGCGATTTCACTGTCCCATGATTCCCATCAATCACATTCCTCCCATTAGCCACGGCGTCACGGCCCATGTCCACCGGATAAATGCCATGACCATTGGTGAAATACGCCCACCGAATCGCCAGCTTTTTAGCGTCGCTTTGCCTGATCCTCTGCATAGTCGAGGAACATCACGACGATGCGGTTGAGTTCATCAAACTCGGTCTCATTCAGATCGGTCGTTGAGTAGTCGGATGCCAGAGCGAAGATTTCTTTGACTCGCGAATACATCCGTCGTTCGCTGGCGCGAATGCCGCGAATGCGTTCCAGCAATTCGTCGAAGTAATCAGGCACACCAGGACCGGGCGGATTCTTCAGCCGCTCGTCGTCCATGGTGAATCCCTTCACCAGGTATTCTGACAGGCGAGCGGCGGCCCATTGTCAGAATTGTGTACCGCGAGCCGATCGGACTCCCTAGCCGACGGCGAGAATGAGCGAGAGGTTGTAGTGAAGGACCTCCCGCGAAACTTCGCGATTTCCTTCGGTTCGAACTATTAAGCAACTCTTAATAGTTGCGGCTTCCGTGAGTTTTCCCTCGTCGTAAATTGTTTTGAGGTGTTGATTTACGTTGGGAACAGAGGTTTGAAACAATTCTGCGATCTGGATCTGAGTCAACCAGATTGTCTCATTTTCGAATCGGCACTTGATGCGAGCGCGGCGAGTTTTCGCTGGTAGATGGATTCGAGACGCTGGGTTTCGGTTGAGAGTTCGTCGAGTTGGTCCGCAATGTATATCTGTCGCTTTACCGGCGGTTTTGGGAATTGGAAATCCTTGATCTGTTGGCCGCTGATATGCGGAACGCCGATGCCAGTCTGAACACCGAGGATATGCCGGGTAAAAGCCTCGGAACTGGTCAGCAGAACCAAGAACCGGTTTTGCAGAGTCCCGTTTTCCCGGAGCCGTGCGGTTTGCTGAACCAGCAGACAAGGCAAATCATCGGGTGAGATTTGTGCCCGTTTCAGTCCTGCTTTGACCCACGGGCATCCATTGCAAGCACGACATCACCGGTGGAAAGTTGGTAGCGTTCGTAATCGTCAGCGTCCGACACAGGCCACCGTTTAACATCGTCCCAACGCAACGAGCCTTGGATGATATTGTCGCCTCACAGGAGACGAATATCGTTTTCTGACGCCGTATATTGTTTACTCTTGAACGCAAAACCGGCGAGAAGATCGACTTCTTTGCCCAGTGTCGTTTCAACCCATCCTTCGCCGCGTTGGGTGAAGACGGATTGAAGGTGGCTTTCGAAGAGGGCGCGGGCGTTTTGGAGGTTCTTTTCGGCGTTGGCTTTGGCGGCGGCGATGCCCTTAGACGCTTCGTCGAGGATGCCGACGATCCGCCGCTGCCCGGAGAGGGGGAAGATCGGGTGTCGGTCATGGGAGTAATGGGATTGATGAGAAGCATGGGAATTATGTTGAAGAACAAACTTTAGTCTTTTGGTCTTTGATTTCGGTAAGTCATACGGGCTTTCGTCATTCTTTCACGCAGGCCGCCTTGTTCGACGAATTCTTTTTCCAGAGTCTTCAACTGCTGATCCAGCAAATAATTCGTCTGATGAATCAGACAGATCGCGATGTTGGCAATCACCTCAGCGGGACGGGTTTCGACGAACTCACGGTAAACTTCAAAAGTCTGCGGCGGCTGTCTTCCAAGGTCGCGAACGTAGAGCGCCTCTTTGGAATCTTTCGGCCACAGCAGCAAATCACGGACTCGCAGATAGTCACGGAAGTCGGCCAGCAATTCTTCCAGACTGGCACGTCCCACGTTGGTCAGTTTGATTTCCGTTTCCTTCGAAGTTGTCGCGGCTTTGCTGCCTTCCAGAATGTTCTGCTTGCAAGATCTTGCCGACTGAATCATTTGATCAATCGTGCGATCGCCTCTGGAAAGAAACTTATGGGCAAAGCGAAATGTGATGTCATAAACGACTTCGGCCTTTTGAAATGACAGCAGGGTCTGGTAGTCGCCGCGAGGCCGCAGCAGGCGGTTGGGATTGGGATCGACTGGCTCATGGGATTTATCAGAAGGATGGGATTTACGATTTTCATCATTCCCAGGCTTCCCATCATTCCCATGCGATTCATTGCGATTGGTCATATCAGATTCCTGATAGTATGCTGAATCTTTTGACAGGCCATTCAGGCGGATGCCCGTGGCGTGGCAGAATACCCTGCCAAGGGGAAAGTTGAAATCAGGGAGAGAAACTGACTGCCGCTGTTTCGAATCTTACCATCAATTCGCAATTCGATTGTGGCCGGGCGTGGTTCAAACGAAAACGCCTCTGGCAAAACACTGTTCTGTGTTTACGAAATGATCGACGAAGACACCGTGTTGCCGATCACAGCCTGCGAAGTCTGATTTGCGTGGAGAGAGGGAAATGCCGGACACACCAAAATCCAGCCGACACAAGAACGTGACGATGACACCAGCACAACGTGCCAAGTGGAAACGCGTTGTTGCAGCGATCGAAGAGGAAAAACCGGAACTCACGCGATGGGCAAAGCACGTGCAAGCCCGCAAACGAGCCATGTTGCTGGAAGTGACGGAGTTGTGTTGCAGTCCGCAAGAGAATCCAGTGGCATGACTCTGGAACAACTTCAAGAGGCCACCGGCATTGATGCGGCACAGTTGAGCAAGCTGCTGAAAGCCGATGGCAACCCGACACTCTACACACTCCAGCGCGTCGCCGATGCACTTGGCAAACGACTGGTGTTCCGCCTGGCGGAAAAGTGAAGGAACGGCAACCGACGGGTATGGGGGTAAAATCATGGACGGAATAAAAAGCGGATATTGGCCTTGGGTGACAATGCGCAGTGGGGCTCGGTAGAGTGCTCCCCCGACATAGCCCCCACTTGAAGGGTTCAAATCTGCCTTCCTGCGGTGTGCGATGAAATGGCTGATTTGTTCCCGCCGCTTCGAAGTAAATGCGCCCGATGACATCCCGAATCGTAGTAACGTGTCCGCAGTGCCATGCAAAACTTGGGGTTGGCAGCGAAAGCGCCGGAAAACGCCTGAAATGTCAAACGACACTGCCAGTCCCAGACTGCAAAGACGAGTTCATGCTGCCAACTGAGGGAACACACTTTGGAAAGTGAGGGTGCCGAGTCCATTTTTCCAGCAATTCAGCAGACTTACCAAAACGTTTGCGGGGGGCGGCCTTTGACCAACGTTGCCGTTCCATACTATTAGGTTTGCTGGACGAAATGTTCTGGTGATTTTGGAATCGGCCCGTGCAAAGACTGATTTGCGTATGCGGGGCGAATCGGGGACTACCGGAAAACTTTGTTGCACTTCCTTGTGAGGCCCACATTGTTACTGACAGAATGCTGTTTGTGTTTCATTGCCGTTTACTTGGCACGCCAGAGCGGCACCGCGATTGATTCGACGTTCAGAGAAGTGCTGACAAAATGAATTCCCTTTACGAAAACCTTCAGGTTACGGCTGATGCCTCGCCCGAAGTCATAAGAGCCGCCTACAAATCGCTTTCAGCCAAGTATCATCCGGATCGAGATGCATCGACGGAGGCGGCGAAACAGTTTGCCCAAGTGCAGGAAGCGTTTCAAACTCTTTCTGATCCGGCACGTAGAGAGCGTTACGACGCCGAACTCTCAACAAATGTCAATTCCACGCACACTTTCGAAAACGTTGTGTTTCGTGTGGATGGAACCAGTTCTCATTTAACCCTGGAAGAACATCTTAAACGCGGCGGTCGAGAACTCACTGAATGTGATCTAAGCGGGCTCAGACTCGATGGCGTATCGTTTCGTGGCGCGAACCTCACAAAGTCGAAACTCGACGGTAGCTCTTTTGTGGGTTGCGACTTCCGACAAGTCAACCTCACTGATTGCTCAGCGAGAAACTGCAAATTCTCCGGAGCATTCTTTGGTGGGGCACAAATCCATCGCACGGACTTTTCCGGCAGTTCGATGCGGGGCGTAGCCTTCTTCGGCGCCAATGCTCTTTGGAAATCCACATGTAAGAGAAGTGACGCAAGATTTACTGAATGGGACGATGACAGATCAATTGTCGACAAGACCTTGGTGACTGGGCAAACGACGATCAAATACGGCAACTTTACGCAATGTGATTTGACAGAGACGCAATTTGCCCCACCGGCCGCAAGAACTGAATGCACTTCAAAGACAGAAACAATTCTCGGGGTTGTCGAACGACAAGTGACTGTTCATTTCAAGCAGGAATTTACGCCTTGTACGGTAGTGAATTCACGATTTTCAAAGGCGAATATGGCACAGTGTGACCTACATGGGATTTCGCTCAAAGGATCAGTTTTTGAAGAGACAGTCCTGAATGGTGCAAACCTTAAAGGTGCTAACATTGAGGGCATCCACTTTGCAGCCTGCTCGGTGACCAATCTGGATTTGCATGAGGCGACATACTCCGACGACACGATCCTACCCTCAGGATTTAGGCTACCGGAAAATTCAAAGCGGATCAGTGCAGTGCCCCTATTGCCTGCTTCGAATGGTAATCCTCAGCAAGACGATACTAATGGGGCACTGATGGTTTTACTCATCATTGTTGTTGTAATCGCAACATGTCTGGCCTTAGCGGCTCGGTTTGCGGTGGTTTAGCTGATTTTACTGTGCGATGAAAAATCGCATGAATGAAGGCAAGAGGTGAAACATGTTTGACAGAAACAAAGATGATCACAATTCTCTGATCCCTTCACCCACCGAAAAAGATCCTGGACAGCCTTCGCATAGTGGGAATTGGATGAAGATTCAGCAGTTGGCGAAAGACAATGCGTTCTCACCGATGGCGGTAGTGCAGGAAGGAGGCCGCAGGAATGCGGCCGACACTCCTCCCAGCAGTTCAGCCCCGAAGAAATCCAACAGTGATTGGGGGTGCTTCCTGTTTGCGCTTGGCGTCATCTTGTTAGTTATCTTTGGGTTCGCGACTCACGATACGTCATATCGTGACAAGATGACGCCTACTGAGTTATACTACGACGATTTGCGAAATGAGCAGGAAGCGAACGAGAACCGTGGCTATCGCTAATGATTCATTGCGAATAGTTGGAATTCGGCTGCGTCCGCGAAGCAAAGGAATTCATAGTTGCCAGCCATTTCGCAGAATCGAATGAGTCGGAAACCCGAGCGGCGATGGGCTTTGAGGCGGTCGATTTCGTCCAGCCAGAACCGGTAGAACTCATGGGGCCCGCCAAGACGGGTGACAAGAAGATTGAGCAATGCTGAGACACGTTCGAGACTGTCAGACCGTGACGATTGCGACGCGACTTTCTGCGTCATAAGCCCCGCCGCTTGAAGCCGTTTTGCCTTACGGCGCTGACGCTCGTCTTGCGAGTGGCAGTTCCCGCAATGCCACATTCGCAAATCAGATCGCTTTGACCGAGGTCGGAATGAGTCGAGCGGGAGCCGTTTGCAACATCGAGAGCAAACAACCAACGATCGGGAATTTGCGGAAGTTTCATCAGTCATGTCATGCACGTGCGGGCAGCGACAGAAAACATGTCGAGCGGCGGATCAAGTATAACAGGCTGCCCATGCTGGATTTACGGGGTTTTCAGCCTTATTTGTGCCACTTCGCGGTGCCACTAAAAATTTCGCCAACTGCCAATTCCTGTTCAATCAAGGATCACAAGATTTCCAAGCTCTTGAGGTGGAAACGATCCGGAGTATGATACACGGAACGGGTGACTTTTCGGGTTCGAAACCGAATGGTCGAACGCGGCGCCGGGTTGAGTTGTTTTTTCCCAAACAACTCCCCGGCCCGGCCCGCTTTGGGAAAGCGACCACGCAATGGACAAAACAGTAGTTCGTGCCGTTCGGTATTTAGAAACCCCTGGCGAACTCGCAAGCGACTTGGAACGAATACTTTGGGAAGACTTTGCCGCAGTATTCACCGACCCCTGCGTAATGGACAGTAATCTTGCCACGACGTTCGCAGTTGCTCATTCGGCGCACCACGAAATCACATGGACGATGGTCGGAAACCCAACCGTTTTTGGGACAAAGTTTGAACAAGGGGCCTTTGCGGCTGCGATTTTCCGGATCAACGACGCATTGAAGCTTGCAAGAATACGAAATCCGACGGCGTTACTTCCTCTGTCACCCGAAACACTCAATAAGTTCGCGGCAGCGTGCATGTTGGTTCGGTCTGGTGTCGAAAATTCCAGCCCGCAACTCGGATCTCTTCGGAATTCCCTTTTGGGGCAGATCGAAGTACTGCGGCAATTGATCGCTTTAGAGACGCTCGACCGCAATTCAATGCAACGCGTTCAAACGCCTTCGACCAAAAGCACAGAAACCGAACTGTCTTTGGATGGCCCCGATGAATCGCTAGCCCTATCGCCAGTTTGGTCGGAGGCGGACCGCGACAGGATCAGAGACACATTGAGCGGACAACAATTGAAACTGTTCAACGTTCTGTGGGATTTCAACTCCGCCACCCCCGACCGTTGGAAGTACTACGGCGACTTGAAAGCGATCCGAGCCGAAAAGATTTGGCGGGGGCAACGTGACCCCGACGAAATCCCGGATGGCACCGTGTTCGAAGCACTGCGGAAACTGCAAAAAAAAAATGCCGCCGGAGTCGCCCTATGTTTTGACGATCGAGAACGAATCCCGACGCGTGAAACTCCAAAGGTAGTCCGCTAACTTTGGGGCTAACTTTGGGGCTGACTCCCGAGCCGAAGCCCCAAATCAAAACCGCAACCTCCGTCAAACTGACCCAAGTTGAAAGACCTGTGGCCAATTTGAAAGGGGGTTTCCCATGGCCGAAAGAGTGGTCGACCGGTTGCCGTCCGTTGAAGACGTGGAACGAGAGTTGGACCGAAATCGTTTTGAAGCTTCAATCCTTCGAACGATTCACAAAGTGTTGAAACGCCGGCAGTCCCAAGAAAAGGCCGCCGAGCATTTCCACCGATTGAGCGAAAGCGGGGTGGCCGGTGGCCCTGCCTTGAAGATTGTCGGGCAATTGAAGCCGGCATCTGTTGATACCAAACAAGTCGTTGTTGGAGTTCATCAAACGTCAGACGGACTTGCTTTGTCGATGCGTTCGGTCTGGGCGACTCGCTCAAATGGCACTGCTCCATTCGGTAAGTGCACATTCCAGGAACGCAGTTTTCCGTCCACAATCAGTTCGATGTGCCCTGAACACGCAGGCAACGACTGAGGCGACTGGAAACAGATCTCACCCGGGCCAATCTTGGCGAGCGGTATGTGCTGCTGGCCAACAATCAACACAGCAGACACGCTGGCAGAATAAGATTGTTGAGAGAATTGAGGGACACTCATGGAAAAACACTACGAGGAAGAATTCCGGCGGTTGCAGGCTTACGCCAATCAGCGTGAAGCCCAACTTATGGAACGATTCGGGTTTGGTCAAGATGGTCTGGTCTATTCAACGAATCAGGAATCCGTTCTGAAATGCCTGCGATACGAGCGACTCTACCTGAACGAACGCAACGTCTACCAACGACTGGCACAGACCGAATTGGAAGACATTGCAGGGTTTAACGTCCCAAAGCTCATCTGTTTTGACGATTCGCTGTGGATCGTCGAAATCCAGATCGTCGTCCCCCCGTTTGTTCTGGACTTCGCCGGGGCCAGCCTGGACCAGCAATCGAGAATTTTCGCAGAGATGTCAGAGGAAGATCATCAAGAATGGCTGGATTCGCGGATGGAGATGTACGGAGACGACTGGCCGCAGGTAGAAACACTTCTGGCTCACCTGCGAAAGCACAAAATCTTCCTGACCGACGTCAAGCCCGGAAATATCACCCTTCGCCACTGAGTGATGGATCAAACACACAGCGGCGCAATAAAAAACGCCACTCCTGCTTTGACACAGGGCGGCGTTTCAGTGCTCCCAGTTGGATTCGAACCAACGACCTACGGATTAAGAGTCAGTTGCTCTACCAACTGAGCTATAGGAGCATTTTCGCGATGATACCGTTCTGAATTCGTGATTCCAAGTATCGGTCCCCGCAAAAACATAGATCAGACCGGGTTTCGCATCTCTGGGTTCGGTTTCGCACACAATTTTCTGCAGAAAACGAGCATTTAAGGACCGCGGGGAAACCTTCAGGCCGCGTCCGCGTGGGATTTTTGGGCGTTCAGACGCTTGCCATTCGCAGCCAGTCAAAATCAAACGGGTATGTCGACGTGAATGGAAACGATTTTGCCCTGTTCTACCCACGGATGTTTCAATGGGGTGCCTTTTGCCTGACTGATGCCAATTCCGGCGGCTACAAAAATCAAAGGTACAGCGATCATGCCGAAAATTGGAACTGCAATCGCCCGTCGTACAATAGACTGACGACTCCACAGGCGAATGCCTGCCCCAAGAAAGCAAACCGACAACCAGGCAAATCCGACGATCAGGCCGAGCCCGGTAATTCGGTCCGCCTGAACATTGTGGTTCAGTTGCTGCAAGGCGGCCTTTTCGACCGCCTCCGGAAACGCGACCAGCGAATACACAACAACAAACTCTTTGCGGCCTTCGACCGAATCGATGAAATCGCGACGCTGGTAAGACTCGACAACACAACTTTCGGCCGTCTTCTCGTCCAGTTCGAGAGTGATCAGGCGCGACTGATTGTGTACCGCCGGACCCAGCGTTTCGGCGACGGTCATCATGTGGGCGTTGAATGCTTTGTTGATCGCATCAACCTTCGGCTTCGTAATGTCTTCGCCGGGAAGCATCGGTTCCGTTTGGGCCACAACACGTCCTCCGTCCGGATTACGAATCCAGGACGGCATGTCCTCCGGCAGGGTGGCGGAAGTTGCGTCAGAGACTCCGCCTTCTGTTTCCACTGGCGGCACGGCGGATGGCTGCGAAGAAACTTCCTTTAGTGACCGAGCCAGTGAATTGGCCATTGCCTCAAGGCCGCCGCTCACAAGCAACGGTTTCATGCGCGAGATCGCAGCAGCCACGCCCGGATTCAACGGTATCAATGCATAGGTCTGCCCTGGAATCTTAAAGATCACGACCTGCTTGTCGGACGACTCAACCGCCTCGGCCGCTTCTCCTGTCGTGGTCAATTCAACCTGCTCGTCCGCATCCAGCAACGACCGAATCCACGGACCGATATGCGAGGCCAGCTCAGACAGCCGCTTTTGTCGATCCTCCGGGGATTCTAAAGCGGCATTGGTGGCTGCACCAACAGCCTGATCATTCCCACCGGAATTCACACCCGATTGTTCGGGCGTAACTGGGACTTCGGCTGCTGGATTTTCAGCGGCAGGTGTTTCAGCAGCCGCGGGCGCACCAACAGCCGGCGGTTCTGTTGGGCCTGCGGGATCGGCCGCAACCGACTCCGGAACTTCCGCCGCCAACGGAGCTGCTGCGTCGGGTGCCGAAGCGGCAGGGGCAGGAGACTCAGCTGCTTCGACCGTCGTTGCCCCATCGGCCGGCTGTGGCGACGTCGCAGGAATATCCACCGGAATCTGAGCTGATGCATCCTGCAAGGCGCTCTGAATCGTCTGCCGTGCGTCGGACAGTTTATCGATCGTTTGCAGGCGAGGCTCGGGCGGCGAGGCCAGAACACTTCCGCTGGAAACGGTCCGCATGGCTTTCACGCGAACGACTCCGAGCAGTAGCAGAGGCACAACGATCAATCCCAACGCGGCGACGCGTGAAAAGCCGGTGCCTGTGGTTGACGGGCGTCCGAGGATTCGATTGGCTGCCGCAGAGATCACCCTGAAGATCAGCAGTGCCAAAAAAATGAAGATCACTGCAGCCACCGGAATTGTCAGGAGAGTCATTTCACTATTTCCATTCACAAGATGTTACTCTTCGACAGTATTCAAAGCTTCTGCGCGACCGGTGAGCCGACAGCCGGATGACGAACGGGCGTCAGCAGCGGCACGGCTTTGCCTGGTCCCGGAGCCGGAGCAAGCCACCGTTCTTCCTGAGGAGTCCAGCCGGCAGACAGCTGGACGACGGCCGAAATAGCCAGAGCCCAGACGGCTCCCAGGTTGTTCGGAAATGGCAGAATCGCGGTGAGGATGAATCCTACAAGCAGACTGACGAGTGTCGACGAAATTCGAAAGCGTGCTTTTCGGAAACTGTCTGCCTGCCACCACCAGCGTCGTGCCACAAACAGAAGTCCAAAAAACATCATGAAGCCAGCCATCGTCGGCAGGCCATCAGAACTGATTACGCTGATGCGTCCCAGTTGTCCGCCATTGAACATACCCGGGCCTTCAGCATGCAGCAACTGGCTGTTACCCAGCATCAGAAATTGTTGCAAAGCCCAGGCGACAGCTCCAACGCCCAGACCCACAGCGCCCTGAATCAGACGACGCAGCAAATGGTCACTGGCGTGTCCTTCCCAGAATTTTGCCGGAATGATCAAACTGGCAGCCGCCAGAAGTGTGACCGTCCCAAAAAATGCCACATCCACGACGCGTGGAAGCAACGGCGTCGCCAGATGAACGGCTGTCGTTACCAAACCCACAGCGGCCAGTGACACGGACAGTGAGGTCGTCATATCAATGGCTCGCTGTCCAGACGGGATCTGCCGCAGCGTTGCCGGTGAATAGTTTTGTGATGCCGCAACGGCCACGGGTGACGCGACGGCAACGGTCTGTATCGCGCCGAGCCCCGCCGCCGGCAGCGCGGTCACTGGCCAAGTTGCTTCGCCTTTCGCCAAACCGGCCTGCACAGTCGCTTTTCCCGAGCCAGCGAGTCCCTGCGGCAGCGATGATGATTCGACGGCTTTGCTGAAGAACTTACGATAGACCGCGTAGATAACGACAAGAAGGCCAATCTCAGCCCAGCTGAATCCTATGATTCCCCGCTTCAAACTACCAAGCAGTACAAACGCGTAGACAACCCATTTCACTGGCGTCGGCACGCGATGATGCCAGAACTGCACGATGCTCCGGAATGTTTCGCCCAGGGAACCGTCGGAATTCTGAGCTGCCGCGGCGGTATTCACGCCTTTGATTAAAGTGGGAGCCAGTTCAGGGACGGCTTGCTTTCTGTTGCGACTCGTAGCCTGAGCGGCGCCCGGTCTGTCTGTCACGACGCCCGATTCTTCCACGGCCATGCGGAATCGTCGTTCGAGTTCTTCAATTTCGCTGATGCGGCGATCAGGATCTTTCTCCAGCGCGGCCGCCAGCACAGGCCGGAACTTCTCGGGAAGCACGGACAGATCAGGCTCGGCAGTGAGATGCTTCATCAAAATCTCGGCCGTTGTTTCCCCTTCAAAGGGGACTCGACCAGTGAGCATCTCATAAAGAATGATGCCTGTGGAATAGATATCCAGTTCGCGTCCGTACCGACCACGAGCAACTTCGGGGGCCATGTAATAAACGGTCCCCACGCTTTGAGTTTGGGCGCTACGTCGACTTTCGGAGATATATTTTGACAGGCCAACGTCGCCGATTTTCACGATGTCGGCATCGCAGAAAATATTGGCGGGCTTCAGGTCACGATGCACAATGCCTCGATCGTGCAGAAAGCTCAAACCTGCCGTGATTCCGGACATCCAGAAGAGAATGTCCTTGATCGGCATGCCTGCGGGATGATCGTGCATCACTTCGTGAAGGCCCTTGCCTCCGACGTATTCCATGACAATCCAGTGATCCTTTTCAGAATCCTGTTTCATGTCAAAAATGGTGACCAGATTCGGATGCTTCAGGTTCAAACACTGAGACACTCCACGCAGCTCGACCTCCAGATTATTGTGCAGCAGCTTCAGAGCAACTTCTTTTCCGGCATCACTGAGCGCATAGTAAACTTCGCCAAACCCACCCCGATGGATGGCCCGTTTGATCGTGTAACCGTCGAGCGGTTTCGATTCTGGTGCAAAGGTAAACTTCATGTCTCTGTTCCGACTCGAACTAAACAGGAATATTGGATGACTGCTTCTCGATTCGAAATCGAAACTCTTCGCCGGACACAATCGCTCCGTCGCTGAGTATCGCAGAATCCCGCACTCGTTCTCCATTGACGGTCAGGGCCGCTTTGGATCGACAACGCATTTGTCCATCCTGACGGTAAATTACCACAAGTTCCGGCCAGTCTGGACAGTAGATGTGATGATCTTTCCGAGGCCCCAGCAGTACGCTGTCAGTCATCAGAATGATACCGTCCACAGTTTGTGCCGGCCGATGATGACTTTCAAAATCAATAACGGCCGATCCACTGAGAACACTGGGAATTCGAAATCCCAGCCGAACACGTTCGGCCAGACAAATCGAATCGCCAGTTCGCAATGAGGCAGCCCCGGTTACCGTCCTTCCCGAGACAACGGTGGGATGATAAGGATGGATGAACCAGTCTTCTCCGATTCTCTGCAAAGTCGCATGTCGCCGCGACAGATGGGCCATCAGACAGATGTCGGCGACTGAATCTTCACGAGTCGGCGCGCCAATCAAAAACTCGGAACCCACGCAGAGCTGCCATGCTCCAACGCCGTCAATCCAGATTATATAGCGTTCACTGGAATTGCCCGCCACTGGAATGTCCCTGCTAACGAGTCCGTGAGTTCCGCTGCCTGCCAAATCAACTTGACGCAGCAGCCGATGTTTCCATCTTGAAAGTTCGGCAAGACTCATTGTAACCCTTTACGTGAGGCCGCGTCACTCCGGTCCCACACTCCGTCCTGGCACAAAAAAACTCCGGACTCGTGCCAGAGGCCAAGCCCGGAGCCACATTCGTCCCGGTTCTGTTGAGGAATCTTTCCTGTGTTGCGGTTTGAGAGAGCTCATTTTTCTGCGGGATACGTCCTGAGACCCCAGAAAAATGCTGTTTTCACCGTCGTTGTGCGATCCGAGGCCACGGCGTGTACAAGAGGAAGTGCAAAGGCGGTATAGCCCCCACCCCCCAAGACAAGCTCGGGGGCTGTTGATTTACTCACGCATTCCGCATTGTCGTTTAACGGCGAGCCGAAGGCGCAGGCGAAATCGGGCAACGACGCCTGCGGATTGCCGTTAAACGATTAAATCAACACTCCGCTCGGGGGTTCGTACTGACTCTGCATGACAGTCCAAAACATACGGCCTTGTGCTGACCAATCTGCACTCTGCCACGACTGCATCAGATCGAATTCTGCTCGGCCGAAGAATCCGAATCATCCGCCTTCAGGCCAAAGTGAGCATCGATCTCACCCACAACGTCACCTTTGACGGGCAACGTCGCTTCTTCCACAGGAATTCGGCTCAGGACCTGACCTTCGGTTTCCAGAACGGACTCACGCACGTCCAGCGAATGGTTCATGTCCTTGATCATTTTTTCCACGTGCGACAATTTGGTGTCATCAATCTCAATTGAGTTGATCGTTTCTGCAGCCTGAACAGTCTTCAGACGTGCCTCCAGTTGAGCCACCTTGACGACCAGATCCTGCTTGCGCGACAGCATTGCATCCAGCTTCTTCTGATTGGCTCGCAGAGTGTCACGTTGAGCCGCCAGAATCTGGCGATCGCGTTTTGCACAATCTTCGGACGTGCAGTACGCCCCGAATCGATGAGCCAGATCGGCTTCCACCTCGCCGCGGGAATACGAGACCGCGCGGTAAGTAAACTTGTCTTTGCCGGTTTCAAGATCACTTCGCAGAGCCAGGATGGCTTCTTTCTGC
>Ga0209284_10002145_pt1 | contig 27712 bp, 21 predicted proteins | sample FRY03_FD_187211 | JGI IMG/M metagenome (GOLD analysis project Ga0209284, IMG submission 187211) | Freshwater microbial communities from Lake Fryxell liftoff mats and glacier meltwater in Antarctica - FRY-03 (SPAdes) (version 2) | ecosystem: Environmental > Aquatic > Freshwater > Ice > Glacier...
GGACGAAGATATATTTTTATTTGAATAAGTAGTGTAGAAGTCGATAGATATCGTGTATGGTAATATAATTGTAACAACATCAGTTGGAACATAAATCATCATATTAATCCATGAAATAATATTGTTGATAGACCGCTTTAAGTTTCTCACTCCATCTTCTTTTTCTATATTGTTGATGATATGTTTAATAAGTTCTTTATTAAAAATAATATCTCCATTATTAAGATTATATTGTTTCAATATTTCAGGTATAATATAATCAGTTGCTAATATTATTTTTTCATCATTATTATATCCTTTTACGTTTATAACTATCATGCGGTCTTTTAATATAGGATTTATCAAAAACTCATCATTGTATGTAAATATAATCATAGACCTTGATATATCCAAATCAATTTCTTCTAAATATCTGTCATTAAATTTATCGTTTTGAACTGGGTCTGTTATATGTATTAAAGAATTAATAATTTCTTGTCCTTTATAAGTATTTGATACTTTGTCCAATTCGTCAAATAGAAATAAAGGATTCATAATGCCTGTTTTTATCAAAGATTCGCATATTTTACCGTGTTTTGACCCCTCGTATGTATAGGAATGTCCTTTTAAAAAAGAAGCATCGTCTGTTCCACTTAATGATATAAATGCGTTGGGGTAATTTAAAGCATTGCAAATACCCTCTTTAATTAGTTTTGTTTTACCCACCCCCGCACCCCCTTGTATTCCTATAACATAACCATTTGCTTTTGGAAATGATATTAATTGTGCCAAAACTCTTATTATTTGCTCTTTCGCATCCTTGTGCCCATAAATAGTTTCATTCATTTTTATACGAACGCCATTTAAAAACTCGCATATCTTACTATTTCCGTCAGCTATACAAACAGGTAGTTTATAATATTTGTCAAATGGTATATTATTTAAATCATTTACCCAATTATTTAATTTATGATATTCGTCTGAAGAAGAAGACATTTTATACATATTGTCTATTTTTGTTAAAATAGATTGTTTTGTTGTTTCGTTGAAATTAAGATTAAGTATTTTGAAACGAATTGGTACTTTTCCGGTTTCATCATTATTTATCAATTTATCTTCAAGGACTTTAATTTCATCTTTTTGTTTTTTTGTCAATTTATCAAAGTATATTTTCTCTTGCTTATTATATTTGTTATAAAAGTCATAATTAGTTTTTTTTATTACATTATTAGAAGGTTTTAATGTTTTCAATAAAAAAAAAAATTTCTCATCTTTCTTATTAAAAAATCCCCCTCGCGGTTTTTTTTTAACAGTCTTAATATATGTTTCTTCATTGCTTTCTTCATTGCTTTCTTCATTGCTTTCTTCATTGCTATCGCTATCACTATCACTATCGCTATCACTATCACCATCATCACCATCTTCGCACTCGCAAATTACTTCTTCGTCATAATCGTTTTCTTTTTTAGATCTTGTATTTCTAATATTAGATTTACTCATTTTATATATATATAATATTTTGTTTTATATAACTTATTTTTCATAAGTTTTTTCAAACTGTTTCCCCCAATATACATTTTTAGATTCTGTGCGAACAACTCTGTTTGCATATATAATATAATATGCGAATATGATAATTAATAATATTGAACACATAAATATTAAAGTATCATTAAAACTGTTACTTACGTAAAAGTGCAATGTATAAAATCCAAATATAACGAATGCAGCAGCCAATACAGTTATTGTTAATGTTTTTAATGCAACTATATCATATTTTTTAACATCAATGAAATTATAAGAATTTACTCTTTTATGGTCTAAATTTTTATTTACATATATTTTATCATTTTTCTCATTTTCTACAATTTTGTTAAGTATTTTATTAGTTTCAATAAATTCTACTTGCGGAATAGATACCATTAAAATATCTATTATGCTTGATATTTTAGTTTCATATGCATTCATAATTGATTGAATATTGCTTACTTTAATGTGTATCTTTTCTGTTTCGTCAAGTCCTGATATATATTGAAATGATGCAACTGTGTCAAAATATTCAATATTAAAGTTTTCAACATTTGCATATTTTTCTATATATGCAATATCTACTAAATTAAAACTTATAATTAACATAATAATAGTAATAAAACACCCCGTAGTTACTTTAATTATAAGGTCAGAACCAGTATTAGCATAATTAACAATTACAATTATACAACATAAAACTGCTATAATTATATAATAAATAATTAATTGATTATATAAAATATTATATTCATTATCTTGAATATCATATAATCTACCTGAATTATTAATTTTTGATTCGTTATAAATTATTTTTTTATTTATATTTTTTATTTTTTCCATATCTTCATTATAAGTTTTTTTCAAATTAACATTTTTATTAAATTTAACATGATTAGTGATATTTGGGTGTTCGCTGTAATTATATAATAATATATACTTTTGATCTATAACGGCTGAATTTTTAATTTTTCCATCTAGATTAAAAAATTTTAGTACAGGTTGTTTTATATCTGGTATATTAGATTGCGTTATATTTGTATCATCAAAAATATCATATGTATTTCTTTCAAGTTTAAATAGTTTTGAAGTGTTAGTATTGTCGGACATATTTGCATATTCGAACTTTGCTAAAATATTAATTCTAATAATTGATTTAATACCATTTAATTCTTCTGTAAAAATTTCATCTATTGTATATAAATTATTATTTAATTCTATTTGATATTCATTTTTTATACTTTTATTAACATTATGTGGCGAATCTTGACCTATAATGTCAGCCAAATGTTCTTCTTCTTTTGTTAATCCATTAGCTTTTTTACCAGTATTGTCGAATAAACTTTTATTAATACTCGCCGTACTACTAAACACTTCTAAATAATTTGGAAAAGGTCTATCGCTTGGAGTTTTATTATAAAGAGGTGATATAATAGGAGATAATTCAATAATTCTATCAGTAATCCTTTTAGCATAAAACCCTCGGTATATTACTGGATGTAATATAGAACTATTTGAAACATTATTTCCTTGAATATTATCATCAATATCTTTAGTTAATTTATCTAACGTATTATTAATAATATTATTCTTATCTATTAAATTTTCCCATTCAGTTTTAGAAGACCCTGATTTTAAAAATGTATCAGTTATTTTTGTAAAATTAGTTATTATGGGGTCTATTGCAATAATTGTTGATAATGGAGTTGCTACAATTGTCTTACCATTTACAAACTTTGTATTAAATAAATAATTTCCAGCAAAAACAGAATTTAATAAATAACATTTCATAATTTTATAGTAATAAAGAAGAGCATTTACTTGAAAATTAAGATTTACAGCATCAATTTCGTGTAAATAATATAAAAAGTTTTTTAATACGACCGAACATAACTGTTTATTAGTAAAATGTTTTTTATCATTATTTGTAGTAATACTTAAGTTGCTATAATCAGTACTATCATTTAATTCGTTGTTGTACAGTATCGAATGACTATCATCTGATTTAGATAGTTTTATACCATTAAATACACTAGTTGTATTTAAAGTAGTTTCGTCTGATGAAAATAAATTATCTTCATTGGATACTGGATTTTGAACAACTTCAGCAGTTCTATTATTGCCGAAAGCATAAGACTTCTTATAAAACTTATGATATTCATCGTTTGCTGTAGTAGTATCATCATTTTGCATAATATCATTGTCAAATGACTTTATTATTAAAAATAGAGTATGTTTTAATGGATATATATTGTTTTCTTCTGAAGCAGTCCCTATATTGGTTTCAATATAAACTGCCATATTATCACGAGTTCTATTTTCTTGTTTTTTAACGTTTCTACCTACTATGAAAATATCAGTAATATTAGATATAGATATATTTTTTTGCTCACTTTCAATAATAAAGTTTAAATATGCTTCAAGAATATTTATAAAAATATCTATAATTTCAATAGTTGCGTATATTAAATGTGTCCTTTTAACACTTTGTTTAACAATATAATTATCAGCAACGCTTTGAGGTCTTATAACCCCTGTACCTCTATCACTATCTCTTGTTGTGAAATTTAAAAAACCGGTAGAAGCTGAATTACTGTGAGATAGTGATGCGTTATTTGATATAGCTAATTGTGCGTGCCTCATATTTCCACGTAATGCTTGCGATTGTAGTTCTGCGAAGTTATTTACACTTAATAATGTTGTGGTATCTACTAAATTTGCTATTGAATTATCCCGACTACTATTATAGATATAGTTTGCAAAACTTTTTTCTAAAAAAGGTATGTATTTTTTTGATTTTTTATTGTCTGTATTAATAAAAGCATTATAAAACTTGTCTAGTTTTTCTCTTGTATTTTCATATTGAGGGTATTGTACAGTGGTTGTCATTATATATAACTTTATACTCTTCTATAATTATATATATATTTATTTAGAAACAACATCTATAATAAAATGAAACACCACTATTTTCATTATATCTAATAATTTTAACAACATCTCCTTGTTTTAAACCAAGCCATTTTGCAATAGGATCATTATGTAATATTATTGGCATATATAATTTACTTCTTATCATATTACTTTTCATAATACTTACTGTTTCTTCTTCTGATAATTTAATATGCTCTGGAACATATTCATGTTTGGTTGGATTGTACATTAATTGTTTTGTATAAAAGAATTGCAGTTGCCCTCCGATTTTTTGAAACATTTTGTCATATCTATTAAGTTGCGACATAATCGGAACAGATATAACATCGTTATTAAATATCAAAATAATATTTTTCATATTACCATGTTTTTTAATATATTCTTCAATTGAACCATCGTTATCTTTAAGATCATCAACGCTATTTTTACGTAATTTTTTTGTCAATGCAAATATCAATGTAGTTCTTGACGTTTGGAAAGATATAATATTTTTATCATTTTCAAACTCATCTCTATCAACAGATGCCTCGTGTTCATCGAATAATGATATATCGTCACCTCGTGCAACTAACATTTCTTTTAAATTTTTGATAACATTGTCAATATCCATTTTATATGATATAAGTTGTTTAATCTTATATTATATTATATAATAAAAAATCAATTTTTATAATTATTTCATATATTCCATCTAAAGTAAATATATATTGTGTAATATAAATTCAATATTTATATATTGCATTTATATTACAATTATCACCGGCTATATGAGTATTGATATATTATTATATATATGGATATATCTATAATAATTGTATATTTATGAATGCATTTAGTTTTCAATATATAATTAAATATATATGATGTAAAATGATATAAACATATGAATATATATGTATTCATAAAGTAATTATAAATAAATGCCTCCAGTATCTTCAGCCACCAAGAAAGCCGTTGTTGTATCATCTCCCGATATTTCGCAAAAAACTTCTGTTGTTAAGAAAACTATTACAAAAGTACCTGTTTCAAAGGTTGTTGATAAATCCGTTATTCGTGCGGTTGTATCCACACCTGTTGTAGCACCGGTAGTAGCGCCAGTTGTAGAACCTGTTCCTACAACAACAGGAAGCTCTTCTGTAGTAGAAACAGATGTTTCAGCAGTCGTTGATGTACAACCTGTTCAACAACCTACTGCGCAAGACAATGTTCTTTCAACCATTGTAGAAAAAGTTAATTTTCTATCTGGTAGTTTTAAAGAACTTCACACCCTTCTAAAGGTTTTAAGTAAAGAATATGAAAAACAACAAAAAATTATTGAGAAAGCACAAAAAAAAAGACAAAATGCTAAAAATTCACCATCTGGTTTCGCCAAACCTAATAAAATTTCTGATGAACTATGCGACTTCATTGGAGTTCCATATGGCACTGAAAAGTCGCGAACTGATATTACAAGATTTATTAATCTATATGTAAAAGAACATAATCTTAACAAACCAGAAAATAAAAGATTTATCCTACCGGACGATAAACTTAAAAAAATCCTAAATGTTGGCGACAACGAAGAGATTAATTATTTTATTCTACAAAAACTAATCTCCCATCATTTCCCATTGAGTGCCAGTAAATTAGCAGCGGCGGCAGCATCTGCTACAGCCTCTGCTGTTTCAGTAAGTTCCAAAGTTTAAAAACTTTTATAATTATTTTTTTATTTAAAAAACTATTTTTTTATATAACAATACGGCATATATTATATTATAAATATAATGAGTGAAACATATCATACACTTACTGCAAATGGTGCAAACTCGCTAAACAGTACATCGAATAATATCGTTGACTATTTTATGATGTTTATGAGAGGTCTTAGTAAAAATGATAATAATAAATATCTTGAAAAATGTTGGAAAGATAGTCCTGTAAAAACAGTAGCCATTATTTTTAATGGACGCGATAGGATAAATGGGAAAAAAGAAAAAAAGGTTTCGGGAGATGCAATGCTTTGGTTAAGTATTCATAAACCATATACGTATAAACTAAATATTATTAATTATATAAATAATTATGGATGCTGGAAAGATTTACTATATATATCTTATTATACCAACTATAAAACTGATAATTATAAAGAATTATCTTTATTCGCGGAACAATTAATTAAAGATAAGGAAAGTCTTGAAAAAAACGATAAAGTATCACTTTGTGCTAAATGGTCGCCAAGCGAGAATGATAGAAATGATAAAAGAAAACATTTTGCTAAAAAGATAGCCTCGATAATATATGGTAGAAGCGATGAAAAAAAAATGGAAAAATATAGAAATGAATATTTGGTTCCTTTGAGAAAAAAAATAAATATTGTAGAAAAACTTATGTGTAGCAATGAATGGGATAAAATAAAATACGAAAATGTCCCGGGTGTAGCATCAAAAAGATTATTAAACGCTTTTATGAAAAACGACGGTGAAAGATATACAAAATATTTGCAAGATGTTAGAAATGGTGTAAAAGAAATTAAAATAACAGGCATTCTACCGCACGAATTATCAAAATATTATATTGATTTAATTGACGAAGAAGAATATAAAGAGAATGAAACTATTGAATTACAATGGAAAGCCATTGTTGAAAATGTTAAAAAGTCTGGTACTTTTTGCAATTCTATTTCAATTATTGATGTTTCGGGATCTATGTTTTCTTCTAGTAATGGAAGTATTCCTGCACAAGTTGCTATATCTCTTGGGGTAATAACATCTATATGTTGTGAAGGTATGTTTAAAAATAAGTTTATTACTTTCAGCGAAAGTCCTGAATTAATTTCTCTAATACCTGACGAAAAGTTTAAATATGAACCAGAATATATCCCATCTCTGTTTGAATCATACAAGGCATTAAAAAATATAAATTGTGGATATTCTACAGACTTTGTAAAATGTTGTGAAAAAATTATTAATTTTGGAAATGATAATAATATTCAAGACGAAGATATGCCAAAAAAACTATTTGTATTTACTGATATGCAATTTGATAATGTTTCTACTGATAATGAGAAAATGTCTATTGAAACAGTTTATGAACATATAAAAAACATGTTTTCAAATAGTGGATATACACCTCCAAAATTTATATTTTGGAACTTAAGTACAGACCATAAAGAAACATTTCCTGTAAATTGTGATACAGATGGTGTAGTGTTGGTATCTGGATTTTCTGAACAACTACTAAAAATATTAATGAATTATGATGAAATAAATCCGGAAAAAATGGTAGATGAGATTTTGGAGCCATATATCAAAAAAATTATTATTAGCGATGAAGATATTTAAAAATTATAATAGAACATTTTGAGTACAGTTTATTTTTTAGAAAATTTTATTAGTTTTAAGAATATTAAGAAAATAAAAAGATTATGTACTCGTTTTTCTTAAGTAGATTAATATACTAACAAATCACATTGTATTTTTAATATATTTTTTTTATAAATATATTGGTATTTCATCTAATACATCTTTTTACATTTTTAACAATTCTATATATATTAATCTTTATTTAAATATATTAAAATATCCTTCTATCACATTTGTATAATGTTGAAATGAAACAGTATATAAAAATTTATTATCCTTTTTAATTAAATAATTTACAAATTGTTATATATATATTACTACCTTGCATTATTAATTTATTTTATATTTTCAATTTATAAACTTATTAATAAAAACAAAAAATAAAACAATTACTATCAATACCTCATTTTTATATACCTTATACATAATATAAACCCTAAATGAACACCCGATAGTGTCAGTTATGGATATTTAGTTTTTAATTCGGTTAATATTTATAATACACATTAATTGTTTTATTTATAAACCCATATCATAAACTTCTTTGCGAACAACCAAATATTTTACAAGTTTATACTTAATTTTTATAATGAGATAAATAATATTTGACTGTCGATAATTTATAATCACTATTTTTACGTGTATGCGTTTTATTATAATATCTATATTTTATAATAAAATAAATGAATATATATATGTGTAATTATTATTAGATTTTAATTATGGTTTAGATAAATTCTTTCCAAAACTCTTTTTTGAATAACTTAATAACATTATAATTATATTTATTAGATGTCAAGTTTATAGCATTCATTATATTATTAAATATAATACTATTAAATGACTTCTCAACATTGTCAATATCTTCTTTTTTACATTTTATAGCATATGCCCATTGTGTAAGTCCATACTCTCCAGTTATATCTTTATACAAACCATTTCCATTTGAAAATATAAATTTAGTTATACCGAAATGACCTTTGTCATTTATGTTAGACCATTTTTTTGATATAATATTTTTAGAATTAATACTATATACACAAGGATATTTATATTCATCTGTCTGTTTTTCAGACATCCATTTTTTTCGCGGTTCATATGATGACTGGTCATTCATAAATCCATTATCATCAACTACATCTATTAAATTATAAACTTTTTCTAAACTATGATTTGGTATAAAATTTAATTTATTATTAATCAAATATTGATATTCTTTATTTTCATAATCATTAATAATTGTTTCTTTATAAACTTCAATATTTTCAATTAAATAGTAATCATAATCAGTAGCACATTTAAATGTTTCTAATCCTTTAATAAGGGAATTCATATTTAAATATATTATTTGTTTTTCTTTCATAAGATAACCTACTTTACTATTTATCTGCCTCCATCCTCTTGGATGAACATACAATAATAACCCATTTTTAACTAACAATATATTTAAAGATTTTTCAACAAACTTATTCCATAATGTATTTCCAGAACCTTTATTATTATTTGTATTTTGATAAGGTGGATTACCTATAACAGCATCAAAACCTTCTATATTCCATTTTTCTTTTATATCTAATTCCAAAGTATTTCCTTCGCTATAATTCAATTTATAGTCATTATAAGGGTCTATCAATAATTTACAAATAAATATATTTGTAGAATTAATATCACTAAAATATAAACACTCTTCAACAATTGCTTTATATCTCTCTTTTTCGTCTGGAATAGTTTCTTCAAGACCATTCATAAATCTATCAATTATATCTATGATAAATCCACCTTTACCAGCACAAGGTTCAAAAACTTTCTTTATAGATGTCCAGAAATCAACAGGTATTTTATCCAACATTTCTTTTCTCAACTTAAATGGCGTAGAAACTTCAGCATTACTTTTCTTTTCAAGTTCTTGTGGAATTAAATATTTGTCAATCAAATTAGATAGTTCTCTATTATTTTTAATATTTTTCATAAATAGTTCTTTGATAGTTCTAATAATCTGATTAGTTTCTTTATCATCTTTCATATATTTCATATATACATTGATAAATTTTTTTATAATTTTTGAATCAATTGATTTACCCCACCAACTTTTAGTTTGGTCAATTAAGATATTATACACATATTCATCATTTTCGATTAATTCAAACATTTCTACAAATGATGTTTTTTTATCATGAATGGTTAATAAACATATGAGAATAATAATATGTTTTAGAATATCCATATAGTTTATTTGTTTTTCATCTTTTTCATTATCATTAGTTGTTTCAGGCGATTTATCTTCTGTATTAACTTTTGTTTTTTCAATACCTTTTTTAATTTTTTCTTCTTCATCATCTTCCTCCAATAGTTTATCTATTAATTCTTTTTGTATTTTTGTAGGCTTTGTATTAGAAAACATAGCATTAAAGAATTTATTTTCTTCATTTGTAAATATATATTCCTTTAAACCAATACGATTTATGAAATGGTTAACTGCATTTTCTATATTAGATGAATACATGTCATATACATTTTCACACAGTGCAGTAATCTTTGAAACATCATTACCGAAAGAAGGCATCCAATGATCACCATTTAAATTTATAAGTCTTTCTTGTAGAATGAATTTTGTAGCTTCTCTTGGATGAATATCTGGTTTTATCAAAGAAGCATAATTAATTATAGAGGTTTCAATTACTCGATGAATATTTAAATCTACAACAAAAGCACATTTTTTATCTTTCCCTTCTGTCATACAACGGAACATCATCTGATAAATCATATCAAATCCCATGTTATTATTTAATAATAATACAATATCACAATTATCAATTGATACTCCAAGGCTACATTGTTTTCCACTTAATACCAAAACTCCTTTTTTTCCGCTATTTCTGGCTTTATCACGAGCATATTCGATACTTTGTTTTGGATTACTTGTAGTTTTACTATTTATACAAATTATTTCATAGTCTGGAATAACATTATTTCTTTCCAAAAGTTTTATTGTTGCTTTTGAAATTTTATCAATATTATTTTGAGGTAAGAATGCCATAATAATCATAGGTTCGTTATGAAAATCTCCTTCACCGATAAATCGCGAATCTATTGTTGGGTCTTTACATATTTTTTCAATTCTCTTCATAAATACAATATTATCCAGATAATCTTTATCAGGAATTCCATATTTATTTTTCTTTCCAAAAATTCTATACCATAATTTTAAATTTTCTCCTTCATTTTGAAACTCTTCTTTTATTACTATTTTTGATTCTTGTGTTTCTTTGTCTTTTGTTATTGATTGTTTAAGAAGGAAACAAGCATCAGGAGACCATCCATAATTATTATCTTGTGTATTATTTATTATTTCATTTACAACATCTTGATTAATTTCATCAGTTAATAACCACAATTCTGGATATTTTGAATATTCGGTAATAATGATATCCTGTGAATATTTTGAAATTATATCACGAATACATACACCGTGTTTTTCTACTAATCTAATAATACTACATTCATCTGAAATATTTTTACAAAGTTTTATATCTTCTAAATCCCATAAAATCCAGCAATCTTTTGGAATATTATAATCGTTTATAGGTTTAGAATATGTTGCTGTAATTTGAATTGTAAATGATAATTTTCCATAAAAATCTAATGTTTTCTTTGCTAATTCAGTAGTTCCTCCATTATGACTTTCATCAATAAATCTCATATCAAAAGACATTTTCTTCAACCAATCAATACTTTTTGTTTTTTCATCACAATGTTTTTGTTTATCATGACCTTTATCTATTTTAGTTTGTAAGAATTGTTTAGAACAAATAATAATATTTTTTTTTGTTAAAACTGGTTTTTTTATATTACCATTTAATACTATAATATTAAAGTCTGTTAATTGAATACAATCAAATACATCTCGTTGTTGTTGAATTGTTTCATTCGGTGCTGTTGTAATTACCAAATAATTACATTCATTTTTATCTTTACTATCCTCGATAATACACCCTCCGATAATATAACTTTTTCCACTTCTTTGAATATGACCCCATAAAATTTTTTTATTTCCACTATTCATCATTATAAGTGTTTTCGAGACACCGAGATGTTGATGCATTTTCAAACATAATGTAGTTTTATTTGAATTAATCATATTATCCAGGGGTGTTCGTCCATAAAACATTTTAAATTGATGATATGCTTGATTCAAGTCATTCCAATCAATAATAATCGTATCTTCTTTTTCTAAAAATAATTTTAATTGTTGATTAGTTTTTTCTATATTTTTTTTCATAGTTTCAAAATCATCATTATTTCTAATACAAATACATAATGTCATAGTAAAACCATCATCATTATACTGCTTAAAGTTTGTCAATATTTTATCAATATCCAACTTTCCAACATTTGTTTTATTTAAATTTTTGGATGTAGTAACTAATAAATGTTTTTCATTTTTTTTACAAATGCCTGTCAAATCTGATGAATCTCCTTTATCTTTCAGGTTATTAAGATTATTTTTTTCATTGTAAAATACATCCTTAATTGTAGTATTTTTTCTTATGGTTTTCTCATTGTAATTACCTTTACAAATATCATATAATTTTAGCTTATCTATTAATCCAAACCCAGCAAATATTCGTAATAGTGATTCTTGTTTATCTTTACCAACCCATGGTTCTTCTAACCAAGTTATAATATCACGCTCATCGTACGATTGAATAAACTCATAAAGGTCTTTGAATGTATTCATTCTGTTATGTATTCTATTAATGGAATCTTCATTTTCTAAAATCAATTTTTTAAAGTTTATATCGTTAATACTTTCATTTATTTTTTTATCTACATATTTTTTACAAGAATATTTTGACATATTTTATTATATTTTATTTATATTTAAATCATTTTAAAATAATTTTAATATAAATAAAATATAAATAATAAATGTTATCCTCTCATTCACATTAAGTAGATAAATATACTAATGTGATTATAATGTATATTTTTATAGTTATAATATATTTTGAGTACAATTTATTTTTTAGAAAAGTTTATAAGTTTTAAGAATATTAAGAAAATAAAAAGATTATAGGCTTCGCTACTCGTTTTTCTTAATTAGCGTAAAATGATAATACAATTTATATTTTGAAAAGATTTATAATTTTAAAGAAAATTAAAAGAATATGTATTATTTTTAAATAATTATTTATTATTATGAAAAAAATGAGATTATGAAATTAAATTTAATTGGAATAAGCAAGACCGCCCATACCAGATAAAATACGAAGAACGTTATAATTAACGGCATATACATGTATAGTTCCTGATACAATCGATCCCATCGAAAGAACAGCTGTGTCAATACGAGACATATTTAGGGTTCCACTTGGTTGATGTTCTTCGGGTTTGAGAGCAAACGAATATACATTAATTCCTTGATGATATTTATCAGGAGTATTTTCGTGATGTTGATATGGTTGTACAAGAGAGAAATAATCCCCATTTCGTGTAGCAAAACGATCATTTCCATTTAGCATAATTTTTGCTTGTGTTATAGGATTTTTTGATGAAACATAGTTATTTAATGTATCGTATGTAGCTGCATCGATATTAGCGGTAGAGAAGTTATTCCAAAACACTTTTTTAACTCCTGAAGCATCAGCCGATGATTTAACCGCCCAAACCAATTCTTTGCAAGGATGATTGAAATTCATACGGATACTTTTCATAGATTCAGCACTTGCTGTTACAGTATCAGTTCCTGTGAATTGAAGTTGTTCAATTAAATACTCATGCGATAATTGAGCAAAACGACGGCGTTCATCAGTGTCGAGGAAAATATAATCAACCCATAGAACGGCTTCAGTTAATTCTATTTTTTGAGTTCCTGCAAAAAGTGGGGTAATATTACCAAGCAGTGTATCTACTTTAATTACATCATTACTACCTACGCGTTTATTACCATTTGTACATCCGTCTAATATATCTTGTCCAAAACATAAATTGGTATCTGTATTATCCACTAAGTTTACCATTGATTCATATTCGATATTAATTTTTACTTCGTGGTATTGGAGTGCGATAAGAGGAAGAGCTAAGCCAACATTTCTACAAAACCAAAATTCTAATGGAACATATACTTCATATGATAACCCGTAGTTAAGTTTTGTACAAGAGTTTGTACTATTAGCACCTACCATAACATTATATCCATCACGCTTTCCAACCGGAAGAGAAAGTTCATTCCAGATATAAAGCCATTCGGAATAATGTTTATCTATACGTTGTCCGCCAATTTCTAATTCTACGGTTTTAAGAAGTTTTTGACCAAAATTAGGAACGAGTGCAACAGCATCGGCAGAACTTGTATTTTTGATTTTACCATTAAAGTAAATACGATGAATTAAATCGCCATTGCGGGTAATTTGAATACTTGCACGAGAACCTAATGAATTACTTCCAGTAGGGGTTTGTTGAATAGCTTCAATCGCAAAATTAGTATGACGGCGATATACAACTTTGAAAAAGGTAATTTGAGGATTACCTGTTAAATAAACATCCTGAGCACCATAAGCTACTAGTTGAAGAAGACCACCACCCATTTACGCTATATACTTTATACTATTAGAGGAGAAAAAAAAAAGGGCTATTTATATTACACAATAACATAATATATATATTATAATAAATATTTTTAATTGGAGTAAGCGAGACCACCCATACCAGACAAAATACGAAGGACATTATAATTCACAGCATAAACATATAAACTGGTTGAGTTACTTGCTGTTATAGCATTAAAGTCTAAGTTAAGAACAGCTGTATCAATTCGCGACATATTAAGGGTTCCACTTGGTTGATGCTCTTCCGGTTTAAGAGCGAAAGAATATACGTTAATTCCAGGATTTAAAGGAACGTTTTCGTGATGTTGGAATGGTTGAACTAAATTGAAGTATGACCCAGGACGTTCTGAAAATCTATCATTTCCATTTAGAACTAACTTGCCTTTAGCGATGGGATTAGCAGATGTAATTGCAGATGTGGGAGTATATTCTGCAGTACCAACTAATGCGGTTGTTGAATAATTAGCCCAATTATTATTGTTTACAGATTGATCAGAAGCATGGAACTTGGTTCCGCAAAACCATACTAATTCTTTACAAGGATGATTGAAAGATAATTTGGGTTTCATTTGTGTTCCACCAGAGTTTGTTATACCAATAACATTATCTGCGCCAGTGAATTGAAGTTGTTCAATTAAATACTCATGTGATAATTGTGCAAAACGACGACGCTCATCAGTGTCAAGGAAAATGTAATCAACCCATAGAGACGCTGGTCCAAGAGCTCCTACTACAGCAGCAGTTCCACGGCAGTTTTCGTTAGTTTCGAAATTAATATTTACTTTTACTTCGTGATATTGAAGTGCTATTAATGGAAGTGCGAGACCAACGTTACGGCAAAACCAAAATTCAAGAGGAACATGTAGAATATCTTTTAATACTCCTCCTTCTGCACCAACCATTTTTTTATAACCATCTTTTTTAGATTTAGGGAGAGATAATTCATTCCATATATACATCCAGTGAGAATAATGTTTATCTACTTTTTGACCACCAATTTCAATCTCTACAAAATTGACAAGGCGGAGACCAAAATACTTACAGTAATTAGAATCAATATTAGAAGACATATCAACGGATAAATACATGCGATGGATTAAATCGCCATTTCGGGATATTTGACATGTCACGCGGTTGCCATATCCAGGAGTACCATTAAAAGTTTGTTGAATAGCTTCAATCGCAAAATTAGTATGACGGCGATATACAACTTTGAAAAAGGTAATTTGAGGATTACCTGTTAAATAAACATCCTGAGCACCATAAGCTACTAGTTGAAGAAGACCACCACCCATTTACGCTATATACTTTATACTATTAGAGGAGAAAAAAAAAAGGACTATTTATATTACACAATAACATAATATATAATAATGAATATTCTTAATTGGAGTAAGCGAGACCACCCATACCAGATAAAATACGAAGGACGTTATAATTCACGGCATAAATATTAATTCCATCATATGTAGCAACACGACTTCCCCCACCCCCTGTAAAATTAATGGCTGAGGTTACATTAACCATAAGTGTTGCTGTGTCAATACGAGACATATTAAGTGTTCCACTTGGTTGATGATCTTCGGGTTTAAGAGCAAATGAATATACGTTAATACCTGGATTAGCGGGAATATTTGTATGATGTTGATAAGGTTGAACATAATTGAAATAAGCACCTTTGCGTATAGCAAAACGATCATTTCCATTTAATTGAAGAATAGCATCCTTGAATGGATTTTTACCAAGTATATTAGGGGATGTTCCAGCTTGGAAAGTATCTTCGGATCTCAATTGACCACCCAATATACCTTGGGGACCATATGATGATATACTATCAACATAATCACCATCTGTATAATCATACCATCGTGATACTGATGTAGTATTACCGGCAACTTTAGCGACCCATACTAATTCTTTACAAGGATGATTGAAATTTAATTTAATGCGATTATTACCTGTTGAAAGAGATTCTGTACCGGTGAATTGAAGTTGTTCAATTAAATATTCGTGGGATAATTGTGCAAAACGTCGGCGTTCATCAGTGTCAAGGAAAATATAATCCACCCATAATGATACATTTTTAAGATCTGTGGGAAATTCAGTATCTATACTTGAGACACTTGGAGCACCGCCTGCGGCAGAACAAAAACATTTATCTTTAGATTCAAAATCAATTTTAACTTTTACTTCGTGATATTGTAGTGCGATTAAAGGTAAAGCTAATCCAACATTGCGACAAAACCAGAACTCAAGGGGGATATATAAAGTAGTGTCAGCATTTGAAACTATATCTTTATCGGCACCAACCATAGTATCATAAGCATATCTTTTACCTAGAGGTAAAGATAATTCATTCCAGATATATAGCCAATCTGAATAATGTTTGTCAATTTGTTGTCCGCCAATCTCTATAACAACGGATTTAATTAAGCGAAGACCGAGATAATTAACATATGTTGTAGTTCCCCCACTTACGCGTTTATCTACATCTACTTGTAGATACATGCGATTGATTAAATCACCGTTGCGTGATATTTGACAATTTACAGTACTACCATAAATGGGATTACCGTTAAAAGTTTGTTGAATAGCTTCAATCGCAAAATTGGTATGACGGCGATATACGACCTTGAAAAAGGTAATCTGGGGATTACCTGTTAAATAAACATCCTGAGCACCATAAGCTACTAGTTGAAGAAGACCACCACCCATTTACGCTATATACTTTATACTATTAGAGGAGAAAAAAATATGAATAATAGAACGAGTTGAAATATATTTTTTATCATATAAACATTTTATTTAATGGAATATCTATAATGATGTTCAAAGAAAAATCGTCAAAGAAAAAGATATCAAATGATAATAACGATACTTTCACACTCGATGCTATGCATAATAATATAATAAAAGGTTTCGGGGATAGTGATAAACAAAAAGAAAAATATTATTTATTATTATCAAGTTATGAAAAAGAAATAGATGGTTTTATTGCCGAATTAGAAACATGCGATATAATAACCGATAAAGAACGAGGTAATTTACTATGGTCGAAGATTATAATTTTGCGTGAAAAAAAGTCTGAACTTAAACTATCTATTAACGAGTTAAATACTTATGATGAAATAGATTATTATAAAAATACTAGTTATATATTATTTCAATATTATGAAACAGTTGATAAACAATCAGATATAAATAATAATCAAAATAAAGAATCGCAAAATACAATTGTTTCAACAAATGAATTATTGAATAGACAACCTAAAATATATAAAAATTATTCAAAGAAAAAAAGAAGCATAGTTTCAGCAACTACGATAAATGTATTGGATGCTCTTAACAATATAGATTCAAAGGTAATATCTATAAATAATTGCGAAGAAACTGATAAATGTGACAATATTAACGAAGATACTACAACAAGCAATTATAAAACAGACCAAAATATTGATTCCAATAATACCGAAGATACGCTATATGACAAGAGTGCACTTGTTGATAAATATATGTCTATAATAAATAAACAATATGTTAGAAATGTTGAAGATAAAAATATAGAAATGTGCAAAGTATGTAATAATCAAATGACATGCTTACAACAAGATGCTATAATGATATGTAATATGTGCGGTTATCAAGAATTGTTATTAGTAGAACAAAATAGACCTATTTTAAAACAAAATACCAAAGATACATCTCATTTTTGTTATAAGCGAATTAATCATTTTAGGGAATGGTGTAATCAAGTTCAAGGAAAAGAAAGTACTGATATACCTGATGATATTTTTGAAAAAATATTAACTGAAATAAAAAAAGAGAAAATTATTGATTTGAAAAGCATAAGTTATGTCAAGATGAGAGATATTCTGAAAAGATTAAGAATAAATAAATATTATGAACACATTAATTATATTATTAATAGAATTAATGGAATACCAACTCCGCAATTCAGCCCAGAATTAGAAGAAAGGTTATGTAATATGTTTAGAAGTATCCAAGCACCGTTTTTGAAACATTGTCCGAAAGATAGAAAGAATTTTTTGTCATATAGTTATGTTCTTTATAAGTTCTTTCAAATACTTGGATTGAACGAATATCTCAAATATTTTCCATTGTTAAAAAGTCGGGAGAAACTATATGTTCAAGATCAAATATGGAAAAATATATGCATAGAATTAAATTACGATATTATTCCATCACTTTAAATATATATTTTATTTTTATTAAATATATATAAGATTTAAATAATATTACATATTATAAATAGAAATAATAAAATATGGATGAATCTGATAAATCTGTTCTCGTATCTACAAAAGAAACTGATTATCTTGACGAAGATAAACCTATCCGTGGTCAAAATTACGTACTATTGTCGTTTTTAAGTCCAGAAGATGTTATTGTTAAAAAAGACCTATATTTTTTGAGCAAATTTATTGATAAGTTTGGAAAAGATATGACAGATTTGTTTCAAGGTATTAAAGAAAAATTTCCCGAATCAGAAGATATGATCAATAATATCAAAGAAAATCATTCTTATATTTTTGACCCAAAAGAAATGAATGATCAATATACATTTTATAAATCTGTAAATAATGAAGAATTGGAACAAAATTATCATCGCGATAATAACTTCGTAACATCTATGAGAGGTATTAAGGTTCGTGGAACATTTGATACACTTGACGAAGCAAAAAATCGCAGTGAGTTTTTAAAGAAGATTGATTCAAAGTTTAATATTTATATTGCACAGGTTGGTTGTTGGTGTCCTTGGTCGCCAAATCCCGAGTGTCTAGATAATCAAGAATATTCAGAAACACAACTTAATACATTAATGAAAGAATATAAGAAAAATATGGATGATAAAGACGTTATTTTCGAAGATCGTAAAAATAAAGTAGCTTCAAATGCTGCACCCGTTAATGAAGAAATTGACGGAGAAACAAGCACTAATATTGAACTTGGTTCTCTTAAAGAAAGTATTGAAAATGTTGATGTATGGAGCGATAGAAACAAATAGATATTCTTATTATTTGTATGTAAAAGTTGTTATTATTTTTTTTTCTTATTTAGTATTATTAAGTATGAAAGCGATTGCTATATTTTTTTTATTTGTAGGTATATTATTAATTATTCAAGGATATTATAGTAATAAATCTGTATGTGAAAAAAATAAAGTAGTTGTAAAATATGTACCAAGAAGTTTTTACGAAGAACAAATGAACCCAGAAGAAAGTTTGCAAACTTTTTATAAAAGTATGTTTGAAGATATTATATTACTTTAATTATTATTTTTATCCTTAATATTAGTAAATGAGTAAATTATTTAATATTGAAAAGGTGTTTATTGATATAGCAAATAAAAATTCTAATGATATACCAAAATTAAAAGGTAATATAGACGCTTATTTTAAAAATATTGATGAAATAGATTTAGAAAGTATTAAAAAAAAAGATAAATATTTCATTAATTATGAGAATAAAAGAGACGTTGATAAGATTAAATATGAAAAATATTTAACTGAAAAAACTATTTTAAAAACTATTTTTCAAAATGAAAAAACAAAAATATCTTTATACAATTATTTAAAATTAAAATGTCCAATAAAAAACAATATACCCGATTTATATACATACGAAAATATAGAATTAAAAGAACGCGTTATTATTCCAAGATCACCAGTTGCTAATGTAAATAAGGTAAATAAAAATAAAAAAGTGCCCATATGCCCAGAAGGAAAAGAAATAAATCCTGTTACAGGAAGATGTGTTAAAGTCTGTGAAGAAGGAAAGGTTAGAGACCCTATTACTGGTACTTGCAAAACAATTAAAAAAGAAAAAGTTGCAAAAATTAAAAAGGTAGTAAAATCTGACGACGAAATAAAACAAGATGATCCAACAGTTAAAAAAATTAAAAAGGTAGTAAAATCTGACGACGAAATAAAACAAGATGATCCAACAGTTAAAAAAATTAAAAAGGTAGTAAAACCTGACGATGAAATAAAACAAGATGATCCAACAGTTAAAAAAATTAAAAAGGTAGTAAAACCTGACGATGAAATAAAACAAGATGACCCAATAGTTGATACAGATGTAAAAGTTGTTAATATTAAAAATACAAAATGCCCCGAAGGAAAAGAAATAAACCCTATAACGGGAAGATGCGTTAAAAAATGCGAAGATGGAAAGGTTAGAGACCCTATAACAGGTATTTGCAAAACAGTTAAAGTAGATAAGCTTGCAAATATAGATGCTATTAAATGTCCCGAAGGGAAAGAAGTAAATCCTCTAACAGGTAGATGCGTTAATAAATGCAAAGAAGGAGAAGAGAGAGATTTACAAACAGGTAAATGCAAAAAGAAATTAAAAAAATAAATGTCATATTTTATTGCGTTATAAATATAATAATGAAAATATTATATAATATTATAGATTAAGAAGGTTGTTATGTCAACGCCAACTTCAACATTACCATTAAAAACAGACAGAACATCACATGACCAAAGTGATATCAATGACCCTATTGTACAAGATGTTCTAAATGAATTTAGAGAAGAACTTATGATTTCTAAAAATAAAGAAGATAATAAACAATCTCATCATAATAACAACCAAACGCAACAACATAATAATCAAATGCATGAACAACAGCAACAACAACAGCAATATCAACAGCAACAACAACAACAACAATATCAAAATCAACAACAATATAATCAACAAAGTCAAAATGATGTAAATAATCAAAATAAGAATGTAGTCGCAGAAAAAAATGAGAACTTTCCATATATGTACATTGATTTTGATGTTATAAAAAAAAGTCTTGTAATTGTAATTTTAGCTATATTGATATATCATACTGGTGTAATTAATAATTTATATGAAAAAGTTCCCGAATATTTACAAGAAAATCTTAATGTATTTGATATATATATTAAATCCGTTTCTCTGTTTATAATTTTATATACTTTAATATTACTCCAATATATCTAATAATCTATCTATAAGTATATTTTATTACTCTTTCATTGCTATTTTTCATAGTAAAAAACTTATAAATAAATAAAACAAATAAAAAAATGTCACAAATATTGTAAATATTGTTGTTGAAAATATTATAGTATATGATGTGATGTTGTATGATAATTATTTTTATCTATTACTACAATTGATATTATAACAATACAATATATTAATATAATAACCCCATGAAATCAATTATGCAATAATTATACTTACTACAGTAAATCCAATTGTTATAAATATTTTTTTTATAATTTCGTCATTTTTCACTATTTGATAAAAAATATTAATTCATATTTTTTAACAATATCTATAATATTGTTATAATATTGTATTATTGTTCGTATATATTATAATTCATAGTTCCTAATATAGTATTTGTTGTATCATAACCTCGTAAATGATTATTATTATTATTCAATCCTTGAGAGTTATATAATGAACCTGCTTTAATTTCGTTTGATAATTGACCAACCTCAGTATCGTAATTATCAATATTATAAATATTTGTTTGTGCCGCTAATAAGTTTTCTTCTGTTATATATGGAACCTTGTTACAATCTGTAGCACTTTCAACAATACTTTTTATAGATGGGTGATCCATAGAGCATTTATCAACTTCGTTTGTAAATTTTGCTATATTTTTATTATCATCAGTTTTATTTTTTATCTCATTAGTATATATTCTAAAATATATTAATAAAAGCCCTATTGTTAAAATAAAACCTGTTATATTATCTATCAACATTATAATAGTTATACAAATTATTGCTAAATATAACTGCATTAATGGGTCTTTAAATAATTTTTTATATTGTATATCCTTTATTATAAAAATCATACATAATATAATAAGTGATATTAATCTAAATCCATTAATTATCATTACTATTTTTACTTTATCCTATATTATAATTTCATATAAAAAAATGATAGATATCTATATATGTATTAACATTATAACTATAATGTTATCAATAAATGGGTATAGTATCGCAAAATCAACATTAGATGACGAAGAATTAAAAAAATTGCGTGATAATTTAACAATGAAACCTCGCGTTAATTTTGATATGGGAAATAATAAACAAGAAGATACGACTTTTATATTATACAAAGAAACATCTAAAAGAATATATGTCCCGCGATATTATGGACTTTGTAATTATGGAAAACCGCGAGTTAACAGATTAACTGGAGGTCAAGACATTGATATTAATTTTCTTGGTAAATTAAGAGATGCACAATTAGAACCGGTTTCAAAGTTTTTAGATGTTGCATATAATCCTCTAAAAATGGGGGGGATAATATCCGTTCCGTGTGGTTTTGGAAAAACTATAATGAGTTTATATATTGCATGTCAAATTAAGAAAAAAACTATGTTTGTTAGTCATAAAGACTTTTTAAATCAACAATTTTTGGATACAGTAAAAGAGTTTGCACCTGATGCAAGAATTGGAAGTATTAAGCAAAGTAAAGTAGATGTTGAAAACAAAGATATAATTATTGCTTCGCTACAATCATTGGCTATGCGAGATTATGAATTAGATATTTTTAGCGACATTGGTTTTGTAATTATAGACGAAGTACATCATGCTGGTGCGAAAGTATTTTGCCGTGCTTTTCAAAAACTTAATAATCCAATAATTTTAGGATTATCAGCAACATTGGACCGTAAAGATGGATTGCGAAAAGTATTTGAATATTATATCGGGAAGTCTGTATATAATTTAAAGAATAAAGAATTTATAGATGTCAATATACAAGTTCATAAATACTTTGAAACTCATGTTGATTACTCTACAGTCCTTAAGATGTGGAATGGTAGAGATAATATAGCGGCTATGATTAATAACATCTGTTCTTTTGCTCCGCGAACAGAATATATTATTAGTATTCTAAAAGATATTTTGAAAAAAGAACCTGACCGTCGCATATTGATATTAAGCGAAAGAAGAAAACAATTAAAAGATATTGAAGACCTTATCATAAATGAAAATATTGCAAATAAAGATTATGGTTATTACGTCGGTGGAATGAAACAAGTTGATTTAAATAAATCTTCCGAAAAAAAAATAATTCTTGCTACTTTTCAATTAGCATCTGAAGGATTTAATGTACCATCATTAAACACCCTAATATTTGCATCTCCAATTTCCGATATTCAACAGTCTATTGGGCGTATTCTTCGTGAAACACCACAACAAAGAAAATATATTCCTCTCTGTATAGATATTGAAGATGATTTGTATTGTTTTAAAAGAAAAGCATCAGCACGAATGAAGTTTTATAATGCCAATAAGTTTAAAGTATCTTATTATCAAGATAATGAACAAATTAATTATGGTAATGATGAAATAGAAGATATAGATAATAAAAAAAAACTTATGTTTGTCGAAGATGATGATTAAATATTTATTTTAATATAGTAAATAAAGTATATTATGGAAAGTGAAGATTATTATGTTGTTAAAGTTATTTTACTATTATTTTCTATTTTGATAGCAATATGTGCAATATATTATTATTATACGCAACTGAATGAAAAAAATATAAAAACATATGTTCCACACGACGAAAACGTATTTAAAAATAATTATAGACCTTTCGTAAAAATAAATGAAGCGAAATATGCAAAACCTCAAACATTAGTAAAATTGTATAATGAAGAACCAGTTGTATTTACTAATAAAAATAGTATTGACTTTGATAACAAAAATGTATTTAATATATATAAAAATGGGGATACAGTAAAAAATATAGGATTTGATGAAGAGATTATAATACCATATTCACAAGAATATAAAAAACATAGTAAGTTTGAAGAAGAACTTGAAGATGTATATAATACGGATTTAGTGGAAAGTGAAGACCCTGCATATGATTATTATGAAATTTTTAATTATAGTATTAAACCAAATAAAAGTGATTTACCTATAGCAAATGTACCTCTATGTGTTTTAAATGATGAATCTAAATCTTTAAAATTATCAGATAGAATACATTTATAATTTGATTATGAAAGAAAAAAATATAATAACATTAGTTTGTTATTTATTACATTATTTTTTATGTATATATGTAGTTATAATTTTTCTTCCATATAATTCTATAATTACACTTATAGTATGTATATCGTGGTATTTAAATAATAATTTTTGTTTATTATCGCAATTAGAATTATATTATTTTGGCGAAACATTTTTATTTTTAAAAAAAGTATATCCTATTAAAAATTGGCAAATATGTGTAATATATATATTACAATTCATTAAATTATTATATTTTATAATATAATAATGAGATTAGACTTTTATTTTACGTACTGGATTTTATTATGGTTTATTGTATTTATAATTTTTAATAAATATTTTAATATATACCCACCATTTTATTCATTAGTATTATCATTATTAGTAAATATTATTTTATTGATATACACTTATTGTTTAATAAATAAATATAATATGAGAATGCTTTTAATAGAGATATTGATTATCTTAATATTAAAATTAATACCTGTCATTATATTATATTTATATCATTATGAAAAGTTAATTTATATAAATGAATTAATAATATTTATACCTCTATTTTTATTATTTATAATATGGAAACACGTTATAAATGATATTAATATTAACGGTGAGTTTGATAGTTTTGTTAAAAAAGGTATTCCAGAAAATGGACCATTGGCAAGTATTATTAATTCAATATTTAAATGATTTAATATAGCGATAATGAAAATATATTATTTAAAAAAATGATACATTTACATATTATAATACAAATAAAAAATGCAGGGTATTATAAGTTTTTCAAATAGAATTGCATTTAATATTAAAAGTAATGAACATAAAGATATTGTATTAGACGAATTAAACGCTTTATATAATATCAAAATATTACAAAGACATCATCATAATCTTGATAATACAAATATTAATTTTATTTTATCTAATCATCTAATGAACTTACGTTCAAATGGTAATAGATATTATCTTTATTTTACTCTATATAATGATATTGAAATAATATATTATATAGATAAAAAAATACATCCAGGTTATCAACGACCGCGTATTATTTTTGGCAGAGGATTATTTGACAAAAGTCTTTTTAATAACACATTATTGGATGGTGAAATGGTAAAATGTCATGATAATACTTGGACTTTTCTCATAAATGATATAATAAGTTATGAAGGAAACTATTTAATTAATAAAACATTACCAGAAAGACTTAATATCATATATAATTTATTAGATAAACAATATACACCAGACAATACAATTGATGTTTGTAATTATAAAGTAAAAAATTACTTTAATATGTATAAAGAAACAATTACGCATATAAATGAATTATCAAAAAGTCTTAATTATACTTGTAGAGGCATTTACATATGGCCGTATGACTTAAAATATAAACCAAAACTTTACAATTTTGACGAAAGTAATGTTGTTGATGTTATTAGAAAAACAAAAGATATTACAGAATTTAAAACTATTGATGATAACATAAATGACAATATTAAGATACCTGAAAAAATAAATATTCCTATTATACAATCTACTATAAAATGCGAAGAAAATCAAAAGTTTCTATATCTTGTAAAAACAAATGAACCAGATATATACAATGTCCATGAAACAGACGATGTTAAAATTAAGTCTATTGGTATTACACTTGTTCAAACAATGAAAGATAGTAATATGCTTCGTATGGCATTTAGAGATAAAAATGCGATGACTGTTATTAAGTTTATATGTTATTATAATGAAAAGTTTAAAAAATGGCATGCATTATCTCAAGCTATTTCATAATTGCTGGGAGAGATGGACAACTATTATAATTATTTAATTTAAAGTCCTCGTATTTCAAACTTTCTATCCACATTATTTTTTCTTCTATACTTGACATTATAGATGGTGCTTCTTTAATTATTTCAACTGTTGGCGATTTGCTTGGTTGAAGATTTATTTGTTTATTAACTTGTTCAATATGTTCTTCGTATATATGAGCATCACATATTGATAAACATATTTCAGAAGACTTCATATGTAAAACGTGTGCCAATATTTGCGTTAATAAAGCAGTACTTGCTATATTAAATGGTAATCCTAGAAATAAATCTGAACCTCTCAATGTCATATGACAAGATAATCCTTTATCGCTTTTATTAAAAATATATAATATATGACAAGGTGGTAAAGCCATCTTATTTAAATCTGGTGGGTTCCAAGCAGATAAAACAGCCCGACGACTATTACTATCTTTTTGCAATTCTTCAATTATATATTTAATTTGATCTATCCCTACATTATATTCTTTACTCTCGTTGTATTTTTTACCAAACTTTCTCCATTGCCATCCATACACAGGTCCTAATTCTCCTTCATTATAATTTAAACCTATATTATCAAGATATTCTCTCGAAGAATTACCATTCCATATATGTACTTCTTTTTCTCTCAATTCATTAGAATTGGTTGAACCTCTTAAAAACCATAATAATTCCTCTACAATACCTCTGAAAAACATTTTCTTTGTTGTTATAAGTGGGAAGTTATCACTGATATTATCAAACTTAACCATACATCCAAATTGTGAAAATACATAACCATTCCGTGTTTTCTTTTTATCCCCATTTAAAGTATCTTTTAATAACTCAATATAACCACTCTCGTTTTTATAATACATTTTACCTATTAATCCATTTATTTTTTTATATATATATTATCAATAATACTACTTAAAGAAAATGAGTAGCGTAGCGTATAATCTTTTTATTATGCGAAATTATAGAGAATGTTAAAAGTTATAGAAATATATAATTTATGTGCTTACGCTACTCAAAATCTATTCTTAAAGTTTTTGCAAAATAGTTATTAATAATGATAACAATTAAAATGAGTACATAATCTTTTTATTTCAAGAATATATAGAAAATGTTAAAAGTTATAGAAATATTTAATTATGTACTCAAAATATATTCTTAAAGTTTTTGCAAAATAGTTATCAATAATGCTAATTAAATAAAATGAGTACATAATCTTTTTATTTTAAGAGAATGTTGAAAATGTTAAAAGTTATAAAAATATATAATTATGTACTCAAATCTGTTGTTAAGGTTTTGCAAAATATTCATAATAATGGTAATAAAGAAAATGAGTACATAATCTTTTTATTTTAAGAGAATGTTGAAAATGTTAAAAGTTATAAAAATATATAATTATGTACTCAAATCTGTTGTTAAGGTTTTGCAAAATATTCATAATAATGGTAATAAAG